>OGJI01001232.1_pt1 | contig 29420 bp, 32 predicted proteins | sample 1572031 | NCBI WGS metagenome assembly OGJI01 (sample SAMEA2582119, study PRJEB24529) | metagenome | biome: Human gut stool | place: China | collected 2011
ACCTTCCGAGAACTATTCCTGAACAACCTTGACTCCCCTCACGTGGAGATTTACCGCAAGGCATGGGCGAAAGCAAGGGCAAGATTATCCGAGATGCAAGCTACCATCCATTTTTGCAGGAAGGAGGTATGCCATGAATAACCAACAAGCATCGACCCAAGCCGAGAAAGCCGTTATCGAATCTTGCATCCGGGACATGGAAAACATCTGTCAAGCCATTCAAGGCATCTACCCCGCCATCAACTCGAACATCCCGACCTCTCGATTCACCAACTCGGAAAAGGAAGCCTGTAACTTCATCGAGGCCATTCAAGCCGCGTTCGTATCTGCTGGGAATCTCTTAACGTCCGTCATCAGAAAGGAGGTTAAACATGTGTAACGACAAATACCTGGAAGCTCTCGAGGAATTAATGGACTCGTTCCTTGAACGATATTCCCCCGCCGACACGTGGCAGGAATCAAACGAGCAATACACCTCCACCGAGATACTCGAGATGTTTAACTCCGTTTACCCTATCCCCATGGAGGACATTTACGAACAATTACGGGAGAAGGGATTCAAGTGCGTTCCCGTGGCCGGCCAAGGTAAATTCGTCTGGCTATTACAAACGAGATCATGAGAACATTTTAAAGCATCACGTTTTGGGGATACCATTTTCACGGTATCCCTTTTTTTATCCCCCCGTCCCCCCGGTATAAAATGAATAGAAATAAGAGTGTGTTTTACAAGAAAAGTTTTTCAAAAAGTGCGACCTACCGACCTACCGACCTACCTTGGAAACATTTCTCGAAACTTGACAAGCACGTAATACACTATAATATAAATATTTAATAAGAAAATAAATAATATATACATGAAGTAGGTTATCGTAGGTTACCGGGTAGGTTGGTAGGTCACGGTAGGTCGAGTAGGTCATCTCTATTTTTCACGGCAATTATTCAAAAAAATTCCCGACCTACCAAAACAAGCCAAAAAAGCCCCGGTAGGTCGGGTAGGTCGACATTTTTAATTGAAAATATTCCGATAAAACATTGTCAAGTGCGTTATAATTGAGTATATTAGCAAAATATTCCGATAAAAAGTAGGTCGGTAGGTCGGTAGGTTACTAAAAAATTAAAAAACTATACACGAAAAATAATTTAGCCATTCACAAATAGATCGAGATGAACTATTACACCATTACAGTTGCCGTTAAACCATACATCCGGGCGTTTCTCGAGAATAATTTCGGTTCCCCGGTAGACATCCGGAAAGATCCGGAATTAAATAACATGGTTGAATTCCTGTTGAAAGAAGGAGCGACACGTCTGGACAAGACATTACAGATCAAGTACACTGATACCGTTTGCTTCCGGATATCAAGGGACACCTTTCACCGGTACGGCTTCACTCTCACGAAGACGGCCACGCAGCGACTTAATTGTTACCTGGAACGCCGGATCAAATTTTTCGCTCGTGTTTACATCGCTAACAACCGGAGTATCGGGATCCCTTTGGCCAGATGTATCCGTGATTTTCAAGAAAAATTCAATTTCCCGGAAGACGTCTGGAGTGCCGAGGCCATTCGAAAAGACTTCACGAGAAACGGTAAAACCGTCCAGTCGAAATTCATCACGAACTTTAAAAACGAATTAAATAAAATATTTCTGGAATTTATGTCCGAGAGTGGGACATTATCCAAATCTTTCCCTAAATCGGGACAAGAATAAATATCATATATAAAACATATAACCATGAATAACACCGGAGGTTTAAACAAAATGTTTATCTGCCCCATTTCCAATTTATCCAAAGATGGAAAAATCATATCCAGGGACAAATTAATTAACATCCCCTTCACCTACGACACGGGTGAACGTTCTTGCTCGTACAAGGAAGACAAAAAAGGAAAATATTATGATCTACAAATCAAATGTCAAATACCCCGTTCAGATAAGGCAGAAGAACTGATCAAAACATTCCCGCTACTTTACGTTTTAATAACGATCGACACGAACGGGATCTCCAGGTTGGAAGGAAACAAGGAAGAACCACTCCACCATGAATATGATCAAAAAAGCGGCAGTGACTTTTCCGATTTCAACCACGTCGAACTTAAATTTTCCCGTAAATTACGCCTCCCTTCCACTATTTTGCCGGATTAACTGTCCTTTTTATATTATCGACAATGCCATAATATTGCCTGAAAAACAGTATTATGGCAAAAGTTATTGAATTCGATATTGACGGTTACATCTCCTCTTACGGTTATAATAGCCGGTACGTGAAATCATTTTTAAAAGAAGCCGGGAAAGATCAAGTCATCTGCCACTTATGCAGTCTTGGAGGAGAATTTCTCGTTGGGGTGAGTATAAAAGACGAGTTCTCGAAACATGGAAACGTGCTTGTTGACATTTCCGGTTATGCCGCCAGTGCCGCCACGTTCATCGCACTCGGGGCCAAACATACTCGCATGAGTGAATCTTCATTCTACCTTATCCATAAAGTCCTAAGCTGGGTTGATGCCTGGGGCAGCATGAACGAGGATCAGATCTCCGAGTTGATTTCCGATCTTGAAAAAATCAAGGACGAGAACGAGAAAATGACCCTTGTCGCGGCAAAAGCGTACGCGGATAAAAGTGGTAAATCCATCACTGATATTCTCAACTTGATGAAACAAGATACTTGGTTAACCGCGGATGAAGCCAAAGAATGGGGATTCGTGGACGAGGTGTACAAAACCACCACTCGATTCGATTCTTCCCGTGTCTCGGAGAAGTTCAACGCACTAGGCCTTCCCCGCCTACCTTCCGGGGAAAGAACATCATCAAACTTGGATGTTGACACCATCGTGAACAAAGTCGTGTCCGGGATCAAAAATATCATGCCCAAAAAATCGCAGGTACCCGAAACAAACACGAACGATAACCATAATCAAAAAACAATCCTCATGAACAAATTTGACAGAATTAATTCCATCTTGAAAGTGGAACACTTGGAAAGCACGGACGGGCAAGGATGCTACTTGAACGCGACACAACTCCAGGCCCTTGAAGATGCCATCTCCCAACGAGACCAACAAATCAGCAACATCAAGCAATGTGAAACGGAGTACAACAACGCTGTCACGACCCTTAACGAACTACACCCCGATATCGCGGCAGAAAGCTCCTTCCCGAAAAAAATAAACGTCATCCGGGAAAAACTAGCCGCCAAGCCGGGAACCCCCATTTCCGGGATTCACGAACAGAAACACAAAGAAGATGGCGTTGACTGGGAGAAACTCAATTCGATGAAACACATGCAAGAATAACCTTTAAACAAGTAATAAAAATGGCAGCAGATTTATTAGTTAGTGAAATCGTACAGGCCTACGGAGCCTACTATTTAAACAGTGGTCAAAACCTTAATAATATCATTAAAATATTAACCCAAGGTTCCGTTACTCCCACTCACATGACCCCGATCAAGACAGATAACGACGTGTACAGGATGGCCTCATTCGATATAGGTCCGATCGTCCAACCTTTCAAAAAATCGTGGACCCCGACCGACCCGGGAGAGTTCCATCCCCAAGAGATCAGGAAACGCCGGATGAAAGTAGACCTTGACATCTGGCCGGATGATATTAAAAGTTCCTGGTTGGGTTTCTTGGCAGGGCAAGATCTTTCCCGTAAAGATTGGCCTTTAATCCGTTTCTTGATGGAAAATTACTTGATCCCGAGAATCCACCAGGACATGGAATCCATGGTCTACTATGACGGGGTGTACAAGGCTCCCACGGGATCTACCGCGGGAAAACCGGAAGAATCCATGGACGGCCTGAAATTATTATTACAAAAAGGAGTCGATGACGGTTCCATGAAACTCCTCTCTATCGGGGCATTGGATAAAACAACTGTTTTCGATCAAGTCGAGGCCGCGATTGATGAAATTTCCGAGATCTATCAAGGGGTAGAGATGCTCGTGTGCATGGCCCCAATTTACGCTAGAGCCTATCTTCGTGATAAACGGGCACAAGGTTTTTACGACATTAAATCGGCCCGGGAAGTGAACCTTGGAATTGATTTCTCCCCAAGTTCAGTCGTTCCGTTACCTTCCATGGGTACCAGTACTGATATGTTCATTACCCCGAAATCCAACCTTATCCACGTCACGGATGAAACCATGAACAAGGAAACATTCAAGGTCGAGGAAAGCAAGCGTTGTGTTTCCGTGATGACAGACTGGGGTGAAGGTGTAGGTTTCGGAATCAACGAGGTAGTCTGGACAAACAAGACCAAAACTTCAACCGAGGACCAGAAAGAAGGAACAGGAGAATAAATATTAATAACCGTGTTACCCTTGGATAGGGTAACACTTAAATAATTAACAAGATGGATTTCGCAGATATTGATAAAAATCTCCCCGACGGGAAGAACATGGGTGGACTTCCCCAGATCGTGTATTTCTGCCTGCATACCGACGTGCTAACGTTCCCTACCGAACCTAAAATGTCCGACGAGGATATAACCCTGGAGAAAATGGGTGAACTAGTAGGAGACCTTACCTTGAAAGAAGGTAAAAAAATGCATTCTTTTTATATCACGGACGATGAAGGAAAACTCGATTTCGAGAGCGTGGGGGAAAAGGATGGAAAGAGCTTCTCCGAGAAATTAAGAATTTACAATCCCGGGTTACAATCGAAATTATTAGGCTTCGTGAATATTGCTAAAAATGAAAGCCTAGTTTTCCTTGTTCCGGATTGTAATGACAATTACTTCTTGATGGGAGATACCCTCCGGGGAGCAACCCTCGACAGTATCGAGAACATGACCACGGGGCAAAAAACAGAAGAACGTCCCGGCGCGGGAATGGTCTTCGCTTACAAAACAGCGAACGTCTATCGTTATGTCGGGAAATTCCCGGCCAGCACCCCCACGGAAGTAACAGCATGAATACCGGATCCCGAAAGGGATCCTTTTTAACACCACAAGCACATGGGAAAGATTAACAACCAAGTTATAGAGATCCGGAACTGGCTGAACTCGGACAGGAACTACAATGACGGGGTATTCCTGTACAACAAATACGGGAACAACGATAGTTTAAAACGTATCTTCCCCGGTCGGGAGAAATTCCAAGCGCAAAAACTCGCCTACGAGTTGGCAAAACTGGCAGGCTTTTCCTTTTCCGATTTCTTAAAAGATCAGGTGATTCAAGAAGAAGTAACACCCGTATCCCCGAAAAAAAACACGACCGAGAACAACGAAGACACGGGCTTAACCGGACAAACGAATCGCAAAATGATCGAATACCCACCCCTAATTCGCAGGGTAATACACGAGATGAGCCGGCTATACAACGACCGGAGTATGCTAAAGACACAACAAAACGCGATCCCGGACGAGAACACTCCGGAAAACGTCGAAAAACGAAAGAATCTCGTGGATATGATCGAGGCCCTTTCCGGGCGCATCCAGCTACTTTTCGAGGCGAAAAAAGCCTACCTCGAAAGAGGCATCATCCCGGACGAGAACGCCCTATTTCCCCTGGAGGAATCGAAACAATCCATCGAGGAGTTGCAAACGAGATTGAAAAATCTCCGGAGTTATATCTCGAAAGATAAAAACATCTTAGTTTATCAACGAGAAACAAGACAAGAAAAACCGAACCCGATGCCGGACAGTCCGAAAAAGGAACGAATCTTGAAACGTATCGAGAAAAACGAGAAAGAAGTACAAGAGCTTGAAAAGCGGATTAAAGATGCTACTGACAATAACTGATATCGTGAAAAGAAAACAAACTGAAGAACCGGAAGCACAAACGCCCCCGGTTCTTCGTTTAAAATCTCCTCTCTGCAAAAAGATTTCAAACCCGGAAAGTTCCCTCCACGAGGAAATCGGGCAAATCTCTCACGACGAATGCATTCATTTTTGGTCATTCGGATCTTACTCTCTACATGAACTCATGTTCTACTTGCTCAAGCAAACGGGGCCAGCACACGTGAACCTATGTACCTGGTCTATCAGTCAAGACGCCATAGAGAAAATCACGAGAAAACACAACAACGGGGAGATTTTATCCATTCGTTTCTTGCTTGACCCGAGGGTAAAAGTTTGCAAGGCAAAACCCTTGCAGATGATCACCCGTAATTTTCGACACGCCATCACCCGGGTACACGCGAAAGTAGTAACGATCGAGAACAACGAGTGGAAAATATCCATCGTGAGCAGCCAAAACGCCACGAATAATCCTAAACTTGAACGAGGAGTTATCATCATCTCGGATGACATCCATGACTTTGACAAACAAATCATAGACAATGAATTTAGAAAGCACGAAGTTAGAAATGATCGAGCAACTAGCGGGATTATTTTACACCCCGAGGGAGATTGCCATCATCCTGGAAGTTGACCCGGAAGATCTCGACAATGAAATCGCTTCCGAGAACGGCGAAATATATACCGCTTACATGAAAGGATATTACAAGAGTGACGTGGAACTCCGGAAAAGTATCACGGAATCAGCCCTACAAGGTAGTTCCCCCGCACAGGCCATGCTAAGAGATATTCAAAAAATTTTAAAGATCAGATCATGAGAAAAGCGTTGGAAGACCAAGATTTTGAAAACATCAAATCATACTTGTTAGAAGGTAACGAGGCCGCTTTACCCGCCCATCAAAAACTCATGCTGGATCGCTGGGTCGCGGCGTCAAAGCTCCTTGACAAGAATCCCGTGATGAAAAATGCCGTGGCCATTCTCCGGTTGAAATTCCCGGGTTTAAGTCGGACGCAAGCGTACGAGGATTGCCGAAACGCCATCCGAATGTTCAACTCGAAAAAAGACTTCGATTTTGACTTGTGGCGTAACTGGTTACTCGATGACATAATAAAACTATGTATCAAGGCCCGAGAATCCGGGGATCTGAAATCATGGGCATTAGCACAACGTAACCTGATCGCCGCCCTTGGCGAGGCTCCGGCACAAGATATCGACCCGAAATTACTGGAAAAACACCCGATCGTAATTCCGATCCAGGTCAACAACAACACGTACAACGTGGATTTCAACAAGTTTTTAAGTCTATCCATCGATCAACGAACGAAACTTGCCGATGCTCTCGTCGCCCCGGCAACGGACGAGGATATTATTAAAATCATGAAATCATGATCCAAAAATTACAACTGAACCCGGCGCAACAAACCGGGGTTATCTTGCAAGCCAAGAATAAAGTGGATATCTGGGGACGAGGTACCGGGAAATCGGCGGGCATCGCCTGGGATATAAACCTGATCAATCGCTCCATGCCCAGGGCACTGACTTCCGTGACCGGGCAAACCTTCGGGCAATTACTCACCCGAACACTCCCCTCCACGTTTAAATTGCTTGAACTCATGGGATACAAGCAACACGTTTCAGCAAAAGATCCCGGTAATTACATTATCAATCGCCGTCCTCCCGATCACTTTATCACGCCCCATGAAAAAATCATGAAATACGACAACTTCATCAGTTTCTCGAACGGGAACGGTTTGTTACTACTATCACAAGACCGGGCAGGATCTTCCCGGGGACCATCCGTTGACTACGAGATCCTGGATGAAGCCTTAACCATCAACAAACAACGATACGATGAAGAGACATCCCCCACGAACCGAGGAAACGAGGGAATATTCGGTCCTAAAAGCCCCAGGCCAATTCCTTGGCACCACGGTTTTCACTATTCAAGTTCCATGCCCTACACGGCAGAGCAAAAATGGCTTTTAGAACTAGGTAATTATTACGAGGAAGAACGAGAGATCCGGTTGTTCGAAGTATGGAATCAAATCATTCGCCTTCAACTAGAATTACTCGAATGTGAATCCCGGGAAGAGTTCAAACGAATCTGGAACGAAACCATTCGTCTCAAACAGAAAATCGCTCCATTCGTGAGTAAAGAAGGAACGTTATTCACCTTCGCCAACGCCTTCGACAACATAGATAACGTCGGTTTCTCGTATATCAAACGAGAATACCAGAAACAAACGTTACTAACTTTCCTGATCGAGATCATGAATATGATCGTGGATAAGGTGGAGGATTGTTATTACCCTCTCTCCGATCGTCACGTCTATTATAACTCGACAAACGACAGTTACATCCGGGATGTTGCCGAGAACACGAATTTTGATTGGAACAAACTATCGGAATCCGATTGCAGGTACGACGCAGATTGTGATCCCCGTTCCCCGATCGAGTTATCCTTCGACTGGGGAGCCCGTATTTCCCTCATGACCGTATCGCAAGAACGTCATTTCGATTTTTCCACGGGGCTCGTGACCGATTACCCGATCCAAACGTTCATCAACGAGTTTTTCGTGAAACCGGACGTTCCCTCCACCATGATCAACGCCTTGATCGACAATTTTTGCAAATATTACACGCATCACGAAACAAAAATCATACATTACTACCGGGATCGTTACGGGGATCACCGTCAGGCAAACAGTTCTCAATCATATAACGAACAAGCCATTGACAGGCTACAAAAAAACGGCTGGACAGTCATCCCGTTTGTACATCACGGCATGGAACCCCCACAACACGATAAATTCTTACTTATCCAGAACATATTGAAAGAATCCGACCAACGTTTCCCAGCCGCAAGATTTAACGGGGTAAAATGCAAATACACACTCATTTCCATGAACAACACCCGGGTTATCGAACGGGACGGCCGCTTCGGGAAAGACAAGAAAAGCGAAAGCGCTCACTCCGGGGTTCTACCCGAGGAAGCAACCCATTTCGGTGATGCCGTGGATAAAATTTTCTGGACGAAATTCAACAATTGTCTCTACAAGTCAAATTATACATTCATACCCATCAGGCTAAAATAATACAAGACATCTTTAAAATCCAACATGAACGTAAAAAATAGAATCATTTAAAAACAAGATAAACACCTACCCTGTTTCCTCCCGAACGGGATTTTACTTCAAAATCTGTCCTTTTTTCCATGTTCACTCTCCTTTATTTTAGCGGAAAAACAGGAGTAACATGGCAACAACAATCAAAAGAAACCTCGTTTTAAAAGAACTCGATATAAAAGAAGACCCAACCACTGGAAAGCAACGTGTTTTTTCTATCACTTTTGACAAGAAAAACGGGGAACGGGTTTACTATCCTCGTGCCGTTTCCTGTGGTCTAAACATGGATCTGAAAGCGAACCGTTGCCGGGGAATCCTTGCCGTTGACCAAAACGGGAACGCAATCTCTCACCCAACACCCGTGGGGATAGACCGGATCATCAAGTATAACGATTTAAGCGTTATTTTCTAATGGCAGCGACAGTTATATATAACGATCAGGGAGTGCCATTAATGGCCTACGGGAAAAACTATTTCGCTTCAACCGCGGGAATCCCAGAAAAAACAAAGTATACAGAGCAAATTCAAGACGTTGATAATACAGTCACTATCGGGGAACACGTGTGTTGTTCTTGGGCATCCGGGAATAACTTCCCGCAAGAAGCCTCTAAAGTTATCAGCCGGACGGGAGTTTTAAACACCGGGTTAAAATTCATACACAAGGTTGTTCTCGGTCAAGGAATATTCCCTTGTCGTGTCAGTGGTTACGATGAAAAAGGGAACGAGAAACTCGAAGTTGTCAATCATCCCGAGATCATCAACCTCATGCAATCCCGCATGATCCGCCGTTATCTTGCCAACAGTTACCGGGATATCTTGAAATTCGGGATATCCTTTCCACAACTTATCCCCAATCAAGACGGTAGCAAAATCGTCGGAATAAATACCATTAACGCCCTTCATTCCAGACTAACCAAACCCGAGAATGGTCAAATAAAACATTGTATTGTTTCCGGAGAATGGCCTGATGTAAACTCTCGCAACATGGAAGTTTACCCGGTACTCGATAACTATGACCCCTTGGCGGATCTCGAAATCCTCCGGTATGAAGGCAAATTAAAAGGTAAATCTTTCATTTACCCTCTTCGAGACGAATGGGATAACGATGACATTTACCCTTTACCTTCGTGGTGGTCAGCAAAATTAGCGGGTTGGATAGACGTGGCAAATAAAATCCCCGCCTTCCTCGCGAAAGCATACGAGAATCAAATCACCTGGATGTGGCACGTGAAAATTCCATACGCTTACTGGGATAAACGATTCCCAGTAGCAGATTACCCGGATAAATCAATCCGCCAACAAAAAATCCAAGAAGAAATGGATCTGATCGAGGAGAGTTTAACCGACTCGGCAAACGCCAACAAGGCTATTTTCACGCATTACACGATCGGCACAAACGGGAAACCCGAGGAGCAATGGATTATCGAACCACTGGACAACAAATACAAGGCAGATGATAAACTATTAACCTCAGCCGCGGCAAACTCCGAGATATTGTTCTCGCTCATGGTAAACCCGAACGTTCTCGGTGCCGGGATGCCGGGCGGGACCTACGCGGGAAATCAAGGCGGAAGCAACATCCGGGAAGCATTTCTTGTGAACGTGGCCATGGCATGGCTTGACAGGCAAAATATACTGGATCCTATCGAAACCATGTTACAATTTAACGGTATTAAAGACATCCAATTGAGATTTAGAAACACGATACTAACCACGCTGGACACCGGTTCCGGCACGCAAAAAGTAATATCATGATTTTCTCGACAGATAAAACGACCCTTTTACGGGAAATTCAAGAATTCCTCCCGTTCGCCTCGAACTACGATCTTGAACGAGTAATCCCGTTACTGGAAGACACGGAAAAACATTTTCTCACCCCACTCCTTGGCACGGCTCTACACGAACGTCTAACGAAAGACATGGGAACGTACAACGAAGAGATCAAAATGTGCAGGAAAGCCGTGGCCAATATCATGGTTTACATGAATTTTACCTTGCTAAACACGCAACTTCTCCCGGGTGGTTTCACTCGAATCAGCGGGGAAAACACGAGTTCCTTGTACAAGTACCAAGAAGAAGACTTGAAAAAGATATTCCGGCGTAACGGTTTCGATCAGCTTGATGTTATCGTGGAATATTTCATGAAGAACCGGGAACGTTTCCCTGAATTCGAAACATCAGACTATTACATTTCCGGGCAACACGAAGTGATACCGGATCGTTTCGTGTTCTCGAAATTTTACAAAACAATATCACACGTCGTTTTCAAACACCTTCAACCATTCATCCACCGGGCTATCGACCTGGACATCTCTCCCATCATCACCATAAACGAGACGGTCTTGCAAGATACCAACCTTTTACAACTGATTCGCCCGATCGTGGTTTACCTTGCCGTGGCTTACGCCATCGAGGATTCGGGGGTGAATATTGATGAAACGGGGGTCTGGCTTGAAAACAAGATTCCCGCGGACGGAATTATCGAGAGAAACCCGTTATCGAAAGAGACAAGCGATGCCTTGGTCACACGATATCGAGAACTCGCCTCACGGTACATGGATCATCTCACGAAAGAAGTTTCCGGGGTATCGGAAAACATTAACGTGTTCGCTAGGGATAACAAGAACAAGAAAACTATTTGGATATAAACCAAAATATCATGAACAACATCAAGATAACATATCATCATTGGTTCCGGGAAAAGAGCATTGAAACGACTTTCCCGTCATGTTGGTCCGAGATGACACCAAGACAATTCCTTGCCTTAACATCTCGCCCGGATGATCATGAATTACTTGCCGTCATGCTAGATATACCCAAGCGAATCGTGAAACGGTTATCATTATTGCAGATCCACGAGCTGGCCAACCTTTTTGATTTCATAAAACGAGATCAAAAAGTCTCATCTTTCTCTTTAACTACCCTGCGAATCCCGTCCGCGGGAATCCTTCATTCCCCGAACCCCAAACTACAAGAAATGCCATTCATGCAGTTCGTTTACGTGGATACTTTTTACATGAGTTACGCCGTTGATCCACGTTTCGAAACACTATGTAAACTTGTATCTTACCTGTATTCTCCTAAAACCGGTTTCAACAAGATAACAGCAGACGCTAACATAGACAAGATAAGAAAACTCGACAAAAAGACACTAGAGGCTATCTCCTTAAACTACGGGCTTATCAGGAAATGGATCACGGAACGTTACCCCCTCGTTTTCCCGAAACATTCTAACACGAGAAAAAGTCACGATTCTTCCTGGCTTGACGTGTTCGACAATATTGTCGGGGACGATTTAAAAGACCGGGATAAATACGCCGAAGTTCCCGTGAACGCCGTCTTCAGGTTCATAACGAAAAAAATCAAGGAGGGAAGAAAATGAAACAGGAATATTCTGATATAGCGAACTATTTCCAAGACTTGGCACAAAAGCACAAGGAAATAAAAGAATTCAAACGTTACGAGTTAGATGAACTTCTTTCAAACGCCATGTTCGCGTGTTACCCGGCCCTCGTGCTAGAGGGATTTGACTTCGACTTTTCCGGCTCCTCTCCTGACAACGTGTTAAAAAACCGGACAGGTGGGTTCAATATAGTGCTTCCCTGCAATATCAATAACGCGGAGGAAAGAACACAAACCCTTGATCACCTCGAAACGATCGGGGACCAGTTCATCATGAAAATCGCGAAAGACAAGAAAGAGCGTCACCCCTTGCTCACCACTTTCGACCTGTCTTCCATCGAAGGTATTCATTTCGCGAACCCAGTTCATGGAATCGTGTTTTGCCGTTACACCTTCACGTTAAGAACAAAAATCGTAGAGGATCTATCAGTATGGGAGTAGAATTATTAAAAATACCGGCTAAACTAGCCCCTTCCGGGAATCCCATGAACTTCAAAGTTCGGGCGGGGAACTACGCCATTTCCGGGCATCGACTCACTGCCCAAATTCAAATCGAAACGGTTCCGGACAGCGGGATTTTTCACGCCTTGCCCGTCATGAATCTGGATCCCGATGAAACAGGTGTGGCAGATTTGGATGTTAGCACGATTATTCACCGAAGGATGCGAACAGAACTACCCGCTTTCGAAGATTCACGTGTCACTCGCCTTCTAAAATCAACGATCCGTTACAAGATTCTATTCTCGGAATATTACGGGGAACAATCAGCGATGAAAGAAACAAGTATTTTAACCGCTATAAAATGTCGCTTGAATTTCTATAATTATCCCCTCGAAACAATCGAGGATTACATTATTCAAGGCAAAAACTACTTGTCTCATCGCCCGGAAACAATCGACACCCACCCCGGGGAAATTCATTATCTCGTGGTATTAACCCTGTTTCCGGACACTTACACGACAAAACTATCTGCCCGGTATTCGGATGGAACTGAAAACACGATAGACTTGCATACTTTCACCTCTGTCACGGAATACAACGTGTTCGCCATCCCGTCTGGCTTGAAACACTTGAACCTCGCGAAAACAGGTATTTCACTTGTTTCTTACACTATATGGGTTGAAAATTCTTCTCACGAGATCGCTTTCAAGAAAATAACATTTAACGTGTTTCCCGGCAACCCGGCAAATCGTTGTTTCTTGTTTGGAAATCTACTCGGGGGTATTGATACCATAATCACGGAATATCAATCCGATTCACTAAAAGTGGAACGAGAAGCCTTCCAAAAATACCTGCCCATGGATTACAAGGCAAATAGTTACAACATCACGACATTCGTATCCGGGTACACGAATATTTTCGAGGCCTCGACCGGATATATCAGCCGAAAATTAGCAGAAGTATGCAAGGAAATGGCCATCAGTGAAACCGTGTTCCTCGTGGGGAAAAAATCTTTCATCGCTATCAATATAGACAAAGGAACTTTTGATATTGCTAACGACAAGGAAGATCTTCAATCATTCACGTTCAAGTATTCCCCAGCCTTTGAAAAAGACTTGATATTCCTTTCTGTTGGTGCAAGCGAATCTTATTCAAATAACGATTATAACGAAGATTATGACTAGTTTGGAAGAATTAAAACAATTAATAAACTATATCCATCGTCGATTACCAGATGAAGAGAAAATCGATGCAGCGGAACATAATCGTATCCTCAAAACTCTTGTTGACTCGCTGGCAGGGATCGGTGCAAACGTATTTCTAGGTGTTGCCACTCCCGAGACCATACCGGAACAATCCCCGGCCACAAAATGTTTTTACCTTGCAACAAAGAAAGGGAATTACCCGCATTTTGGGGATCTAACCATAAACAGCCCTCTAGCCGTGATCTACTGGAACGGTTTTGACTGGGAAAAACACGAGATTGAAGTTTCTGTAAATGTCAATGTAGACATTGATGATTATGTTGATTTAAGTAATTACGCTAAACTAACGGCAGATAACGAGTTCGTGGGGAATCAAAAAATAATCGGTTCCCTCGAAACAGGTGAAACACGAGGTAAACTTCGGCCAGTCGCAAACCGGAACAGGAAAATGACGGATGGAGAAGCCGTCGTGTGGGACGCATTACTCCAAGTCATAAAAACAGTAAAGCAAGTTCCAGATTCCGTTCTATGGAACGGTCATGTTTTTAAAGATTACCTAGATCAAGCCCTTCGCACGACAGATTCCCCGGAATTTGTTTCCCTCCTGGCGAGTTACTTGAAATCGAAAGATTTCGTCTCCGGCCTAACGGGTTTCAAGGTCGGGGAAGACACGGAAGTGAAGACGTTGAAAGTGCGTGGGCAGTTCTGGGCGGAGGAATACATATTGAACCAGATCAGCTTGATCGGTGACGAAGTGATATTGACGGAGGGCGGGCAAATCAATAGCGTGGAGGAGCTGGGAAACGGTCATTACAAGTGCGTGTTGCGAGAGAATTCCGTTAGAACGGGACAGTTGAAGGTGGGAGATATCTGCGTGACGGATTTTAAGCTAGAGACTGGATTTCAAAACATTTGGTTCGAGATCACGAGGGTAGACGATGATAACACGATAGAAGTTTTCCCGAGGGATCCCGCTTACCCACCCCGGTCGTTAATGACTTTCAAACGCCGGGGTAACTTCACCGATGAAACGAGACAAAACAGCATCCGCCTGTCGTCTCACGATCAAATCATCGAGATGTTATCCGGGGTGAACTCTTACGACGTGACGTGGAAGAACCGGGATATATTGATCGGGAAGATAAAAGACCTTATCCCGGAGATCAAGGGATTGCCGGAGCGGGCGAGACAGAAGGCGACATTCTTCGGGCAGAACATGGTCTTGCTGGGGAACGTCTTTCAAGTAAGTGCCGACGGAGTGACACAAGAGAGAGTGCCCTGTTACAAGGGTTTGTGGACGATCGAGAAGGCTCCCTTCTTTTATTACGATCAAGTGACGGACGGGTATTGTCGTTACACGTGCGTTCACGAGGGAGAGGACGGGACGATGGAGGCTCCCCGGTTCGATTCAAGCGTCTGGCAAGTTGCTGACGGTGACACGACCTTGAGGATGGAGATGTATAGCAGCACGGGTTCATGGGAGTTCTGGGACAGGCTGGATATACTTTTCGACGTCTCGACGGAAGTGCTGGCCGGGAACAAGCCCATCAACGACCTCGTGAACGAGTGGGAATGGTGGATCGAGACGGGAGACGAGGACTTTGACGCCTCGTGGAAGTCCTTGCACGGTTCTAAAACGAGCACGCAACACGTTGACGGTTCCACCTTCCCGACGAGCATGGAAACGGGAATCCCCGTCAAGCTGTGGTGCAAGGCGAGGATTTACAATAACGGGAAAACGAACACGAGTGAAGGATATTTAAACTTACAATAACATGGCAAGAGCTTTAGCAAAAACACGAAAGAGATACACGCCCCTCGACCTGGTTTATTCATCGAGCGTCTCGGGGGCGTTGAATCAAAATTATGACGCTAGTTACCAGACGTACGACCCTGACCGGGGGCTGGTTCCCCTGGAAATCCTTTTCACGGTGAGGGCAACCGACCCGAAAAAGGTGATCGATCCCGGTATCATCAACGGCAAGCTGACGGACGTGAGATGGTACGAGAACATCGTGGACGAGGCGCACAACATCACGGATGGCAACACGGCTTACGTGATAGACCGTAACGGGAACTCTGACAGCCGGGGTAAACTGACGGTAAAGAAGAACACCCCGCTCGAGGGCGTTGTCTTGATCTTCACGGCTAAATACACCGATCCCCGAAACGGGAAAGTGGTGAACGTCAACGCCACTATCTCGCTCGGGGTGACGGTATCAACTGACGAGCCTTTAAGGGTGAAAGTGGATTACCCTTACGGTCAAGTGGTGGACCCGACCGAGAACCGGGATATAATAGAGATCGATAACATCCTGTACCGTGGGGATACCGAGTACGAGGGCTCGATTTATCGCTGGTTGAAAAAAGAGGGTGGCGATTACACGGCGATCGAGGAAGGAGACAACGGTATCACGGGGGCTTACACCGGGAAACTGAAAGTACCTTGTCCCGTTGTCGGCAAACGGGTGGACTTGAGGTGCGTGGCTGACGTTTTACCCGATCTAGCCGGGGTAAACTTGATCAGCAAGGCGATGATCTCGGATGACTGGAACGCCTTGAAAGCGGGGATCAGCACGCCCGGGGAGGACGCTGAAGGGAAGTATTTTTCGGTAAAACCGAAGGAACTACATTTTGCGTATAACAATGGAACGAGAGATGTTTTCGGGGATAAGATCAAGTATAAATCTAATCAACGGTACAGGTTTGACGTGAAGTGGAAGGTTCCGGTAGAACAGTCAGCAAAAGCCTTGTCTTTCTCGATTCACTACACGGATGGAGAAAAAAGAAATTTCTGGATAGAGGGTAATCAAATTTCTTTATACATGGAATCTCACCTTACACTAGAGGGTAAAACAATAAAAAAAATAGTGTCAGGTTACTGGGCAAACACGGGACCGGTTAACATCTACGACCTCCAGCTAGTGGAGTACCACGGGGAGAACCTGGTAGAGAGGGGAAGCAAGGAAAGAAAAACCTCCAGCGGTTACGTGAACGTTTTAAATAAATTAACCGCGACAAAATACTCGCTTCGTTTTGAAAAATCCGAGATACTAGAAGGAACGGGAATCACGTCAAGAAGTGCCAAAGTGTACGATTACACGATCGGTGATACCGCTTCTAACACGATTAATATTAATGACGGCGAGGTGGGGGTTATAACATTGAAAGACGGGGTGGACTTGACCCATGATCTCAAGTTGTTGTTATACGGTAAACAAAACGGGATGAACACGGGGATCGCGGCCTCTTTTAATAACCTCATGCTGGTCGAGGGCGAGTACACCGATGACACGATGCCCGCCTATACCCCCGCTGCCGACGAGTTCGTGCCCGCTATCGCAGACGGTGGTGAACGCTGGCAAGAATCAACGTCAAAGGCGATCACGACGGATCACGTTCTCTCGACCCAGTACCCGAGATGTAACGCGGAAATCGTCGCCCCCTCCATGATCCTTGACGAGACGAGCCTTTTCGAGGCGAGGGTGGTGATGCACTCCAGCCGGGGGGACATCGAGAACCCTCAACTGTACTGGGGCTTCCCGTGGAAAGATAAAACGGGGGCGATTTTCGCCCGGGGTAGCAAGATATTCATCAAGGAGGAACAATTCGATAACGGCGAGTTCGATTATTCCGTTGATCCGGTGGAGGGACTGGCCGAGGCGAAGTGGGCGGCGAACTTTAACGGGATAGACCAGTACCTGTCAAACAACAACAGCACTGCTATTTATCCCTGGGGGTACGGTGGTGCCAGAACGCACGTCGTGGAGTTCATCATTGATGAAATAAACGAGGTCAACCAGGCGACCGTTATCACCGTGTCTTACGCGAAAACAGACAACTCCTTGATCCGGGGGTTCGCTATCGCCTTGAACCCGGACGGTAAAATTCAATATCGTGTCGGGGGTGCCAAGGACGAGTTCTCGCTGAGCTTCACTCGTTACGGGTCGACGGTTCTCGTCCCGGGTAAATTATACCGGGTGGAGGTGATCATCAGCATGGACGGTTCTTTTATCGCCAAAGTAAACGGGGTGGAAGACAAGCAAGTGACCGGGGGAGCGGCGAATTACAGTTCGAGTTATATTTTCATCGGGAGCAACACTTCCAATTTTTTCAACGGTAAAGTACTCCGTTACGAGATATTCAACGAGGACAAGTCCGTCTATTACCTGTGGGACTTTCAACCGACAAACGGTGACCGGGCGAACATGCTAAAGAACAAGAACGAGGACGGCTCGGTGAAGGGAACGTTAAACTTGACCCCGGTAAACGTCCCTGGCATCGACAACGTTGACCCGGAAAACGGATTTTTTGTAACGATTTAAAATAAAACGAATATGGTAAAGAAACAAGCGAGTTACGTTTTCTGCGACACGGCCAAGGCAGCCGGGGTGGGAATATTGCAGGAGTCGAGACGAAAGTCGATAGACGGGAGTCTCGTTATATTACACGAGGACGATTTCAAGCTTTACTTCCCGGTTATCAACGATGAAACGGGAGAGGTGGCCTTGACACTCGAGGACAAGGTGAAAACGGTTGATGGAAGGATCCTGACGACCTCTCAAGCCCATCGAGAGGTACAGGGAGACAGGTGGAACGATAAAAACGAAGAGAGATGAAAGAGGTGAGCGTGTTCGGTTCGGTGACGCTGTTAAAGAACGGCGTTTCCGTGTCGGTGAGCTTGATCCCGACGAAACTTTTGCAACAGACGTTCAACGGCGAGAAGGTGACCCCGGACTGGGGAGAGGTGGCGAACCAGCCCGTGATCTATCCTTTCGTGATGGTGTCGAACACGAGCGTCCCGGTGACGGATCTCTCCAACCCGGTTTGGATATTCGGTGGCACGACTTTAACCTTTGACGATGACGGGAATTGCACGAACGACGGTTTAACGGGGATGTTCAAGAAGACGAGCTACACGATCGGCTCGACCCCCGTCCCGGCTTTACAGGTAACGGGTAACGTGATGAGCGGTTACACGACGCATCAAAAGCTCGTGTTGAACATCGATGCCACGATCGGGGGTAACACGGAGAACGTCTCTGACGGTATCGACATCCTGAGGTTCGAGAACCCCGGTGATACTTATGTAGGCTCCATCGAGTTCACGAACAGCGGGGTGCTGACACCCGATAACACGACCACGACGCTAACCGGGTCGTTGACGCTTGGGGGTATAGCCGTGACGGAAAAAGTCACTTACTCGTGGAAGAAGTGGAACGGCACGACGTGGGTATCAACCGGGAAGACGACAAGATCGATAACGGTAGGCCTCGATGACGTTGACAGTCAAGCGAGGTACATGCTGGAATTCAGCGTTGACGGCTCGGTGGTGACGAACGCTTACTTCACGGTGAGAGACTTGAGCGATCCCCTCGAGATCGTGATAGACCAGCCCGTTGACGCGATGATCGGTTCGGGTGATTCGTTGACTTACACGGCCGTCGTCCGGAGGGTTGGCACGACGGATAACCTGCCGGGTTACACGTTCAATTACAGCCTGTTAAAGCTTGACGGTAGTGAAATATCCTCCGGGGTGGCAACGGGTGGAAAGTTCACGATCACGGGCCAACAACTACTTGACAACGGGGGAACGATTAACTGGAGTGTAACGGCAACGAAATAGGGTTATGTTATCAGCACACGGGACGGTAACGATAAGACCTAAAGAGGTCGTTCCCATCTACCGGGAAGAGTGGGACGCTAAAGTCACGGATTACAAGTACAACCTCGTGAACCGTGACTTCGTGTCCCGTGGCGGGAACCTGTATCAAGTCAAGGTGCAGAAACCTGACGAGGTTGTCCCCGCCGGGATTGACCCGGACAGCGAGGTAGGTGAACAATACTGGGAGGTATTCAACAAGCTCTCCCCTTCCGTGACCAATTTCCTCGTTATCGTTGACGAGGACGGCAAGCCTCAAACGCTGTTGTCGGGCGGGAGGATTCAGGCGAGGTTCCTCAACATCGGTAGCTTGAACATGGGCGAGACGAGGTTGTGGGGCGGTGCCGAGCCGATGACGGGTAAAGGGCTGGCCCTGGTCAACGATCCCGATGACCGGAAGTTCGTGGTGTACAACGATAGTACGCATTACGTGGAGATGTTTCAACGAGAAAACGAGTGGGGTTTGAAGGGAATTGATGGGAATATCAACAAGCCGATATTCTCTCTCGGGAGAAAGCTCGATAAAGGGGTCTGGAAAGATAACAACGTGATCGGGCCTTTCACCATAGAGAACGTGTGGCTTAGAGGGACTAATCTACACTTGTCAGGAGGTCAGTTGAATTATTCTTACGACGGGCATCAAGTTTTTGTCGGGAGTCATCCCGATATGTCAACGAGTGGAGGTGTGAAACTTGGAACCTTCATGTTGTCCGGTGGGGGTTACGGGGGTATTTCTAGTTTAAAGAACGTGGCGTTGATCGCCTCCGCCCCCAACGACGATAATTCCTACGCCATGGCCGTGACACAAGGGATGCTTAAGTTGTTCGGGAACTCGTCCATCGTCTCTGGAGTTTTTAGAGCTAGCATGACAGGAAGCAACCCGGGGATTACACTAGGTAATGAACACCCGAACGTTATCTGTCTTCACGGCACGGGAGACAGGAAGAAAGTGAGTCTATACGCCGGTATGCAGATCGGGAAATGTTTTTTCATCACGAGCGAGGACTCGCAAGGGTTCGACATACTTTGCTCCGGGAGTGAGAGGTTTTACAGGAACGGTAAAGCCTATCAAGCGGTCCAATCAAACGGACAGGACACCGTGCTCGTGATGAAGGTTGACACGTACAGGTGGACGGCTTGCCAGTTACCGGTAAACTGGCTCGGGACGTGGAACCCCTGAACGTGTCGTGGAAGTGAAATTTAAAACGTGAATCATGAAAGAGATAAACTTTGAATTCGTCGAGTTAAAGACCATTTCCGGCAAGAAGGAAGTGGCAAATATCAAGGAGAACGTGGCAGAAAGTATTTACGCTCGTTGCTCCGGTTTGAAATGCAAGTTGCTGGCAGAGAAAATATACAAGTCCCCCAGCCCTTGCGAGCTTGAAAACGAAGAGGCGAAGTTACTAGCTAACCTCTCGGACATGGAGGCCGGGGTTTTCTGTAATAAAATTGCCGAAACGTTGAGTGAATTGCTGAAGAACGAGGGTTAAACAAAAAAGAGGCCTTCCCATCTCGGTACAAGCCCCATTAATGCAACGGGTCGTTAGACCCAGTACAAATGTATAACTTAAATTTAAACATCATGAAAAAGAAGCAAATTTTCTGGTTGATCGTCACGCTAGTGGTGTTGGCGTTGATCGTTTTCGTTAAAGTAGCCCCCGTGTGGGCGTCGTTGACAGGAATTATTTCATTCGGTTGCGGTGTCGTGATCGGGTGGCTTGGGAAAGTGTTTTACGATCGTTACATCAAGGGGGCGTGATTCGCTCCCTAAAAAGAGCAAGGGATGGAACAGAACGTTGAAAAAGGGCTTGGATGGCTACAGAAGCTCCTTGGATTGCAGACGAAGTACGGTTTTTTCTCGATACTGAAAGGGTTGTTCATAATCCTTGTGACGGGATACGTGATCTTTTTCGCCTTGAACCCCCGGTACCTGCTTGATAAAATCGAGACGGTACAGGCTGCGAGGCATGATGATGCGGTATCAAGACGGATTCAAGCTGATGCCGAGATAAGACTGATGCTGCACCGGTTACTTCATAACCTTAACGCTGACCGGACGTGGTTGATAGAACTTCACAACGGTAGCAAGAACCTGTCTTCCGGGTTGCCATTTTTATACGGGGACATGCGAATCGAGGAAGTGGCGGAAGGGATAGAGAACGTTGATGACGAGTACACCGATTTCAGTCTATCAAAATACCCGTTCATCTCGAAGGTGTTCGACGATGGTTTTTTCTGGGGTACGATCGAGGCGTTACGTGATGTTGACGAGCGAATGTACTTCAAGTTTAAATCGAACGACGTGAACGAGGTGGCGTTGTTGGCTCTTTACTCTGGAGATAAACCTTTAGGAATCCTGGGAATCTCGTTTTGCGGTGATAACCGGATGAATCCCGTTGAAGTCGGAAGGGGGATCAGGAAATGCGGTGTCAAGGTGGCAACGCTTTTGTCGAATGATTAACAGTATATAAATGATAACGAGCAAGTATTTTTCAGAAAGGGAGTTTAACCGTTGTTCTCCCTCGTGTTCCCTTCAAGACATGAAACAAACAACGATGAGCAAGTTAGACACGGCTAGAGAGATTGCCGGGATTCCATTCGTGCTCACCTCGGCTTACCGGAGTCCCGAATGGGATAAATCGAAAGGTCGGTCCGGGAGCGGGGCACACACGATGGGACAGGCCGTTGATATAAAGTGTAACACTTCCCGGAATCGCTTTCTTGTGGTGAACGCTCTTTTGAAAGCCGGGTTTAAACGAATCGGGCTGGCGAAGACGTTCATTCATGCTGATGACTCGGAAACTCATGATCAGGAAGTAATGTGGTTATATTAGGATGACACCAGTGTAATGAAAAGATATATCATATTATCCATGGTTTGTTTGCTTGCTGGTTTTCTTGCCGGTAGGCAAACAATAAAGCATAAAGAGATCACGAGGTACATTCAAGGGGAAACAATTCGGGACACGATTACATGTTTGATCCCGGATACCGTTTACTTGGCAGGAGAGTTGAAATACAAATACGTTTATAAAACGGATACCATTTTTAAAGACATCCCTGTCGTGGACCGGGATGCCACGCTAGCAGAAACTGTGAAAGATTGGAATTTAACACGCTCTTACAAGAAAACTTTATTCGATAATGAACATGGTAAGTTATCTATTGACTTATCCATGCAGTATAACGAGTTACAGAAACTTTTCTATTCATTTACTCCCGTGTATCAAAAAATAACATCTACAAGAGGAAAGATATTCGAGCCTTTTATTTCGGCTTCTCTTTTATCGGATAATGTTTTCTCGGTAGGAGGAGGATTCTTTTATCACGATTTTGGATTTAGAATCGAATATTCGTCAAATAGTTTAAATTTAGGGATTATCTATAAATTTTAAATTTCATGTATAAACGACAATGATTTGAAGAATCATGTTACTAAATCAAGATTTATGTTTTTGAAAAACTGAATAAGATTTAATATTATTTGCACGATAATTAAAAAATAACATGCAATTAAAAGGACTTAATGTTTAAAAGCGGGTGCAAATGTACATACTCTTTCATGTGAAACAAATTTTTTTTGAATAAAAAGGTATCATCGTAGATTTTCATAAATAAACTTTGTTTTATCTTTTTCTTGTGTATAGCTTTGTGATATGAGAATTATCAATAGAATGAATATAGGGTAACCAATGTGTTATATCAAATATTATTATTAACACTCATGCGATCACTTTAACTATTTGATGTAAAATGAAGTCATGAAATTGCAAACGAACTAATTCAAAAGAACCAGAACTATTTAAAAGTATCATTCATGAGTAAAAAAAACAATAAACTCCCCCAACCCCAAGATCTAGAAAAGAAAGACTCCCCAGACTTGTCGTCAAATTTGTTAAAACAGATTCTGGAGGAACTAAAACTTTTAAAAGAAAATACAAGTAGTCTGGCTAAAGATATAAATGCACAGAAACACACACACACGCAACGCATGATAGACGTGCTTGATCTCCAATTATTCTTAGCCGTAATCGTGATTTTTATATCAACTTGGATGTATTTGAATTCTCGTATATGTAATTTCACAGAGAGTACTTCCACTCATTTACAAATGTCATATATCCTGGTTCACTATATTCTTTCGATTTTTCTTTTCCTGTGTATTTACATATCTTTTATCAAGGGAAAATACATCATTGTCCGTGATAAGGACATCACGGACAACAAGCTTAAATATTTTATACTATTCCTTGATTCATGGTTTATTACTCTACTTTTAGGATTCTTAATTTTAATATCTGCCGAACTTGTTAGTTGGTGGATTTGGGCATTTATACTTCTAGTTATCCTAGGAATAAAATTGAAAACTTTAAAGTTTGAAAGGTTCAAACGATTGATAATGCTGATTTATACTGTTATCTGTTTCCCTCTCTATATTTCAATCATAACTTCCGTAATGAGGGAAGTCGAGGTTGTCACGGACAAACCTTACTATAATCTTGAGGATAATATAATGATAACCGTCAACGTGAAAGGATACGCATGCAAGCATCGACTAGTTGGATTGGGAGAGAAAGAGTTATTTAAACATTCCAAATACCAAATGGCAAAAAACATGATTATCCTCCCGGCATCCGTGGTGAAGACCAATTCTATTTCAGTTGGTATCGAGAGCCCCGTGAGCGGAAAAATGTTCTTCATATATCCCATATTGAGAATACTGGAAAAAGATTACTCAATTTACTGGAACACGCAATCCGAGGACAAAAGAAACGCATTTTACAGCACGACATACATTAATATTAAACCATAATGATAGATGTTTCACTCACAATTTTCCGTGAAAATGAAAAAAAAGGATCTAAAAAAACTTTTTCTACCAGAATACAAAGAGAACTATACTAAATTTTTCATGTTCATCTTGGGTATATTATTAATCGTAACATTCTTATGTTATCCGGTTGTAATGATATATAAAAATGGGCTACTGGCGGAAAAAAATGGCAACTCGCGTTGGTTCGTTAGTAATAATGAAGTGTTTTTCGACTCGCTAAAAGTATATACATTCATCCCCGTTACGGGTGGAAAGTTGTTAATAGGCGAAAATTGGCAAATGAGTTATTCGGACAAAGATTCTATATCAACGACTGAGTCTAATCTAAAACAGGTACAAATAGGCAGTTTTTTACTAGGAGAAACAGAGGTTACCCAACTATTTTGGGATTGCGTGATGATTCCAAACTATCGAGTAAAAAAACAGTTATATTACAATAATCGTCCCATACGAAGTAAAACATACGATGAATGGATGAAATTTATTCATCGTTTAGATAGTTTAACTGGTCGAAATTTCCGGATTCCCACGCTAAACGAGTGGGATTTTGCCGCAAGAGGAGGAATTTACAGCAAAGGATACAAATATGCAGGAAGTAATGAAATAGATGAAGTCGCTTATTACGCAGGAAACACGTTAAAAAATTTCGTGATACATGGACGCTATCAAGTTAAGAAGAAAAAACCTAATGAACTAGGTTTATATGATATGTCTGGAGGTGCTAGTGAATTCACTTCTACTCGTGTAGAAGAAAGTCCGTTGTATGAACTTGTCTATTCACACCCATCATTCAAAATTGAAAGGGAAAATGGTCGACTTGCGCGAGTTAGTCATTATTTCTCAAGCCAAGAACAATGTAGTCTACGCCATGATGCTTTCATAGCAGTACAAGCAGGGGCCCGCCTCGTGATGGAACACTAACAACAACATAAATATTTATTATTTTACTTCCCTAATGTTTTTCTAGGGACAGATTCATTTACATTACACGCCTTTCTCCAAAAACTGTCCTTTTTATCCCGCCTTCCACTACCTATCATTGTAACAAAAATAGCAACCATGATAGAAATGTTCGTCAATAACAAACCCCTGGTTCTACCCTCCGATTTAAAGATCCGGGTAGAGATCAATTCCCCGGCGTTTGAATCAGACGTGATCCCCTCCAGTATCGTTTATTACTTCAACGTTCCGGTCACCCAAAACGAAGAAGTTTTCAACTACGCCAATTACGTTGAAGTAAAAAACAAATACCGTGAATACAACTGGAAGATGAGATTCGAGGGATTTTGGATATTCTCCGGGAAATTGATCGTCACGCAAATAAACACGGAATTCCGGTGCGCTGCCTCCATCAAGCAACTCCCTACCGAATTCGGGGATAGAAATATCACGGACTTTACCTATGACCGAATCTTACTCGGTAGTAAAAGCATGAAAGAATACGTCAACGAGGTTAGGAAACAGAAATCATTCACGCTCTCTTTTCCTTCCATTTACGCCCCAAACCTTTACGGGGAAGGAGAAGCGGCAGAAAACCAAGATTTCGGGAAAATCGTGAACGCCATGAATATCGAGAATACCAGCTCGAACGTGAACACTGTCATTCCCTGTTTTCACGCCATGTACGTCATCGAAACCATGTTCAAATCGGAAGGTTACAATATCCTCAATTCCTTTGATACCTCTTTCAAGGAACTCCTTCTTTTCAATAATTACACCCTCGACCAGTTACCGGTAGAAAATTACGCCTTCTCGAACCTCGTGGGACAAACGGATCTAGTACTTACCGCCACGGACGATCCCACGAACAGTATCCGGTTTAACAAGTATTACGCAACCCCGGGAGAATACGAGATCAGCATTTTTGCTAGGGCCAAATTTACCTCACACTCGAATCCAGAGAACACGAACATGATCGTTCAAGCGTCCATGGTCTACACGGCATACGAGGGTAACGTGAACGGGACTCGCAAGAACATCAGCCGGGTTCAGGTCACGTACGACCCGAATCACCCGGATACAAGTGAAGTGTTCATCGATACCACTTTCACGCAGATTTTCGAACATTCCGGGGAGTGTTGGCTATATTTCAACATGTACGCCCACAACGACAAGAATAGCATGATTCTGAGGAACTACGAGATCACGGAAGGATACATCGAGATACACCGGATTAACTCATCTACCACGGATCTCAACACTTACATGAAAGAAATAAACCCAGTGAATCACCTTCCAGAAATATCATGCAGTGACTTTCTCGTGTCTTTCAAACAATTGCTCGGTTTCATCTACCTGTTTGATTTCACGAATAAAACACTACAAGTCATTTTCATGAAAGATCTCTTGAAAATGAAGGTTCTTGATTTGACGGAACAATATATCTCGGAAACTCCAGACACGGAGATCAAGGAACCTCAGTCACACGAGTTAAAATACGATATAGATGAATTCAACATGAACGGCTACACCTATGAAGGTCAATACAACTCGTTAAAAGAACTCCCCTCCCCGATTCGTGAAAAACTACTCGTTAGAATCAAGAACATCAATAGTTTTTACGAATCCAAGATCGTGGACAACATCTTGCAATGGGTTCGGGCCGCTGACATTTACAAACCCCTCGTCACTCACAAGTACACGAAAAAAGAAAGTGTTGACATCAAGTTACAACCCATCGCCATGGATGAATACAAGGAAGCCGTTCACCCGTATTACCCAGACCAAGGAGTCTCTGCCTTGTACTCGCCAAGCACGAGCAAAATCGACAAGTTGATCTGCATGTTAAGGACTGACGCCTACGGGGCCACGACGGCAAACATGGGGTATTCCATACTATCTAATATGTTCTCTTTTGACCTGGAAGCCGAAGACGGGGCGTACAACAAGTATTTAAAAAACTGGTACGATTTCATCTCCACGGCCAACACGTACACGTTCTCTTTTCGAGTGAATATAGAGGACGTGTTCCGGATCCTCACTTTATTTAACCCGCAAGAAGGAACCCCGGAAGAACAAACACGTAGGGTCAGGGTATTGAACCAGGAATACATCCCGTTTCAATTCACGTTCGAATTCTCTCATAATAACATCATTTGCCAAGCTAAACTAATGAAAAATGACAACGACTGATATAAACCAACAAATTCAAGCCTTCAACAAGGACGTTGCCGGCTGGGGAAAACGTGTCCGGAACCAAACGATATTCAACGCTAGAAGACTAAAAGATCCAAAAGCGAAACCTCGTTCTAAAATTATCTCCATGCGGAGTAACGATGAAGAAGTACTTAGTCAATCCATCGGGGAAAAAACGTACAAAAGTGACGGGGAAATTGATTGTATTGGATTCTCGTTCGCCCGACACGGGGTGTTTTGGCAGAAAGGTGTTGGCCGAGGCTACGTCATGCAAAACGGAATTGTTTTACGTGGTCAGAAAAAGAGAATCGGGATTAACAAACACGACAAAAGAACTTCTTTTCTCGCTTCCGCAGGTCCCATCAGACGTAAACCCGTGGACTGGTTCAACGGGCTAATATCACGAGAAATTGAAACACTCGCCGATATCGTTGCCGACCACTACGCCGATCGGGTTATCAACGCCACCCGGATGACGATCCGGTAATTCAGCCTCAAAACGGGATATTTCTATCCCGTTTTTCTTTTCCAAATTATTATTCGTAATTTATCCCCGCAAAATCAAAACAAGGAAAATAATGTATAGTAGTTTTCTAATATTTGATCTGGAAACAACCGGATTACTTAAAACGAATGACTCACCAGAAAATTACGAGTCATACCCACAAATAGTACAAATATCATGGTCTCTATTAAAAATGGGATATCAAAATGCCGAAATTAAATCATTCTATTTATGTCCTTCCTGTAAAATTTCTCCTTCCGCACAACAAGTACATGGTTTATCAAAAATCTACCTCAAAATACATGGTTCCCAACCAAATGAAGTTTTTGATGAATTCTTAAAAGATGCTTCTAATGCCGAAGTGTTAATCTCTCACAACATAAAGTTCGACTTTCCCGTTTTAGAAGCAGAACTTTATAGATGGGGTTACGATAGACCATTAGCACGAAAAAATTTATGGTGCACCATGGAGGCAGGAAAAAAATACTGGGGTTACAAAAAGTATCCAAAACTCATAGAATTAGCAGAATTTTGTAATGCCATTTCAAAAGATTCAATTCAGATTAACTATTCAAATCTACATAACGCTCAAACAGATGTTGATTTAGCTTTACAATGTTTCGTCTTTTTAATGAGAGATAATTCTGATTTATTCAAAAATATAAGAATACGATACGCTAAAAAACAAAAAAAAGTACTACCACAAAAATCAATCGAACATCCTATAATGAGGAAATCATGTACTCAATGCAATACCTTAAACGATGAAGACGCAACATATTGCAGAATATGTGGAAAATTTTTTACATCCTATTCTGCAAATATTGAATGCTTTGATAAATTTTCATACACCCCATGTCTTCATTGTAAAAAAAATACACCTACCAAAGAAGCTGAAAACAAGTATTGTGTCAATTGTGGAAAGATATTAGACTTTTAAAGGTAAAGTTTAAACAACTATAAAAATAAAAGCGAAATCACTTGGTTTCGCTTTTTCTTCCCCTCAAATTTTGCCATCTCACAACTTTCCTCTACTTTTGTAATGCTTAAACAAATCAAGAAGGGTGGAGATAGACCGCCCCGAATCCGTGGAGCGGATTTTTTATATCTATCAGGAAACGATATTGTAAGATACACGGCGTGTACCCCCGTCTATATACTGTAATGGTATATAGGACCCTTCTTGAGAGTTTAAGCAGCGGGAAAGGCACGCCGCTTTCTGTGCCTACAAATGCTTAAAATCAAGAATCATGAAAAACCAATTTCAAACCCCGTCACCCCGGGGCATCATCGCTCAACGAAACAAGGTAAACACCTTCCGAGAACTATTCCTGAACAACCTTGACTCCCCTCACGTGGAGATTTACC
>OGJI01001259.1_pt1 | contig 28903 bp, 25 predicted proteins | sample 1572031 | NCBI WGS metagenome assembly OGJI01 (sample SAMEA2582119, study PRJEB24529) | metagenome | biome: Human gut stool | place: China | collected 2011
TAATTTTACTCCAATTTTTATTAATTCATAAATCATAATAAAATTCGCACTTGATAGAACAATAAATGTAGCCATAAAAAAAGAAAGCATCTTATGTTTTTTCAAAAATTTCATATACAAACCTCCCAAAATACTTGTCCTTAATATGTATATGTAAATATTCTAAAAATATTCATAATCTACTTCTTATTTTCATCGCAATATGTTACAAATTTTTATTAATTTAATTGTTGTAATATATTTTTTGCCAATTCTTCATTAATTCCATTTACTTTTACAATTTCTTCTATTGAAGAATTTCTAATTTTTTCAACACTGCCAAAATATTTTAATAATGCTTTTTTCTTTGCTTCCCCAATTCCTTTTATATCATCTAATTCTGATTTTGTTATCGATTCATCTCTTAATTTTCTATGATAAGAAATTGCTGTATCATGTACTTCATCTTGAAATTTTGTAATTAAGTTCATTAAATTTTCTGATATTTCAAATTCTTGTCTTTGCTCATTTATTAATGCTCTTGTTTGGTGTTTATCATTTTTAACCATACCAAATACAGGAATATCTAATTCTAATGATTTTACTGCTTGTTTTATTGCTCTTATTTGTGTAATTCCTCCATCTGCAAATATCGCATCTGGTAGCTTACCAAAACCTGATGAATTACTATTGTCAATTGAGTGTTTCAACCTACGTGTTACTACTTCTTGCATACATTTTGGATCATCTTGTGTTAAAACTGTTTTTATTTTAAATCTTCTTGACATGTTTCTTTTTATTGTTCCATCAACCATTACACACATTCCAGCTACCATATATTCTCCCGAAATGTTTGAGATATCAAATGTTTCAATTTTTCTTGGTAATTTGTCTAATCCCAATACTTCTTTTAATTCAACTAAAATTTCGCTTCTATCTCTTTCTTTATTTTCAAGAGTAATTTTGGCATTATTATCAGCCATTTCCACAAATCTTAATTTTTCACCTTTTTTGGGTGATTTTATTTCTACTTTTCTTCCAGCTTCTTTGCTTAACCATTGTTCTATTGCTTGTTGATCCTCTAATTCTTCTCTTATCATTATTTTATTAGGTAAATTTTGACTATCTATATAATATTGTTTTATAAAACCTGAAATTATTTCTTTGTCTTCCATTTCTCTTATGTCTTGGAAAAAATAATGTTCTCTTCCTACCATTTTGCTTCCTCTAACAAAAAATATTTCAACACATACCTCAATTTCAGATTTTGCAATTCCTATTACATCTATATTATTTTCTGTTATGTTTGATACCTTTTGTTTTTCATTAACCCTTTGAATTGCAAGCATTCTGTCTCTTATATATGCTGCTTGTTCAAAGTTCATTTTACTTGACTCTTTAATCATTTGTTTTTCAAGTTCTTTTAATACTTTATCAACTTTTCCATCAAGAATGTCTATTATTTCATCAATTTGTTTTCTGTAATCTTCTTTTGAAACATATCCCATACATGGACCTAAACATCTATTTATATGATAGTTTAAACAAGCCCTTGTTTCAGATCTAAAGTTTTTACATTGTCTAATTTTATATTTTTGTTTTATAAAATCAAGCATTTCTTTTGCCGCTCCTGGGTTTGCATATGGTCCAAAATATTTTGAACCATCATTTATTATTTTTCTTGTTATTGTTACATTTGGATAATCTGATTTTATATCTATTTTTATATATGGATATGTTTTATCATCTTTTAATAACACATTAAATTTAGGTCTATTTTTCTTTATTAAATTACATTCTAATATTAATGCTTCTGCTTCATTATCAACAACTATGTATTCAAAATGGTCTATTAATGATACCATTCTTTTTATTCTTTCAGTTTTGTCTGTTTTTCTAAAATAAGATTTCACTCTTCTTTTAAGATTAACTGCTTTTCCTACATATATTATTTTGTCATCTACATCATGCATTATATATACTCCAGGTTTATCTGGTAGCATTTTTAGTTGTTCTTCTATGTTAAACATTCTTTCCCTTTCTAAAATTTAAAATATTATACGTTCCAATTTATTACTCTGTTTCCATATTGTGCACCCCAAGGTCCACCAGAAATTCTACCTTCTTCTCCTTTTATATTAATAGCCATTAATTTTCCACAATATACAAATGCATCAGAACCTATTGAAGTTACACTTTGAGGAATTGTAATTTCTGTTAAAGAACTACAACTCTCAAATGCTCCTGCGCCAATTGTTGTTACACTATCTGGGATAGTTATTGATGTTATTTTACTACAACCATAAAATGCATTTTTCCCGATTTCAGTAACAGTATTTGGAATATTATATGTTGTTGCATTTTTATTAGCCATTATTACTTTTGTTCCTGCTTTATTTAATATTAATACATCATCTATACTTTTATATGTTGAATTCCCTTCTGCAACTCTAAGCTTTGTATTAGCATGAAATGAATATGTATACATTGTTGTTACACTTGCTGGAATATTTAATAAGTTTACTCCGGACATACTTGCAAGTGACCATCCTTCTATAACTTTAAGTGTTGATGGTAAATTAAGTGTTGTCATTGATTTTGTTATACATCTACAAACCAATGTTTCAACTCCCTCTGGTACTGTAAAAATTTTAGAAGTTCCCATATATTTTATAAATCTTTTTCCATCATATGAATATAAGTTTCCATCTACTAATTTTAAATTTTTACTAGTACTGCTCAATTCTATTGTTGACAATTTATTCATTCCATTAAAAACTGTTCCACTTAAATTTGAGCTAACTGTATCTGGTAATATAATTTTTGTTGCACTAGAACCTGATAACGTATCTCCAACTATGCTTACAACACCATTTGGAACATTTATCTCTGTTAAAGTTAATAATGCCATATACATTGTCTTTCCATCTTTTGAGAATAACATTCCATTTTCAAATTTAAAACTATTATTTCCATCTGCAACTTTTACTTCTGTTAATCTACTTAATCCATTTAACGCAGCTCCACTAAGAGATGTTAAACTTGCAGGTAATGTAATTGTTGTTAATTTACTACAAGAACTAAATGCTGCATAGCCAATAGATTTTACTCCTTCTGGTATTTCTATTTCAGTTAAAGAACTACATCCTTGTAATAATCTTTGGTTTATTGTTTGAATTTTTTTAGATAATTTTATCTTTTGCAATCTATTACAACCACTAAAACAATAATCACCTATATAAGTTACTGTATCTGGTATTTCTATACTTGTTAAATTAGTACATCCTTGAAAAGCTCTTTTTCCTATACTTGTTACTGTATTAGGAATTTTTATACTTGTAAGGCTTGTATTATATGAAAATGCGTCATCTCCTATTGTTGTAATTCCTTTTGGTAAAACTATTGATTGCAAAGGATTTATGCCACTTTCAATCTCAACTTTTGAAAAAGCTCCAGCTTCTATTGTTTTAATTTTTCCTTCATATTCACTTAAATCTAGATGTCCATCATTGTCAACTAAATAAAGATTCATTGATGAAGATTTTAACACCCCACTATCTGTAATTTCATATGGGTTAATTGAAAATCCTAGCTCTACTGCAATTGGTATTACATTTTTATCTTGACTAACATAATAAATTTTACCCTTTATTATTTCAAACTTTTTTTCATCACCTTTTTTTATTGAACTGCATATTTCTGCTATTCCAGTTCCAACTTCATTTCCTTCATATCTAATTGTCTTGTCATTTGCATATAATGTATCTAAATCATATTCATCATCCATTCTTTTTTCGCTTAGATATAATTCGTATTCTTCTTTTATATCTGCTAAATATGATTTAGTTTTTGCTTTAGAAGCATTTGTTGTTATTCCACTATTGCCTGTTAATGTTGATATTGTTACTCCTGCTAATATTAACATTACTATTATTGTTACTGCTAACGCAATTAGTGTAACTCCATTTTTATTCTTTAGTTTTTTCATATGTTCTCCAATCTTACTATCTATATTTTCTATATATTATTTTACTATAACAATAATAAATTTTCAAGATTTCAATAAAATTATAATATCATTCTTTTAATAAATCAAATAATACCATAATTTACTATTTATTATTTGGTTTTATATAATATAATATTTTATATACACATGAAAAAGGAGAATTTATTATGAGCAAATTATTTACAATGTATCAAAATTTAAAATCTGAAAACTCATCAGATTTATATTTATTTAAATCTGGTATGTTTTATATTTTTTTGGATAATGATGCAAGAAAAATAAATGAACTATTAGGTTTAAAATTAACAAATCTTAATTCTTCAGTACAGAAATGTGGTTTTCCGCAAAATTCTCTTAATAAATATTTAAAGTTATTAAATTATTTACCCTATTCAATAAAAATAATTGATGGTTCATCTATGACAAAATACAATGTCTCTGAATATATTTTAGATCAAAATTGTTTTAATATTTTATCTAAATTATCTTCTGTTGATATAAATTCTTTGTCTGTAAAAGAGGCTTTTGATTTTATTTCAAATTTAAAGTCAGAATCTCAAAATATTTTAAGCAAAACAACACAAAAAGATATAGTTTAAACTATATCTTTTTGTACATTTTAATGTTTCTTTCGTTCTCTACCAGATTTACACTAAAATTTTATTCATTTTTACCAATTTATAGGAAGGAATAGACTTCTTTAATATCTAATACTTTATTGGCAAAGATCCTTAAACCTTATACATCAAAAATGATATTAGAGTGGCTCGAAAACCATAATTGCTATTGGCATTACCAGAATTATTGTCCCAGCGGTTACCTGCGGGATTGTTGTTGTTGTTGTTACCACCTCGCAGAACCACCGTCTCAGACATAGAATATAGAGCTTACAGTCTATCCCTAATTTATAATATTTTTCCTTAATAATTCATCTTGTAGAAATATATTTTTTTGTTTTAAATTATATGTATTTGCTATTTCAAAATACCCTAAATGTCCAGTTAAATATTGTCTCGCATCTTTAGATGATATATTTCCCTCTTTGATTTCTTTTAATAAATTTTTTACTTTTTTCTTAAACTTATTTTTTCCTTTATTTCTAACCTTTAATCTATATTCATTTATCTTATATCCGCAAAAATTAACTCCTTGTTTTGCTTTAAATATGTTAGTTTTATCATTTAATTCTAATTCTAACTTTTTTTGTAAAAACTCTTTTATTTCATTCAGATATTCTTTTGCTTCATTTTTATTTCTAGCTAATATAACTATATCATCCATATATCTATAATAATTTTTAATTTTTAGTTTTCTTGTTGCATACTGGTCAAGCTCATTTAAGTAAATATTTGCGAATGTTTGAGAAGTATAGTTTCCTATTTCAATTCCTTTTTGTCTTTCTTGTGCTGATAATATTTGTCTAATCAACCATAATAACTTTTCATCTTTTATTCTTTTCTTCAATATTTTATATAATATTTTTTTATCAATACTATTAAAAAATTTTCTTACATCCATTTTTAAAATATAATATTCTCTATATGATTTTTTCATTTTTTGCATTGCTTTTTGTAAATCTAAAGTAGCTTGATGCATTCCGTTTTCCTTTTATACATGCATATGTTGTATTTATAAAACTTGGTACATAATATGGAATTAAAAAGTTATCAACTACCCATCTATGTACAATTCTATCTATATATGGAGCTTTCTCTATAATTCTTTCTTTGGGCTCATATACTTTAAATGCTGAATATTTGCCATGAATATATGTCCCAGTTTTTAATTTTTCATATAAATATTCAATATATTCTTCTTCTTTCAATGAAAATAATATAACTTCTCTTCTTAACCCTTTTCCACTTTTTGACCTTTTATGCGAATTCATTAATTTTTCATATGTCAATGCCTTGTCATATTGATTCCTTATCCATTTTGCCATTTTCCCACAAACCTTTTATATCTTTTCAATATCTTTCACTATTATTATCATGTTATCTTTTATTTTCCTTAAGTATCCATTAATTATTACGTTATCCATAACACTATACTTTCTATAAATATCATCTGCTAATCTATTTTTTCCAATAATTTCTATATTTTTCTTACATTTTTCAACTTCAAGCTTTAATATTATTAATGCATAGATATTTCCCCTATCAACTAACTTATACACAATATTCTTAATTGTTCCACTAATTATTACACTATTCATTAATTACCTTTTCTAATATTAGGATTTGCTTTTAGCAATCCTCCTATAATTCTTCCTAATTCAGCTAATTTATTTATTGCTGTTTCATAATTTTTTGATGATATTGATTTTTCATCATTTAATATTCTTATCATTGACCTATTATAACTAATTAATGCATCTATTTTATTTAAATATGTATAAGCATCTTTTCTATCTTTATTTATAAAATGCGCATACTCTAACATTTGTAATGCAGAAGTTTTTATTTCTGAACCTATATTAAATTTTTCTATCCTTGGTATTTTTATTAAAATCTGAAAAACATATTTTACATATTCTTCTGTTTTGGGTATTAATATTAATGTTCCAGATGTTCTATATTTATCTAATGTATTATTTATTGTCATATCAAATTTCTATTTCCTTAATTTTATATAATTTTATTTTGACACTTTTCGTCTAATTTTCTCCTCTTTATAATGCTGTAACAGTAGACAGAGCTACTTTAAAAATAAAGTGGCTCGAAAACCAGAATCGCTACTGGCACTACCAGAATAAGTGTCCCAGCGGAAACCTGCGGGAGAGCCGGCGCCGTTGTTGTAACCACCTCGCAGAACCACCGTCTCAGACGTACCTGGATTTAACTCTGTTGTAAATTCTCCTACATTTCCTCCCATATCATATATATTACATAATGCTGTTGTTAATCCTGTATTTAATCTTTGGGCTGTGTTTACTGGTTTTATTACTTTTCCACTACTGTCTTTTACTTCTTGACTTTTCCAATTTCCATTAAATCCTATTATACTTGTTGCATAATTTTTTCCTGTTGTATTTTGTATGAAATTAATCGCTGTATCCCATGAATAACTTGAACATAAATATGTTGTTGCTCCTTCTCCTCCACCTATTCCTTTGGCCAATTCATATGCTTTACTCCATTTTATATTTACATATGGTTCTTGCTCTGCTTTTATTACTGCTGTTTTATTATCTTTTCCTACTTCATATCTCCCTATATAATATCCTCCATATTTTTTTATACTTTCTTTCTCTGCATTTATCTGGGCTACTATTTCTTTTGATATTTCTTCATTTATTCCATTATCTGTATCTGTCTTTGAATATGTTACATCTATATCTTTTAATGTTAGTTCATCTTTTATTGCTCTACTATTATCTGTTCCATCTTTTTCTACTCCCCATTCTGTCCTTTTATATTGTAATTTATTACTTGATGAATCTACTGTACATGATATCCATACATATTCATTTCCTCTACTGTCTGATATTACTAATCCTTTATTTACTATGTTTTCATCTGAATTTTCTGAGACTATATATCCTTCAGGTATTGGCACTTGTTCTCCATTTACATCTTTAAATATTGTATAACTTGTTTCATATGTTATTTCTCCTACGTCTATATCTGAAATCTTCATTTCATATTTTCCATATTCTTCTTTTGCTTTTAATTTTGTTTCTGATGTTATTTGTGTTTCTACTGGTACATTATCAAAATATTTATCTAATATTTCTTTTAAGACTGATACTCTTAATTCTCCATTTATATTTTCAACTCTTTTTCCTGCTATATCTATTCTTACCTTTTCCTTTAATTCCTTTATTTTTGATTCTTCTTTTGCTTTTTGTGCTTGCTTTACTATTCCATTTTCTCCATTTAATACTGATATTGTTACTCCTGCCAATATTAGCATTACTACTATTGTTACTGCTAATGCTATTAATGTTACTCCTTTGTTTTTCATATGTTCCTCCTCTTTATACTTAAGTATCTAACTTAATGATTTATCTCAAATAAATTTTATCAATAAACATTAATAAAGTCAATTAAAATAAAAAAAAATTATATTATAAATTTTATTGGCTTTTTGTTCGTCAAATTGTTGAAATTAGTAATATCAAAACTAATACTTAAATTGTAAATATAATAAAGTTAGATACTTAAGGATAAAAATTTATACAATCATATAAAAAGTCAATAAATTCTCAAAAAGATTTTATTGACTTTTTTATTATTTATAGTAAAATAATAAAGTACTAGAAAACTAATATCAAAAAATAAACATTAACAAAGGAGAATTTATCATGGCAAGTTTACCAATAGTTGTAAAATATTTAATAGTTTTTTTAATATCAATGGTTCCAATTGTAGAATTAAGAGGTGCTATTCCAATTGCTGAAAGTTTAAAATTAAGCATTTCTTTATATTATCCAATAGCAATAATAGGAAACATGTTACCAGTTCCAATTATATATCTATTTGCAAGAAAAGTTCTTGAATGGGGAAAAGATAAAAAAATAATAGGAAAATTTTTCACATGGTGTTTAGAAAAAGGTGAAAAAGGTGGAGAAAAATTAAAATCTTCTGCTGGAAATAGTGGAATATTTTGGGCTTTACTTTTATTTGTAGGTGTTCCATTACCTGGAACAGGTGCTTGGACTGGAACTCTTGCAGCAAGTTTTTTGAAACTTGATTTTAAAACAAGTATCACAGCTGTAGCTTTAGGTGTTATATTAGCAGGAATTATTATGTCATTAGGAAGTAAAATTGTAGCAATTTTAGGTTGGGCTGGAGTTATTGCAATTATTGCAGTTATTTTAGTAATAATTGTTGCTTCTGTCATAATTAAGAAAAAATCTAAAAAACAAAATTAGTTTTAAGCATCAATGTTGATGCTTTTTTTATTATGTTTACATATTATAATATAAAAAATACTTTTAGATTGGAGATATTTTTATGTTATTAAATTGTATTTTATTAGCTCTTTCAGTTAGTATAGATTCTCTTGGAATTGGAATTTCTTATGGTATAAAACATACTAAAATTTCAAAAATAAGTAATTTTACATTATTTTCAATTTCGTTTATAGTAACAAGTCTTTCTATAATTATTGGAAATACCATTTCTTCCATACTTTCAGAAAAATTTTCTGTATTACTTGGTTCAGCCTTTTTAATGCTTTTAGGTTTTTATGGAATTTATAAAAACATTTCAAACAAAACTACTAATTATGATTTTAATAATTCAAATGAAATTGATAAAAAAGAAGCTATTTTTTTGGGATTGGCTTTATCTATTGACTCATTTTGTGTAGGCCTTGGAAGTGGAATAATTGGTTTCAATGACCTTTTACTACCAATTTTTGTTTCTGTATTCCAATTATTTTTTATAAATTGTAGTGCAAATATTGCTAATTTATTATTGTCAAAATTTAATATTTCAGACAATATACTTTCTTATGTATCATCTTTCTCTCTTATTTTATTAGGTACATTAAAAATTTTGTTTTAATTTGTCACATTTTCTCTAATTATACATATTATTATATAAAATAGACTATCAATTTGATTGTCAGAAAGGATTCTATTTTTTATGATAAGTTGTATATTACTTGCTATATCTGTTAGTATAGATGCTTTAACACTTGGAATTACATATGGTATAAAGCACTCTAGAATTAATAAAATTAGCAATTTAATTGTTTTCTCAATTGCATTTGTTTCAACATCATTTGCAATTTTTCTTGGTAAACATATTTCAAGATTATTTTCACCATCTGTTGCAACATTTATTGGTTCTGCTTTATTAATTTTACTTGGAATATATTCTATTTATAAAAGTTTTAATAAAAATACAGAAGATTACGATTTAAATCATTCAAATTCTATTGATAAAAATGAGGCTATTTTATTAGCATTAGCAGTTTCAACTGATGCCAGTTGTGTTGGACTTAGCTGTGGAATAATTGGTATAACTGGATTTGTTTATCCACTTTTTGCCGCATTATTTCATACTATATTTATAAATTGTGGTAATATTATTGCATATTCTGCTAGTAAAAGAATTAAACTTTCAGATAAATGTTTAGCAATATTTTCTGGATTTGTTTTGATTTTAATTGGATTAATAAGATTATAAAAGAAGCTACTAATTGTAGCTTCTTTCGTTCTATGTTTCTTTTAATTTCATTGATAACAATTTTGAAATACCCTTTTCCTCCATTGTAACACCATAAATAGTATCTGCAGCTTCCATCGTTCCTTTTCTATGTGTAATTACTAAAAATTGAGTATCTTTAGCAAATTTCTTTAGATATTCAGCATATCTATAAACATTAACATCATCTAAAGCTGCTTCAATTTCATCGAGTACACAGAATGGAGCTGGATTTATTTTTAATATTGCAAATAGCAATGCAATAGCTGTAAATGCTCTTTCTCCACCTGAAAGTAATGTCATACTTTGAAGTTTCTTTCCTGGTGGTTGTACATTTATTTCTATTCCACTTTCAAGAATATTGTTTTCATCTGTTAATGAAACTTCTGCCATTCCTCCACCAAATAATTCTTTAAATACTTCTCCAAAATTTTTATTAATAATTTCAAATTTTTCTTTAAACTGTGTTTTCATAACATCTAGCATTTCAGCAATTACTTTATTAAGTTTTGCCATTGTACTTTCTAAATCTAATCTTTGTTCACACATAAAATCATATCTTTGTTTTAAATTCTTGTATTCTTCAATAGAATCAACATTTACACTACCTAATTCTCTTATATCTGTACGTAAATTATTAACTTTTCTTTGAGTTAATTGTACATTTTCTGGCATTGGATAATTTCCTGCATTATTAGGAGTTAATTCATATTCTTCCCACATCTTATTTATAATTTCTGTAATATCTTCTTCTATTTTGGTTTTCTTAACTTCTAATTTTGTAACTTGTGCTTTTAAGTCCTCTATTACTTTAAATTCATCAGTTTGTTCATCTTCTTTTTTAGTTAGCTTTTCATTTTTGGCAATTCTATCTTTTTTCAATTTTTCAATATTTTCACCACTATTAGAAACTTGAGATTTTATTTCTTCTATTTGTTTTTTAGTATCTTCTATTTGTTTTTCAAGTTCAATATTTTCTTTTTCATCTTTTTCAATTTGGGCTTTCTTACTTTCAACATTTTTGGTATGTGTTTCAACTTCTTTATTAATCATTTCTGACATTTCTTGAATTGACATTTCACTTTCATTAAATGATGATACAGATATTTTTAAATCTGTAATATCTTCATTTAAATTATCTATATATGTTTGACTATCTTTGTTTGAACTTGCAAATTCATCTATAATTGCTTGTTTTTCTTCATTTTCTTTAGAAATTTTAGCCATTTCTTGTTCATCTAATTCTTTTGAATTTAACAATTCTTTTTTACTTTCTTCTGATTTTGAAATCTCGTCTTTTTGTTTATTTATTCTATCTCTTATAATTTGGATATTTTCATCAATTGACTCAACTCTTTGTTTTTCTGTTGCATAAGAAATTTCAATTTCTTGTAATTGCTTTTCTAAATTTTCTGCCTCTTCTAATACATTTTCTGATGAATTTTCATATTCTTCTTTTGATTTTTCTAATTTAGAAATTTTTTCTTTTATTTCAGTAATTTGTGCATTTAATTCTTCAATCTCTTTACTTCTACCTAAAATATTAACTGTTTTTTTAGTTACTGATCCACCTGTTATTGCTCCTGATGGATTTATTACATCACCTTCTAATGTAATTATTCTGAATGAATAATTATTTTCTTTTGAAAGTTCTATCGCATTTGGCATATTATCAACAATAACTGTTCTACCTAATAAATTTAATACAATTTGCTCATATTTTTTATCAAATTTTATTAAATCACATGCAATACCTATTACTCCATCTTTTTTGCCTTTTATATTATCTAATTTTTTTCCTTTTACAGACGTAATTGGCAAGAATGATGCTCTTCCTAAATTATTTGTTCTCAAATGCTCAATTAATTTTTTTGCATCTTCTTCTGTTTCTGTAACAATATTTTGTAAGCTTGCTCCTAAACACATTTCAATTGCAGTTTGATATTCTTTTGGAACATCTATAATATTTGCTAAAACACCATGCATACCTTTTCCAAGTTCTTTTGTTTTTTCGCAATCAATTAATAATGATTTTACACTCTTTGTATAACCTTCTTTTTCCTTTTCTGTTTCTACAAGGAAATTATATCTTGATGTTTTCATCCTCATTTCATTTGTTAAATTAGCAATTTGAATTTCGAACTCTTTAATTTTTGTTGTAATTTCATTTTTTTGCTTTTTTATTTCTTCAAGTTTTTTCAAAATATTATTTCTATTTGATTCTGTCTCATTAAATTCTTTTGCAATATCTTCTTTTTTTATTCTAATTCTATCTATTTCAAATGTTTGGGATGATATTTCTTGATTTAATTGACTTTTTCTTTTTTCTAAATTCTCTATATTAGCTTGTTTTTTACTTATTTCTGCTTGTAATTCATATTTTCTATCAGTATTTTTTTCTATAGTCTTTTTGATTTCTTCCATTTCAAGCTCTTTTGAACTTAAGCTTGCTGTTAATTTTGCTAATTCTTCTTCTTTTTCTTTTAATTCATTTTCAAATTTTGCTTTATTTTCTTTTAGATTACTCTTCTTTGACTCTTTTTGTTCTATATCATTTTTTAAACTAGCAATTTTCTCTTGTAATTCTGATATTTCTATTTTATTTCTTTCTGCAATTTCTTTATTATTTTGAATTTTTGCTTCTGCTACATTAATATTAGAATTACATTGTTCTATTTGTTTTTGACTCTCAAATCCGATATTTTGCATTTCTTCGATTTTTGTCGTTATTTCATCAATTTCATCTTTTAATTCTTCTTTTAAAATCTTTATTTTTTCAAGTTTTCCTTCTTCTTGATTTAATGTTGATTTCATTATTTCTTCATCTTGAACAAGTGCTTCCAAATCTTTTTTGTATTTATCAATATTATATAAAAATAGTCCAATTTCTATATTTTTTAATTCTTCTTTTAAATTCAAATATTTTTTTGCCTTATCTGATTGAAGTTGTAATGGTTCTAAATTCCCTTCTATTTCTATTATAATATCATTTATTCTTAATAAATTAAGTTTTGTTTGCTCTAACTTTTTCTCCGTTTCTTCTTTCCTTGCCCTATATTTTACTATTCCTGCTGCTTCTTCAAATATATGTCTTCTATCTTCTGATTTGTTGCTTAATATTTCATCAACTTTTCCTTGTCCAATTATTGAATATCCATCTCTTCCTATTCCTGTGTCCATAAATAATTCAATAACATCTTTTAATCTACATGGCGCTTTGTTTATATAATATCCTGTTTCACCACTTCTATAAATTTTTCTTGTAATTGTTACTTCTGAAAATTCAATTGGTAGTGTTCCATCAGTATTGTCAAATACTAATGATGCTTCTGCAAATCCTAATGATTTTCTATTTTGTGTTCCAGCAAATATTATATCTTGTGTTTTATTTCCCCTTAATGATTTCATACTTTGCTCACCAAGTATCCATCTTATTGCATCAGATATATTACTTTTTCCAGATCCGTTTGGTCCTATTACTCCTGTTATTCCAGGTCTAAATTCTAATATTGTTTTATCTGCAAATGATTTAAATCCTTGCATTTCTAGTCTTTTTAAATACATGTTTTTTCACCTTTATTTTTCGTTTTTCTTTTTGTATTTTATCGTAACTTATTAAATTTTTCAAGGGGTTTACTTTAAAATATCTACTACCATAACTCAATGTCAACAACTTAGTGAAAAAATTTTTTTATATAAACATTCTTTCACTAAGTTGTTGACATTCCACACAGTGCACAGTATTAAAACCAAACAAAAAGTACAACTAAAATTTAGTTGTACTTTTTTTATTTAAGTTCCTATATCTATTGAAAAATTACTATATTTTGCTCCACCAGAATCAACATTTGTTGAATACATAAATTGTAGAGCGAATGAATAATATACTTTATTTGGGGTTAATGATATGTCTGCAGAATAATATCTATCTTTTCCAAAATTCCATGTAAATGTACCACTATATCTAGACCATATTTCTACCCAATTTCCACTAGTATCTAGAGCCATTATTCTCAATCCAAAATATCTATCAGACCACATTGAATTTGCACCAATATTAGCTGATCCTTTTATAGATTTTATTGTAGAACATGCTGTATTGTTTATTACGTCTCCTAATTGTTTCCAACCTGATGAAACAGCTCCTGCATCACTCCAACCTCTAGAAATATGTAGTCCTACATTTACACTTATTTGTGTATATACTGTTGAACTAGAATTCTTTATTGTTATTGTTGCATTTCCAATAGCTATCCCATTCACTGTTAAATTATAAGTACCATTTCCACTTGCAATCATATTAGTACTTATAACCTTAGAATTGCTATTTACACATACAATTTGTTCTGTTGTATCTGATGGTGAACATGTTATTTTAGAAGTAAATGTATCTCCAACCTTTATTGCAGCACTATTGGGACTAGCTGTTATTCTTTGTACTTTATTTTCAACAACTACTGTACATTTGGCAGAAAGTCCATTTCCTGTTGTAGCTGTTATCGTAGCTGTTCCAGTTCCAATTGCCGTTACATATCCATTTCCATTTACTGTTACAATACCATTATTACTACTTGTCCAAGATACGTTTGTATATACATTTGCATTAGTTGGTCTTACTGTTGCTTTTAATTGATAATTTTTATTTGTATATTTCTCCAATACTATTTTATTTGTACTTAATGTAATAGATGTTGGTGATGTTTGTACCGTTATTGTAGCTTTCGTTGATTTTCCATTTGCTGTTGTTGCTGTTATTGTTACCGTTCCATTTGCATATCCCCTTACTAATCCATTTGAATCTACTGTTGCTATATTATTATTAGTACTTGTCCAAGTTATTTTATCTTTTATATTAGTTGTGTTTGGTGATATTGTTGCCTTTAATTGTACTGATTTATTTTCTGCACTTAAATCAATTGTTGCACTACTTGGTGATATTGATATTGATACTGGTGATGTTTGTACTGTTACACTTGCTGATGTTGCCTTTTGATTTTCTGTCACTACTGTTATAACTGTTGTTCCATTTTTCACTCCTGTAACTACACCATCTTTATTTACTGTTGCCACACTATTATCAGAACTACTCCATGTTAATCCTATATCTGTATTGGCTGTACTTGGATATATTGTTGCTTTAAATTGATATGTTTTATTTGTACTTATATCTAATGTAACATTTTCTTTGTCTAATCCTATTGATAATGGTGTTGATATTACTGTTACATTCCAAGTTGCAGTCTTTCCATTTTCTGTTGTTGCTGTTATTGTTACATCTCCATTTGAAATTCCTGTTACAAATCCATTTTCATCTACTACAGCTATATCATTATTACTACTTGTCCATTTTATTCCAGTTTTATAATTTGCCGTACTTGGATATATTGTTGGCTTTATTTGTAATGATTTTATTGCTGATGATATATCTAATATATGTCCACTTGCAGTTAATTCTATTGATGTTGGTTCTTGATGAACTGTTACATAACTCATAGCTCTTTTCTCTTTAGATGTTTCTACTAATATTGTAGCTTTTCCTAATTCTTTTCCTCTTACAAATATTTTATTATTTTCTACTAAAATTTTTCCATTCTTATCTTTCTTTACGTCTAATACACTTTCATCAGAACATGTTACTTTATAATCTTTTGTATTTGATGTTATTTTTAGCTCATAATACTTTCCTGTTGGTTCTCTATTTATTGAGATTGATCCAGGATTTATTAATACACCATCTCTGTCAACAATTCCACTACTATCTTCATCTAATCTAACATTTCCTGTTTCATCTATTATATATGCATTTCCTGTGTTTTGGAATTTTACTACATATATATCTGCTGTTAATATTTTATTTATATATGTATCTCCTGGTCCATATATATTATATTCAAATTTTTTTGAGTCCGCATCCCCTATATATGTATTTAATTTTTCTTGTATTTTTGTCTTATCTGCTATTACACCTGATTTATTCGTTTCGTCTGCTACTGCTTGCGCTGCAGCCCACTGTACAGCTTCTTTTTCCTCACTTGTTAATTTCTTTTTGTCTGCATTCGCACTTTGATTAATTATTCCGCTATTTCCTCTTATATTTGCTATCACTGCTCCAGCAATTATTATTAATACTATTATTGTAACAACAAGTGCTAAAAGAGAAACACCATTTTCTTTTTTATTTACCATCTTCATTCCTCCTTTGTTTTTTTATTTACCTATTCATTCTATTATAACATTTTTTTCGATTTTTTTCAACTGTTTGGTGTTTTTTCAAAAATAATTGGGATGTTAATTTTGTTAACATCCCCCATCTCCACCTCCACCGCCTTCTTGTGCCCAATATCCTTTCATATGAACATTTGCAGCTGGCATTGTAAAAATTGTATTAGCAGAATAATGTGTTCCATTATATTCCCAATATTGGAATACATAACCACTTGCAGACGCTTGTGGTAATGTGCACTTATCTCCTGCTTTTAAAGTATATGATGTTGGATTAACACTTCCTCCCTGTGCATCAAATACTATTGCATATAGTTGAACTGCTGTTATTACGCAAGATGCTGAATGGGTTCCACTAGAACTTTTTACTGTGATTGTTACTTTTCCTGCACCTTTTATTATTACCAAACCATCTTGATTAACTACTGCTACATTTGAATTACTAGACGTCCAAATAATTCCTTCTGTACTTGTTGATGGCGTTAATGTTGCTACTAATTGAAATGTTTGCTTATTTAATTCTAAACTTTCTATAGTTTCATATTCTTTATTTAATCTTATTCCAGTAATTAATGTCTCAACAGTAACTATACATGTTGCACTTTTATTATTTTGAGTTGTTGCTGTTATTACTGTTGTTCCATTCTTTTTAGCAGTAACATTTCCATCTTGATCTACTGTTGCTACTGATGTATCTGAACTTTTCCAAGTTAATTTTGTGTTTACATTAGATGTTTTTGGATCATACACAGGATATAATTTTGTAGTTTTTGTTCCTGTCATATTTAATGTTGTTTTTGCTTTATTTAACGATAAACTTACTGGTGATGTCTGTACTTTCACATTACATTTCGTTGTTTTTCCATTTTGAGTTGTTGCCGTTATAACTGCTGTTCCATTTGAAACACCTATAACAGTTCCATCATTTCCAACTGATGCTATACTTGAATTACTACTTGACCATTTTACTACATTTTGTACATTTGCCGTACTTGGTAATATTGTTGAAGTTAATTGTATTGATTTGGGATTTGCAGTTAAATCAAGTGTTACATTATTCTTATTTAATTGTATTCCTATTGGTGATGTTTGTACTGTTACAAATCCTGTTGCTGTTTTATTATTTTCTGTTGTTACTCTTACTGTTGCAGTTCCATTTGAAAGACCTGTTACCACTCCATTTGATGAAATTGATATAACATTTGGACTACTTGAACTCTCTATTTCCCATCTTAATCCTATACTAGCATTTGCAGTACTTGGGTATATTGTTGTAGCATACTGATGTGTATTTACCCCATTAATATCTAACACTAAGTTTTCAGAATCCAAACTTATTTCTAATGGTGTTGATATTACAACCACTTTCCATGTTGCTGCTCTTCCATTTTCTGTTGTTGCAGTTATTGTTACTTCGCCATTCGAAATTCCTGTCACAAATCCATTAGAATCTACTACTGCAACATCATTGTTACTACTTGTCCAAGTTATTCCTGTTTTATAATTTGCTGTACTTGGATATATTGTTGGTTTTATTTGTAATGATTTTATTGCTGATGATATGTCTAATAATTCTGAAATTGCTGATAATTCTATTGACGTTGGCTCTTGATGTACTGTTATATAACTTATTGCTCTTTTTTCTTTTGATGTTTCTACAACTATTGTTGCTTTTCCTAATTTCAACCCTTTTACTGTAATTGTATTATTTGTTACTTTAATATTTCCTGACAAATCTTTTTTTACTTGCAATACACTTTCATCTGAACATGTTACTTTATAATCATTTGTATTTGCTAATATATTTAAAGTTAATTCTGATCCGATATTTATAGATGTTGATGCTGGTTTTATTAACACACCATCTCTACTTGCAACTTTATCTCCTGTTTCATCTCTTCTTACATTTCCAGATCCATCAATAATATAAGAATTTCCTGATTTTGAAAATTCAACAACATATGTATCTGAAATTATCATTGTTCCTTTATAGTCTTCTTCAGGTCCAAATATTTGATATTCCATATCTTCATTTTGATTTCCTATATATTTATCAAGTTTTTCAGCTATTTGTCCTTTATAGATTATTTGCCCTGTTTTATTGCTATCGTCTGCAACAGCTTGTGCTGCTGCCCATTGAATAGCCTCATTTTCTTCGCTTGCTATTTTTTCATCTCTTGATTCTAAACTTTTATTGAATAACCCACTATCATTTCTAATATTTGAAATTGTTACTCCGGCTAATAATATAAGTACTATTATAGTAACTACTAGTGCTATTAATGACATTCCATTTTCTTTTACTTTCATATTTTTTCTCCTTAGTTTTATATTTTATTATATAAAATTTAAGAATTACAATGTAAATTTTTTATTAATTTTTACATTTTTCTTTTTTTATATCTTTAAATAAGACTATTAAACATATCGTAATTATACAACAATATATAACTATCATTTTAGGACCACCAAATAGTTTTGCATCTCGAAATAATTGTTCTATAACAAACATCCTCATTATAACATATTCTAGAACTGCCAATGCAATTCTTTTTAAATCACTAATTCTTCCTTTAAATTTAACTAATATACAAAATCCAATTAGCCATACACCTGTTTCTATTAATTGAACTGGATACTCTATATGTATATATCCTAAAGCTACAGTATATGAAAGAATCTTATCTGGCATTACTTTTCCAACACAACACCCTTTTATAAAACATTCTATTTTTCCAACTGCAGCACTCAAAAATATTGATTCCATCATAGTATCTATAAGTTGTGTTCTATATTTAGGAAATATTTTTATTGATATAAGCATTCCTAAGGCTCCACCTATAAGAACTCCAGAAATTTTAAAATACTTAAGTTTCCAAATAAATAATTGAGATATATCTTTATTTCCAGAATTTATAAACCATATTATTCTTGCTGTAACTGTTCCTAATATTATTGCTATCACCGTATTTATTATTGCTACAGATATTTTTTTTGTTCTTTTATATGTCATAAAAACATTATATATAATTGCTATACTATATGCAAATACTCTTTGCTCTGCAAGTGTTTTTATCATTTTTTCTCCTTTGTTTTCAATATTTATAACTCAATTATATCATTTTATATTTAAAATTGTAAATAATTTTACAAAAATTATCCAACTAATTTCTTCTGCAAAATCATTCTTATTTTTACTTCCTTATCTCTCGAAAGAATAACTCCTTTTTTCTTTGCTAATTTTATTAAATAATCTAATTTTGATTGATTTGCCTTTATTTGATAAATATAATAATCAATCATGCCATCTTCTGCATATTCAAAATTTTTTCTAGCATTTTGCAATTTTTCTTTTGTTTCAATAATATTTTGCATTAATTCAATTTCTCTTTCTTTTTCAGTTTTTCCTTTAATCATTTTATTTAAAAGATATTCTTCTTCCATCTCTTCTCCTTTCGAATATTTATTATTAATTTTATTATCTTATTTTTCCTATTATGTACAATTTACACAAATCTTATTGAAATTTCCATAATTTTATTGTATAATGTCCGATGTATAGCCTCTAACTGAGGAATTTAATAAAGAAAGGGATATGCCGTTATGATAGATATTAAATTAATAAGAGAAAATCCAGAATTAGTAAAAGAAAATATAAAAAAGAAATTTCAAGATCACAAACTTGTTTTAGTTGATGAAGTTATAGAACTAGATAAAAAAAATAGAGAAGCAAAATTAAATGGGGACAATCTGCGTTCTGAAAGAAAAAGATTAAGTGATGAAATTGGAAAACTTATGAAAGCAGGTCAAAAAGAAGAAGCTGGTAAAATTCGTCAAGAAGTTCAAAGTGTAAATTCTGCAATTGAAGAAAATGAAGAACTTGAAGAAAAATATACAGAAGAAATAAGAAATAGAATGATGAAAATACCTAATATCATTGATGATTCTGTTCCAATTGGAAAAGATGATAGTGAAAATGTTGAAGTTGAAAGATTTGGTGAACCAATTGTTCCAGCTTATGAAATACCTCATCATGCTGATATTATAGCAAAATTTGATGGATTAGACAAAGAAAGTGCTGGTCGTACAAGTGGTGTTGGTTTCTATTACTTAATTGGTGATATAGCACGTTTACATGAAGCTATGCTTGCATATGCTCGTGATTTTATGATTAATCATGGATTCACATATTGTATTCCACCATTTATGATTAGAAGTAGTGTTGTTAATGGTGTTATGTCTTTTGATGAAATGGAAGCTATGATGTACAAAATCGAAGGTGAAGATTTATATTTGATTGGTACATCTGAACATAGTATGATTGGAAGATTTAAGGAACAAATTGTTGATGAATCTCAATTACCTCTTACTTTAACTTCATATTCTCCATGTTTTAGAAAAGAAATTGGATCACATGGTCTTGAAGAAAGAGGATTATATAGAGTTCATCAATTCGAAAAACAAGAAATGATTGTTCTTTGTAAACCAGAAGAATCTATGGATTGGTATAATAAAATGTGGAAAATGTCTGTTGAATTATTTAGAAGCTTAGATATTCCAGTAAGACAACTTGATTGTTGTAGTGGTGATATGGCAGATTTAAAAGTTAAATCTTGTGATATCGAAGCTTGGAGCCCACGTCAACAAAAATATTTTGAAGTATGTTCTTGTTCTACTTTAGGTGATGCACAAGCTAGACGTTTAAATATTAGATATAAAACAAAAGATGGAAACAAATTTGTTCATACTTTAAATAATACTGTTTTAGCTACACCAAGAGCTTTAATTGCTTTAATCGAATGTAATTATAATGAAGATGGAAGTATTACTGTTCCTAAAGTTTTACAACCATATATGGGTGGAAAAGAAAAATTAATTCCTACAAAATAAAGTAAAAAATGTTCACAATTTAATGTGAACATTTTTTACTTTATTTTGTATAAAATTTTTCATTATGATATATTAATTACAATAATAGTACAAAGGAGACTTAAATGAAAAAAACAAGATTAACAAAATCTAATCCATTTAAAAATTTTATATTAACTCCAATATTAATTATTATATATATAGGAATGTTTTATTTAACATATTTATGTATAAGAGATTATTATGGATATACAAATCTTTTTTGGGGAATAAAATATCTTGTATATGCCTTTTGGTTATTAAATATTTTACATCTTATTGGATTTCTACTTGCAAAATTTCAAGTATTTCGCCAAAAATTTTGGGAACATATCACAAATCCTTATACCTATTTCAGAGAACTCCCTTCTGACTTTGGTGTTGGTGTAACCTCTATACTTTTTGATTCTACAATAGAAAATAATAAAGATATTATAGCAGTATTATTAGATTTATGTGCAAAAAAATATATAACTTTATCAAAACAAAATGATAAATATATTATTTCTGTTCTAAAAAAACCTGATACATATCTATTATATAATGAAAGATATATTTTAAGTTCAATAATAAATAATAACCTAAAAAATTTAGATTATAATGTATGGTATAATCATTGTTTAAATGATGGAATTAATCTAAATCTTTTCTCATACAAAAAAAGAGAAAATTATTTTGAAAGATTATTTAAAATATCTGATAGAAGTACATTTATAACAATATTTATTATTTGTCTATCTATGGGATTTATTGCTGCAATTTTAGTCGTTATATCATCATTAACAAACACTTCTAACATTACAAATTGGCAACCAATTATTATTTCATTATTAAAATTTACTGCATTGTTTACATCTATTTTATATATTTTAACTTTTATTATATATATGGTATTTAGATTAATTTTTGAATTTATTACTTTTATAATTAGATTATACTTAAATGCAATTAGTTCATCATATAATAAAGTTTTAAATAACACTTTACACAAAACAACTAAAGGAATTAGTGAATATCAAAAATTATATTCTTTTAAAGCTTTTCTAAAAGATTTTGGAAACTTTGCTGATAAATACCCTGAAGAAATTGTATTATGGGATAGATATTTATCATATGCACAAGTTTTTGGATTAACAAAAGAAATAATGAAAACTGGATATCCAAAATTAGTAAAAAATTCATCTTTTCAAATTGATGATATTAATAATATAACTTTTGATAATATAGAAATTAAATAGTAAAAAACTTGATAAAAATAGATATATTTTTATCAAGTTTTTTTGTTGTTAACTTTTTGCATATTCTCTTATATTATAATATATTTTTAAACTTTATTATTTCCATAAATCTTCATTAATAAATCTAGTTAAAGCCATTATAAATGCATTTCTAGTTAAATCAATTCTTGTTACTTCATCTTTAGTCAAAAAACTAATTCCGCCTTTTCCCTTTCCTAATTCTTTACCTTTAAATATTCTATCCATAACTTTTCCAAGTTCTGTTTCTTTTATCTCATCTATATATTTATCTGGAATTGGAAATCCTTGACTTGTCCCAAAACTTTGAAAACCATTCCTATCTTCTATAATAACTGCATTTATATCTATCCACTCGCCTAAAGAATTAGTTATTCCCGCTTCACTTGATACATAAAAATCAACTTGTATATTATTTTTAATCGCATATTTCTTTAAATTTTTCACTCTGTTTTTTGCACCTTGTAATATTTCTTCATTAACTGGTTGATTTCCAACTTCTGATTCTACAGATATTCCTTCTATTTCAATATTATCAAAATATTTTTCAAATGCTCGTCTTGCACCTTCTATTTTTCCAGGATTTTTTGTTCCCATTAATATTTTCATTTATTTATTCTCCTTTATTATAAAAACTCTTAACAAATTTTATTTTTCAATATTTTTTCGTTCTAGTACTGTTACACACTCCACATGGCTAGTAAAAGGAAACATATCCACAGGTTGAACAGCTTTAATATCATAATTCTTTTCAAGTAAAAGCAAATTATCAACTAAAGTATCTGGATTACAACTAATATAAACAAGCTTTTTTGGTTTAACCTTAATAATTGTCTTAATAGTTTTACCGTCTAATCCGCTTCTAGGTGGATCAACAAAAATCACATCTGCTTTTTCTTTACTACATAATTTAGGTAACAACTCTTCAACTTTTCCATCCATAAAAGATGTGTTTGTAATATTATTCATTCTTGCATTTGCTCTTGCATCAACCACTGCTTCTTTTACGATTTCTATCCCATAAACCTTTTTGACCTTTTTGGCAACACTTAAAGAAATAGTACCAATTCCAGAATATAAATCATAAACAACTTCATTCCCTGTAAGCTTAGCAAAATCAATTGCTATATCATATAGTTTTTTCATTTGAATAGGATTTACTTGATAAAAAGATAAAGGTGAAATTTTTATTTTTAATTCTCCAAGCTTGTCCATTATAAAACCTGTTCCATACATTTTAAAATTTTTATTTCCTAATATTGCATTAGTTTCTCTTATATTAATATTTTGAATAATAGATTTTATCTCTTTAAACTTTGTTGTTAGATCTTTTATAATCTCTTGCTTTTTATACATTTTTCCTTCTGTAGTAACAAATATAACCATTACCTCATCAGTAAAAAATCCATATCTAATTACTACATGTCTTAAAAAACCTTTTCCTGTATCCTCATTATAAATACTAATATGATATTTTTTTACAAGTTCAAATATGTAATCTGCAACTTGATTTATTTTTTCATTTTGTATTGCACATTTTGCATATACAATTTTATGAGTTCCTTCTTCAAAGAATCCCATTTTTCCGTTCTTAAAAGCATATTTTCCTTTATTTCTATAATTGTATGGATTTTCCATTCCAATACAATAATTTACTTTTATATTTTGTTTTAACTTTTTTAATTGCTTTTCTACATATTCTGTTTTATCTTTTAATTGTTGTGCATATTGCTTTTTTCCATACACACAACCTCCACATTTTTCTTGAATTTCACAATTCATTTTCTCACATCCTATAACCATTTGCTTTATTGATATATTATTATAAAAACTAAAACTTGTCAATCTTGTTTTACTATAATCAGTTTATAACAATATTTTTCCATTTGGTAATCCTTGTATTAAATTTTATATTATGATATATTAATATTATCGAATTATAAAGGAGATTTACTTATGAAAAAAACAAAATACTCAACACCAGAATATAAAGCAAAATTAGGTCCAACATTAATAATTATAGGAATTATATTTTATGGAATTTTTTTAGTTTTTCCAACTTGCTTTTTGATATATTATTTAATAAAACGTCCAAATATTTTAGATATTTTGCAAAATGACATCGTATCTGATACATTACCATTTCTTGCACTTATCTTTTTTGGATATATAATGTGGATATTTATCATCTTCTTTTCATTAATAGGAAAATGTCTTGGAAAATTAAAATTATTATTTAACCATATATCTTCAATTAATAAAAATCCATATATTTATTTTAGAGAATTACCAAACAATTTTGGAATAGGTGTAACTTCATTGCTTTTTGATTCAACACTAGAAAACGAAAAAGATATTGTTGCCGTTATTCTTGATTTATGTGCTAGAAAATATCTTTCATTAGAATATCATGGAGATAAATACACTATACATATGTTAGAAAAAAATCCTACCAATTTATTAAGTAATGAAAATTACATTTTTTATGCCTTAAAAAGAAAAACAATAAAAAGAATTAATTATAAAACATGGTACAATTATTGTCTTGAAGATGGAATGGCTTTAGGCTTATATGCTATCAATACACCTAAAAATAAAAAAAGCATAAATATATCTGAAACTATGAATAAGTTTTATAAAGTTTTACATATAGTTCTTTGCATTCTTTGTATTTCAATTATTGCTTTTATACTTTTTAAATATTCACCATTTCTTTCTGTTTTAGCAATACCATTTGGATTACTATTAGGAAAATTATTTTATGCTATTTTAAAATTTATTTTTTCTTTTGTTGAAGTAATTTTTAAAATTATATTTGAAGCAAAAAATACTATTGATGAACAATATAATAAAGAAATTTCTAAAAGTTTAAAACTTACCTCAAAAGGTATTAATGAACTTAATAAATTAAAAGCTTTCAAGGCTTTTATAAAAGATTTTGGAAATTTTGCCGATAAATATCCTGAAGAAATTATATTATGGGATAGATATCTATCATATGCTCAAGTTTTTGGTCTAACCAAAGACATAATGAAAACTGGCTATTCTAAATTAATAAAGAATTCATCTTTTCAAATTGATGATATTAATAATATAAATTTTGATAATATAGAAATACTTTAAACAATAAAAAATACATCTAATAAAATACATTTTTATTAGATGTATTTTCTATCTCTCAACATCTTCAACAACCTTTTTTGAACTTTTCTCTGCAACTTGACAATTTACTTTATTAAAATTTACTAATAAATTGTGTTTAAAATTATTTTCTTTTAGATTAGTTATTGATTCTTCTTTAACTTCATATCTTCTAGAACTTAAAAATTTTCTTCCAAATTTTAATTTTTTAAAATATGGATCTGCATACTCTTCCCCATTTATTAAAACATAATATCTTGTACTCCCATCTTTATTTTTTAGTCTTTTAATATCTTTTCTACTTATTACTTGTTTGCAAGAATTATATATTCCAATTTCACTTTGTAAATCTCTATATTGTACATCAGTCAATTTTCTTCTTAATATTAATTCACTTACTTTCCTATTTATATCCACACTTGTATACTCATTTTTATAATCTTTTGTAAATAATCTTACATCTATTTTATCTTGATTCTCTCTTTCTCTTTTTACTTTTTCAAGTATATTTGCATCTTCTTCTAACTGGATTTCTTCTATTATTTTCCACATTTTTTGTATAAATGTTCTATAAATACTATCATTAATTTCATTAAAACTATCTAATAATATTCTATAAAAATCAAAAGTTTTTTTCTTTTCCCATTTTTCTATATTGGTTTGATTCTTTTTTATACATTGAATAATTATTTTATCAAGCATATTGCTTAACTTTTTATATTCACTTGTTTTTGTAAATTCAGAAAATACCTCTCTATCTATATATATCCATCGAAAATAATCTTTTATTAAATTTTTACAATTTAATACTTTTTCAAATATTCCACTTTCATCAGAATTATTTTCAAAATATGGAATTATAAGTTTTGTAATTAATTGAGTTTGAATATAAATGGCTGTACTTTTTATCTCTTTATTTATATATTTTCCTTCTTTTTTATTGAATCTTTCTAGCTTTTGTTTCCCATCATTAAGTTTTAGTAAATTATCTTGAATTTCTTCTTTTAGAGAATTAATAAATTCTAGATAATCTATTTTATTGCAAAAATTTTCGAATTCACTTTTACTCATATTTAGTGCTTTATACATTTCTTCTGGTTTTGTATTAACAATTTCTATAATTTTCTTTGCACCTATAATATTTTCTATCTGATTTACAACATTAACTTCCATCTCATATGATTCATTTCTAGATACCGTTTTTAATCTTGCCCATTCTGTTATTCCTTCATTTAATGCTGTACCAAAACATTTATTATCTTCAAAATCGTCTTTTACTTTTGTTAAATCTATTATATGTTCTAATATTGATTTTGAAGATTTGTATCTTGCTTTTGTAAATTTTGCAAAACCTTTTATATTTACTATCTTTCTTTCTCTATCAATTCCGAGTATCATTTTCATTTTTTCTAAATAAAGCATGTATTCCTTCATGTGCCAATGTTCCAGCTATATCTTGTTCTTTTTTTATATCTTCAATCCCTATATCAATATCTTTACTAGCTAAAAATATTGTTCTTTCTGAAGTATCATACAGTCCATCAGATCCTTCTAATTCTTCTTCAACTTCTATTGCTGAAATATTATTTTCTAATATTTTATACATTTCTTCTTTTGGAATTTCTTCTATTAATTCTGGAAAATTTTTATAACATTCTTCTATTAAAAATCTTATTGCTGATATTTTATTTACCATTTATTTTTTCTCACATCCCACATGTTGTTTTATTTTTTCTCTTTATTTCTTTTATCTTGAATTATAGCCATTTCTTTTTCTGTAATTAGTGTTACATTATTTTCTTTTGCCCATGCAACACACCCCTTTAATACAGTATTTAAAAATACTCTTGGAACTTTTATTAATTTTGCACATGCTTCATCTGTAAATTTTATTTCTGGATCAATTCTTGATGCAGCATATTTTACTGTATCCAAACTTATTCCCTTACTTGCCGGAATTGGTTCTGACACAGGTCTTTTAAATCTTGTATACCAAAAGTTTTTATTATCACGATATCCATAGTCTACTGGAACTTGTGGAAATACATTTGCATTAACTCCATTTATTATTGCATCATAATATTTTGGTTTCATTAAAATATTATCAATTTTTAATATGAAATGTGCTCCAAATTGACTTGTTATTCCATTAAATTGATGATATGGTGGTAAATATTCATCTTGCACTTTATCATTTTCTGCTCCATCTAATTCTCTAACCCATGTACATTCAAATACTTGGAATGCTTCTTGGATTATTTTTGGATATTGTTCATTTGGATTTTCTCTTGCTCTTTTTCCATCAACTAAATTAAAAATACAGTCTTTCATTTTCTCTTCAGTTGTTTCTCCTGGATATCCTAATCTTACTGCTTCTTTAAAATATTTTCTTTTATCTGTTATAAAATTAATTGTACATTTTCCTGTTCTTAATATATTTTTAGCTGTATTTGAACTGTTTCTGCAACAAAGTATCATTGCATAATAGTCCTTTCCTGCTATGTAATAAGGAAAACATAGTGAATATGATCCTAAATTTGTTAATCCTGATTCACTTAATGTTCCTATTTCTGTTGTTGGCATTGGAAAAAAGCTTGATGTTTGATAAAAATTATCAACTATTCTCAAATCTTTAAATCCATTTAATTCTTCAATTTTCTTTTCCATTGTATTTCTTCCTTCCTATCATAAATTATAAATTTTCCTCGATAAATGCCTCAATCTTCGCCTTAGAATCCGGTGCAACAATACTTCCTAAAACCTCACCATTCTTAAATATAATAAGAGTTGGAATTGTATCAACACCATACTCTTCCGCAATTTCCGCTGCATCATCAATATCTAATTTAGCAAAAATAAGCTTGTCCTCCTGCTGACTTGCAATCTTATCAAAAGCCGGTGCGATTCTTCGACAATACGTACACCATGGAGCCCAGAAATCTACAATAACTGGCTTATCTACTTCTGAAATCTGCTGTTTAAAAGTTTCTTTCGTAAGATTTATTATTGCCATAATTTTTCCTCCTGTTTTTATTTCATTCTACTTTATCTCTGTTAAAAATGGTTGTCCCTTATGATACCACATTTTTTAGAACTTTACTCCTTTTTTGTTACTATTTAATTCATTAAGAGAACTACAGACGAAGCCAGTGAACTTCATAAGCCATATTTGTGCTTTTAGTCGCGGCGCGTTGAATGTTCGCTCCACGCGCTCGCATCCAACACTTGCT
>OGJI01001294.1_pt1 | contig 28248 bp, 19 predicted proteins | sample 1572031 | NCBI WGS metagenome assembly OGJI01 (sample SAMEA2582119, study PRJEB24529) | metagenome | biome: Human gut stool | place: China | collected 2011
TTTCCAGCTGGTACTTGTAGTTCACGGCATCGAACCGATTCCGGGCAAAGCGGTCCAGCTTCCAGACCAGAACTACATCGAAGATTTTCTTTCCGCTGTCCTTGATCATCCGCTGGAAGTCCGGGCGGTCATCTGTTTTGGCAGAGTAGGCACGGTCGATGTAGGTGCCGACCACGGTGATACCGTTCTTCTCGGCGTAGTCCTTGCAGTCGCGCAGCTGTCCTTCAATGGACGCTTCGCGCTGGCTGTCAGATGAATAGCGGGCATAGATTACAGCGGTCATGAAAGCCCTCCTTTATTTTGCTGAGAGAACATATAAAAAGACAACCATTGATTTCGTATAATATACCACAGGCAAGGAGAGAAAATCAAGTGGTATCAACTAGGCGTTTCATGTAATTTATTTCTTGCGCGAAATGCTATGGAAACTGGTTGTGGATTTTGGTATTCTAACAAAAAAGAAAGAGGTATCTATATGAAAAGAGTAATAGGAATACTTTTGGCAATTGTTTTAACAAGCTCCATGATATGTTCAACATTGTTTACCAGCTATGCTGAAGAACCATCATCGACATCGGTTTCATCATCTTCGTCACAAACCACCGACCCAACAAATCCGCCAGTTGAAGGTGATGCAATGACGGGTGATGGCGAAATTGCTTAATGATTGAAATCAATATTTAAATACTTTTTAGCTTCATTTCGTGTGATTTCCAGATCCTCCTTCCGTCCAATTAGTTTGCAGAGATAATAGGCTTGATAATAGGCTTCTGTGCTTTCGTCATCCATACCAAGAAAATGGCAACATTCAGCATATATTTCAAGGCAACCGGGGAGTGTTTGGTAGTGACCGTATTGGATGCATGCATCTCGACCTTCTTTAGCCAATTTCATTCCATCTTCGTAACGCCCACAAAGGTCTAAAGCTCTAGCATAGTTATAAAGAACTAGAAGCGTAATTTTTCCAGATGTTATAACTTCCTGATAGTGATTTCTCACATATTTTAATAGTTGATAGAATATATCAATAGCTTGGTCATTGCGCTTGAGATTCAAATAAATATTAGCAATTTGTATAATCGCTTTTATTTCATCGAAAGCGTATAGGCATTTGTTGATTTCTTCAATATTAAAGTCAGGAACCGTCAAATGAATGGCAGACATCAACATATCAATTTGCTCATCGTAAGTGTACCTTTTATCAAACGATCCAAGTAAAGCTTTGGACCTTAAAATGAATTGACGAGTCAAGTGATCATCAGAAACGGTAAGATTTTCTAACTGAGAAAGTTTTTCAAATCCCAGTGAAACATTTCGAGTCACACCACAAGCAATAATATCCTTTTTCAGTGCTTCGATTTCCAGCTCGTTTTTAGATTCTAAAACATAATAACGAGCCTCTGGCATTCCAAGTCTTTGTAAAAGGGCACTTATAACACTTTTACTTGGAGTTTGCTTTCCGTTTTCAATCCGAGACAGAGTGACTGGATCGCAGATGCCGCTACACACCTGCTCCTGAGTCAATTTCAACTCTTTTCGACGTTGCTTGATAAATGCTCCGATATAAATACAATTCATAAGAAATCCTTTTGATTTTGTGCGATACCTAACTATTTTATATAGTATATGGTTCATTTCGGAAAAGTCAATGGAAAATCATAATATAAATGGATTATTGATGCAAAATTCCCTAACGAACCACTTTTGCTGTCGTAAGTAAAGGTTAAGTGACTTTTACTTATAAATAATTAGCCAAAGGAGGGATAAAAATGAAGAAGGAATGGACTTCTCCGATGCTCCTGACTCGCGACGATAACACCAATTGCTAACGAGAAAGAGGGCTGCTGCTTTCTGCAGCAGTCCTCAATCTTTTTGTGAGGAGATCAATATGGCAATTATTCGATATTTACATTTAGGGCTTACAGCTGCTTGTAACTTGAACTGCAAACACTGTTTCATAAAAGAAAAAGAATCAAAAGAGCTTAGCTTCGAAAAAGCAATTGCTTTTATCGATGTATTGGAGAAGCAAGGCCTAACACATATCTACTATACCTATGGCGAACCGCTTTTTTATCATCGACTATTTGAATTTTCCAAGAATATCCGGCTCAAGGGGATTTATCAAGTTCTAATGACAAATGGAACACAAATAAATTATGAAGTTGCTCAAAAAATTGCAGCATCTGGGATAAATCGAGTGATGGTCAGTATAGACTCTTCCATAGAAAAAAAGCATGATATGAACCGAGGAAAGCAAGGGAGTTTTGGTCTAGCTGTACAAGCAATACAACTTCTCAAAGAACAAAAAGTAAATGTGGGGATTGCGTCAACCATAACAAAGCAAAACTATTTAGAACTGGCCGCAATAGAAAAGTTGGCTCAAGAAAATCAAATTCAGTATATCAGCTTTCTTGCTTGTCGAGAACAAAACAGAATTGCTTGCCCGCTTGAAAAGGAATACATAGACTTTGTTTTAAATTCAATAATCGAAAACAAGCAGTACACGTTTCATGATTTGCGTTTGATTCCATATATAAAAAGCTGGTATAAAAATAATAGAATAACAGAAAGGCAGTGTGCTGCTGCCATTTCTGCAAACTCATGTTGCGCCAATCAGACGCTCACACTTGCACCGAATGGTGATATATTCACCTGTGATTTAATAGACCATACTCCCATTGGCAATGTGTATAATATAGATCTTAATGATTTCTCACTTTCAGATATTTTAAGAAAAACAAACATGAAAGGATGTAGCATTGTATGAAATATGATGTGTTGTTCGTACACCCCCAGAATTATGGAAATCTTCAAACATATTTAAAACTGCCATCGTTGGAATTGTGTCAAATTTCTGCAGTTTTGAATCAGAATGGTTATAGCAATAAACTCGTCGATTGCTTTATTGATGGACATGACATTCAGGAATTGGACAATATGCTTCCAATTGAGTCTCCTCGAATTGTCTTGATCTACTGTTCTGAATATAATCATATAAACGCACTTCATACAGCGTACTATCTTGCTCAAAGATATCCAAATGCATTGATTGGAATTTTAGGAATGATCGTCACCTTCATTCCTGAGTATCTTTTAAAAAGATATCCATTTATTGATTTTGTTTTGCTTGGTAATGCAGACTACGTAATCAAGGATATTTTGGAACGAGACAACAAGCTTTCTTGCTGCCAAGACATCAAAAATGTTTGTTATAAATGCGGTGGGAAAATCATCAACAATGGAATGAATTACAATTATTCATTGAATGATTTGCCGACTTCAAATCGAGAATTATATGATTTGAAAAAATATCATTTTCATAGTCCGGAAGCTATTGTGAGGTCGAGTAGAGGCTGTCCCAGTCATTGTGCATTTTGTAATAAAACAGCATATTCTCCATTGATGGTTGAGTCAATGAAAAACTTTTTTTCGGAGATTGACATATTAATAAAGAACGGATTTAATCAGTTTTTCTTTGCTGATGACACCTTTGCATTTACTTACTATCGTCTACTGGAGTTTTGCGATTATTATCGTAATCACAATTATTCTTTTAGATGGACATCAAACCTGAGATTGAATGATATTACAGATGAACTTATTTCTAAAATGAAAGAGAATGGAGCATATAGAGTCTTTATCGGAATCGAGACCTTGAATCATAAGTCATGTGAATTAGTTGATAAGACACAAAATATTCTTGACTTAGAATCAAGAATCGACATTTTGAAAAAGCACAAAATGGAATTTCACGCATCACTTATTGTTGGTAATCCCGGTGATACGATTGAAGACTTGGAGCATACAAAATCGATAATATTGCAGATATCAAGAAAAAGACATCTGCAATATACGTCAGTTGTTCTATGCAAAGATATTCTTTTGGACTCTAAACTATCAAAAACAATATTTGAATGCTCTGTAAAAAACATAACATTTGTGCTTAATATTAATCGTATGTTCGATTTACATTATTTGGATGATTGCAGGAAGAATATCAGTACGGAAACTCATCAGATTATCGAAGTGTTCTCGGGAAGAAAACTACCCCAATACCATTGGCTATTTGCGGTTTTACCGAGTGTTCTTTATTTGGATGATGATGTGCTTAGTGCGCAACTATCCTGCGATAAGAGTTGCGCAAAAATAAAAACGCCAAATTATGAATTTGAAATTCATATATGTGATGATTCAAGTTTGGCCGATACTATTGTTCAAATCAATGGAACAAAAATCTGTGAGATAAATTATTATAATGCTATTATCAATACATTTGATCCGGCTTATAATAAGTTGAAGAGAAAAAAGACGATAAGATGTTTTATGGAATTAATGGAGAACTTTTATAATGAACAAAAAGAAATGTCGAGCTGAAATTTGTTTGGCAACTATTTTTTCTACTCAAGCGTTATTTACGCCTGTGAAGACTTTATTTTTACTCCATTTTATGATGCAAACCCAGGATATTTCTTTTTTTAAGTTTATTTTCACATTTGCTTCGTTTGTCTTTGAACTTCCAAGTGGATATTTTTCTGATAAATTCGGAAACAAAATTTGTTTAGTATGTTCTAGATTTTTAATGATTATGTCGTTGCTTGCCTATTGTATGTTTCCATACTTTTGGGGATTTGTTGCAGCTAATTTAATATTGGGAATTGCAAATGCGTGGGAAAGCGGTGCGGTTGACTCGTATTTTTTGATTTTGTGCAAACAGTTTGAGGTTGAATACAGTTCGTTGAAAATAACAATAAAGAAGATTTCTTACTTGTTCAACTTTACATTGATGGCCATTAGTACGCTACTCTACTCGATCAATCCTTTTCTTCCTTTTTGGGGAACAATTATTCTTATGACGATTTCGCTTACTATTATTATAGGCATGCCTAAGGAGATGGAATCTACTCGAGCCAACAAAGCTTTATCATCAAATTTCACCCAAAACAGTAAAGTTGTTCTTGGTAAAATTGTTCATAACAAGTGTCTTCTCTGGAAAATGCTTTATACAATAACTTGTACAGCCATTTATATTTTGAACTTTGAATACTATACTGTTGTTTTTCAGAAAGCAAATATTGGTGAAAAAATCATTGGGCCGATTTATTCCACGTTTATGATTATAAATGCACTCGGAATACTTGTTTATCAAAAAAATAATTTTCGCGTCTTGAAAAAGCTTCTTCTTATAATAGCACCATTTAGTTTTGTAATGTTGATAAGTTACAAAGTTCCGCTAGTTCTATTGGCAATATTCATTCAACAGATGAGCTTTTCCTACTATAATTGTGATCTCGATATTTTCATCATAAACAGTATTGACGATTTAACAACAAGTTCTTATTATCAGTCAATGATTAGCTTTGTGAATATTATATATCGGATGATTATAACGTTAATAATTACGGCTTCATTTGAGAATTTGTCATTTAATGCCAATTATATCGGTTTTACAATTATTCTTTTTATTGCATATATGATTGATCATGTGCTTCAGAGAAGGCTCAAAAATGGACATTGAAGAACTATATCGGTGTGTTTTTAATAATGTTTCAAAAAATCAATATGACAAAGCGTTTGAAATTGCTTTGTCTGCATATCAAAGTTATACATTGAATGAATTGGATGAGTTCTTTAGAAAATCTCCACCAGTGTATAATATGGTTGGTATTTCAGGGAGTGGAGGCTCTAATATAGCCAAGCCAAACATTGGAACGTTGACGGCATATCATTTGGCAAAAATATTTCAAGTTGAAAATTTTAATATTTCTATTGTTAAATTTGGAAGCAGAAAACGGACTTCAGTAAGTGGATCGGTAGATTTTGGAGAAACAATCAATAGCATTCCATTCAAGTTGGTAGATGACAGCTGTTTTAATAAAACTATATCATATTTGACGTTCAATGAAAGTATTCACAAATATATTGATGAACATTACGTTGTCTCAATCCCGACAAGTAAGAGATTGGTTTTTTGCAAAAGCAAAGTAGAGGCTGATCATATTTTGATGTGTGATTCCAATAATATTGAAGTGGAAGTGATTTATAGTTGTCTGAACGGAAAACCTTTTGATGAAATAATTCCAGAACACTATGTTATTTGCCGTGAAAATGGAACGGTTTCGAAATCCTTTCCCAAATACACCGATAAAGACTATGAGATTACTTCCTCTGATGTGACTGATTTAAATCAAAGGCTGCTAAATTCAAAAGATTTCTCGGAACCATGGGGAAGATGCTTGAAATATTCGATTGCAGAAGCGATTTCTTTTTTTTGTGACAAAAAAATTGAGGACGCTTTTGATATTATTCATAAATATTCCGAACACACTTAATATGAAGCAAGGAGCATAAGATGTACAGATTATCTCAAGATGTAATTGTAAAACAACGTGGTGGAATTTACTTTGGACTGAATATGAAGACGGGAACAACTTACGAAATGAATGAGTCACAATTTGATATTGTATCTTTTTTCAAAAACGACTATCATTCAAAGGATGAGCTGCTTACGTATTTGACCTCGATTTATGATGTGACGTCCAAAGAGATAGAGGCAGAAGTCGATTTTACGTTAAATGAGTCTGTGAGTGTTGGCTTACTAATTGAGAAAATCGATAACTGATTTTTTATACATCAAGGAGTGATTTCCAAAGTTTTGATGTATTCATTATCCGAAATCGTTGACATTAGCTGATGTTTATGCTATCATTCCCAACAAATCCACAGAGATTTCTGTAAAGAAACGATTCTGTGCGGTTTTATTTCCTGCGAAGATTTACCGCCCCGCAACACACCCGATTCATTTTGCCGCCGATTAACCCCGACAAAATCATCGCTGCGCTGCGTGGGCGGTATTTTTCTTTTGTGGGGAACGTACCTTGAAAATTTCATGAGCCGTCCGAACGTGATACCGGCTTTCCAGCCAACGCCGCTGCACAAACAGGGGCAGGAACTTCGTTCGGGGCAAACGGTGACCCACTACATGAGCAGAGTCTCTCTACTTATTTTTTGCGCCTTTACAATTCGGAAACATTTGTAGAAAGTTGATTTTGAGCGCAGCGGTAGAGGGCAAGAACCGTCCCGTGGCCACAAATTTTCAATTCTTGAAAATGTTGTGTTCCACCAGGACTTCACTTCTTCAATGCGTCTGCATTTCCGAAGTGATCTTGTTGGGGCGTGCCTGCTCCAAACCCTGCTCAGATTTCGCACCTTGCGGTGCGAAAGAACGGCGTGTCGTGCTTACATAGCTCCACCGAGGAGCTATCCGAAACGACAGGAGGTTCAATGAACAAAACGAATGTCAAAGCGAATCCCAGCACGACCCACCGCCACGACACGCCGAACAACAAAACGCACATCATCAAGTTCCGCGTGACGGAATCTGAAAAGATGGAACTCCAATGCACAGCAAAACTCCTTCATCTCTCCCTGTCCACCCTCATCCGCCGTGCACTGCACAATGCGAAGATTGAGCACACTGTTGTCGTTGCTGGCGGCGGAGAAGAAACCCTGACCGCTGTTTCCACCCTGCTTGCCCAGTGCAGCAGGGTGGGCGGCAACCTGAACCAACTCGCACGACACTTTAACTCTGGCGGAGCAGACACCGAACAGCTCCGGGCGAAACTCCTTGACGAACTTGCAGACCTGACTGCATTCCGGCTCCACGCCGAGAAAGTTCTGGGTGAACTGTATGGCAACGCTCAAGCATATCGCCTCTAAAAACTCGGACTACACCGCCATCGAAGCGTACCTCGTTTACCAGCACGATGCGTTCACCGGGAAGCAACTTTTGGACGAACATGGCAGACCCATGCTGCGAGAATCGTACATTCTGGACACCCTTGAGTGTGGCGATTTCTCGTTTGCAACTGCCTGTCTGCTGGCAAACCGCAAGTACGGCAAGAACAACCACCCGGATGATATCAAGAGTCACCAGTATATCATCAGCTTCGACCCACGGGATACAGCCGACAACGGCTTGACCATGGAAAAAGCACAGGCTCTCGGCCTGAACTTCTGCAAAGAAAACTTCCCCGGTCATCCTGCCATCATCTGCACTCACCCGGATGGGCACAACCATTCGGGAAACATCCACGTCCACATCGTGATTGGCAGTATCCGAACACGAGAAGTGGAATACAAGCCTTATATGCAGAAGCCCCGCGACTGGCGTGAGGGCATGAAGCATTCCAGCACCGCCCAGACCATGCGGCACCTGCGTGTCGAGGTCATGAAAATGTGCCAGAAAGCAAAGTTGCACCAGATCAATCTGCTGGAAGCACAGGGCGACCATATTTCCGAGCAGGAATACTGGGCGCGGCGGCGTGGGCAGAAACGTCTTGACCATGCTAACGCCAGACTGATTGCTGAAGGGCAACAGCCCAAGCAGACCGTCTACCAGACGGAACTGGAAACGCTGCGCAGGCAAATCAATTCCGTGCTGAAGAAAGCCACCACCTTCGAGGAATTTTCTGTATTGCTCATGCAGGAACACGGCGTTGCCGTGAAAGAGAGCCGAGGGCGATTAAGCTACCGCCCGCCGAACCGGCTAAAGTTTATCACCGCCAAGAAACTGAGCAAGAAGTTTGAAAAAGAGCAGGTGCTCGCCGCACTCGCTCAGAACATTCGGCTTGCTCCGACCATTCAGCCCGTTGCTACAGAAAAGCCCGATAAGATTCAGAAGCTGGTCGATATTCAGGCGAAGCTGAAGCAAGGCAAGGGCATCGGCTACGAGCGTTGGGCGAAGAAGCACAACCTCAAAGCGATGTCCCAGACCTTGATTCTCTTGCGGGAGAAAGGTTTACTGGACGAGGCTGCACTCGACCAGAGAATCACAGAACTTGACACCAAGTTCCATGAATCGCTGGCCGTGGTGAAAGACCTCGAAACCCGTATGGCAGAAAACAAGAACCTGCGCAGTCACGCTACTGCCTACAAGCAGTACCGCACGATTGCACAGAAGCTGAAAACTGCCAAATCCACCGCAGCCTTTGAAGAACAGCACCGTGCAGAACTGACAGCGTACCGGGCGGCAGTGGCCTATCTCAAGGCGAACAACATTACCAAGCTGCCCAGTCCGAACAAGCTGGAAGCGGAATACTGTGCACTTGCTTCTGAAAAGGCGCAGTTCTATGAGCAGTACAAGGAAACCAAGACGGAGCTGCTCAAACTGAAAGACGCGAAACAGAATGTTGCACTGTTCTTCCGGGAGGACGAACGGACGCAGCATCACGAGAGATAAGGAGTTGTGCGTATGATCAATCTGAAAATCGACCCGGAGTTCCAGAATCAGATTCCGCCGCTGACGGACGATGAGTACAGGCAGCTGGAAGAAAATATCCTCAAGGAAGGCAAGCTGCTCTCTCCTTTAATCGTCTGGAACAACACCCTTGTTGACGGACACAATCGTTATGCCATCCTCCAGAAGCACCCGGAGATTTATTTTTCCACCATGCCGCTCCCGTTTGAAAGCAGAGAAGAAGTTCTAGCATGGATCTGCAAGAATCAGCTGGGACGGCGTAACCTCACGCCGGAGCAGAAGCTGTTCCTCATCGGCAAGCAGTACGAAGCGGAACGTGCGGAACATGGCTGTACTCGTGACGATGTCCAGCGCACAAACGGTCAGTTTAGCCGGAGTTCCCAAAATGGGAACTCCGGTGAGAGCGTTAAAACGTGTGAGCGTATCGCCAAGGAAAACGGTGTCAGTAAAAACACGGTTCTTCGTGCCTCGAAGTATATGAAAGGCGTGGAGATTGCGGAAGAACTGATGCCGGGTCTGAAGCAAAGCATCCTGTCCGGGCAGACGAAAGTCTCCAAAGCAGATATGCATAGCCTTGCCAATGCGAACTACAATGACCGCAGGCAGACCTTGCAGGACATCCTGCACCCGGAACAGAAAGTCGAACCGCAGCCAGATGCAGATGGGGTTATCCGGGAACCGGGAAAGGTTCCCGTAATGCCGTTCCAGAAAATCGAATCGGTTTACGACAGCGATGCTTACCCGAAAGACCTGCGGTACAAGTATGTAGCACTGGAGGATGTGACTACTCGTTTCCGCATCGCATTCAACTATCAGCTGGAGCAGATGCCAGACACGGCACAGCGGGAAGTCATTCTCGAAATCATCCACAAGCACAAGGAGTACCTTGCTTCTCTGGAATCTGCACTCGCAGAGGACGAGCAGACAGCATAATAACAGGTACATTATATGCTGTTAACGGAAGTCCAAAGGAGTGTGCGTTTGAACAAAAAGAAAAAGTCCACAAACATTTCCCCGTATCCCGATGAAGCCATTGAACGTCTGGCACGGGCATTCTACTCGGCGATTCTTGCCTGCTGGAACAGCGAGGAAGGTCAGCGGGAGTTTGCTGCGTGGCAGACGGAACAGGCTCATCACGCAAACAAAGAAAAACAGGAAGTTCCCGCTGGGGAACTCCCTGCCTTACTTATCGTGTGTGGATTTTTGCAGGGTGCGTCCGGGTGGACGCACCCTCTTATTATAGTATAATTCTGATAACTATGTACTCCTAGAGTTACACGAAAATTTCTTATGCTATAATTTGTTGATGCTTCTATTCGACGATAATCTTATTCTCAATGCATTTTCCTGATTTTGGGTTCAAAGAAAAAAACATTAAAAATTGATTTGTTTAGAATTGATAGCCAATTTATATATGATCACCTATTGTTGGCCATTGAATTCTCTTGTCCTTAAATGTATAATGCCGCATATATGTGTTAAATGCTGCACCACGCGCTATACCATATTGCCCACCTTTTCCAAGAACAATTTTACAGTTACTTCCAGAGAAAGAAAGTGTGTGACTGCTTTTTAGAGCTTCTATATCTCCACGAAGTTCTTCTATGTTATCAAATATTCTTCCACTTAAAATCAAAACATCCGGATTAAAAATGTTTATGATAACATTTAATAAATAGCCCAGATACTGTGTCAACTTTTTATATTTTTCTTGAGATAAACTTTTTAATTTCTTAGTGGTTGAATTTTCGCGGTAGTCTCTAATAGTCGAAGCATCGAAAACATTTTTTCGAATAAGCCACTCGATACATTTTTGATGACAAAATGGACAAACGTCATGATCGTCTTTTCCAAATTCTGTAAGATCGTCTGATATACTGATATGTCCAATCTCGCCAAATGAATTTGTGGAACCTGTGATTAGCGTCCCATTAATGCAACCGCCTAAGCTTATACCTGTCCCCATATACAAGCAAAGGACATTCTCTTTGAAAGCAACACTATTTTCACTTTGGTCACTGTAAAGGAGTTCTTTTTCATTTATAAAATTAGCTTTAGCATTATGCTCTATATAAATTGGAATCGCGTATTCTTTTAACCTGTCATAAAGTCCATGCTTTAAGATTCCGCGAAGTTCTTTTCCGTTTAAGCTTGGAATATTAGGACATGCTATAATCTGTTCTTTTTGCGGTTCAACTACTCCCGGAAAAGCCAAACCAATTCCGAGCAATTTTTGCGATGCATCTCCTAGAGTGAGATATGCTTCAATTATTTCCGTAATAATATCAGCAATCACATCCTGTGCGGAAGATGATTCAAAACAAAAATATAAACTATCTGCTGACATTGTTCGCTCTTTTGCCACTTGGTAATCACTACTTTTGCGTATAAGAGACTCTACTCTACTATCAGGAATACTTTTTACCAAAGCTCGAATGCCACTATAAGATAATACTTGAAACTGTGAGTCGCAAAAAACTGCTTTGATTTCCCTCGTTCCAATTGAAATGCCAAGAAAGTAACCTTGGTTACATACGAATTTTTTGCATTTTTGTTCGTTAGTGCTACTTTGGATGTTCTCTGATTCCTGCAATTGTGAGAAAATCTTTTTTACTGTTGGCCACGATAAACCACTATATGTTTCAAGGATGGCTCTGTCTAGTGAACCGGATCTTCGTATCGCATCAAGAACAGCGAAGTCGGTTGAGCTGAGTTCATCAAAATTTTTCATAAATGCTTCCCCTTAATCATAGCATGAATGCAAGATTATACAATGATATATTAAAGAATAGCATATCTTCGGTAAGAAAGTCAATCGCTCGAACGACAATTTCTTAATTGCTTTTCAAATAGACACACTTTTTATTTCAAACAGTTTCAGCCACTACATCAAACGATTTTACACTTTTCACAAAAGCAATTGTTCATCTCTGTTAATCATGCGAATTGAAACCAAATGATTTACATGGTATGATAATGTCATCATAGAGTGAGGGAGGGGTGTAAAGATGTTTAAGAATTAAAGGGGGACGAATGGCAGAGCCCCCTACGGACGAACTGTATGGAAACTGAAAGTGAAAGGGGCGTCGCACCATGAAGAGAAAGCAGTATATTTTTGTTGTTCTTTGTCTCGTTCTAATTGTTAAGTCGAACTCTTCGCCGATTGTCATCAATGTAAACGATAGCCCGTTATCTGATGTAACCCTTACACATTCTTCCTCGATTCGGTTATCCTGAAATCGCATGAATCATATATACGATGGTTTTTTCATGATTAACGACTAGGAAGCTAATATATTTCAAAAGGCAGGATACCACCGCCATGGTGATACCCTGCCTTTGTTCGTTCCCACTTACTGTTCCGAGTAGTGCCTTCTCAGAACTTCCTGTAAACAAAAAACGTACCCGAACCCTTTCTCATAGAGAATCGGGTTCGAGTACGAACTGTATGGTGGACCTAGAGGGATTCGAACCCTTGACCTCTCGGATGCGAACCGAACGCTCTCCCAGCTGAGCTATAGGCCCATATTTAGGGGCGTGACACGGTTGGGCGACCAACCGACATACTCCCCATTCTAAAGCCCACAACTCTGTGGGGCACAAAAGCGATACGCTTGCACTCCCAGCTGAGCTATAGGCCCATATTTGTTTTTCAGAACGAGAACAGTGTAACTCTTTTAGAAAGATTTGTCAAGGACTTTTCACCCGGGCGGCCTGCGGGGAATGGCGGGGTGGATCTGCCGTTTCTTAAAAAACGGCAGATCCTTTATAGCAGTTTGCGTTTTTAATGCACAAGCAACGGCCGCAAACTGCATATCGCAAAGATGCCGTTTTGACCGGCACTATTTTTGAAAATTGCGATAGTAAAAATAACAGTGGCTCTCAGAGAAAAAGCGTGCTACAATAATGCTGAGACTTCTGTACATAAAAAGTCTATCACCCAAAGTCAGGAGGACAACGGTTATGGAATTTACTAAGGTCGTTGCAGAGCGTTATTCCTGCAAGAATTTCAGCACACGTAAGGTAGAAGCCGAGAAACTGACGGAGATCCTGGAAGCGGGGCGGCTGGCCCCGACCGCCAAGAATTTTCAGGAGCAGCGCATCTATGTGCTGCAGTCAGAAGAAAGCCTGGCAAAGCTCGACAAGGTGACGCCCTGCCGCTATGGTGCGTCTACCTGCCTCGTCGTGGCCTTCGATAAAAACAGCGTCTTTACTTATCCCGGCGGAAAGCGGGACTCCGGCGTGGAGGATGCCGCCATCGTGGCGACCCACCTGATGCTGGCCGCCGCCAACGCAGGTGTGGACAGCTGCTGGCTCAACTTCTTCGATCCGGATGAGCTGGCCAAGGAACTGGGCTTGCCGGAAAATGAAGAGGTCCTGATGATCCTTGACCTCGGCTATGCCGCAGAGGGTGCAGGGCCGCTGGCAAACCACGGCTCGAGAAAGCCCCTGTCCGAGACGGTCGCATACCTGTAATACCAAAAAACACCCGGAGATGCCTCCGGGTGTTTTTGCGTTATTGTCCGACGATGCGCCAGTGTTCGGGCCTATTGTGATCGGTGGTCACGCCGTCGTCGGTATACATCCGGTAGGGCGCAGGCAGACCGTCGGGCGCGAAGCGCCAGAAGGTGAGGGCCGTATCGTTCAGCTGGGCGGTGTTGGCGGCGGGCTGTGCCACCGGTACGGTGTGGCCCGGACGGATGAAGAGCAGCACCTCGTCAAGTTCGCAGGGCAGATAGTGCCGCCCGGCGGACAGAACTTCCTCGTCGTAGTCGGAGACGCTGCGCAGACGCAGCATCTTCATCCCCTCAGGCAGATAGACCGTCCGGCCATGGGCGTTCTGGGTGTGGACGGGTGCGACCATCAGGCCCTCGCCAAGAAGCAGCTGGTCGTCCACCTCCCGGGCGTCGGGGTCGGAAGGGTAGTCAAAAGCCAAAGGCCGGAAGTAAGGTGCGTCCTCAAGCGCGGCTTTCATGAACTCACTGTAGAGGTAGGGCAGGAGGGCGTACCGCAGATCCAGCATATTGCGGATGGCGGGCAGAACATCGGTAAAGCGGTAAAATTCCTGATCCCGGCTCTCGGCGTCGGCGTGGTTGCGCATGAGAGGGGTGAACAACCCGAATTCGAGCCAGCGGAGAGCTAAATCGGGGGTGGTGTCCTCACTGAAACCGCACAAATCGGCACCGCTGTAGAGGAAGCCGCACATCTGGACGGCAGGCATCATCTGGATGTTGGCCAGCAGCTGGCTCCACGAGGAGTGATTATCGCCCAGCCAGATCCCGCCCCAACGGTGGGCGCCGATGATGCTGCTGCGGCAGTAGAGCAGAGTGCGCTGGCCGGGACGCAGGGTCTGGAACGCCTCGCCGGCAGCCCGGGTCATGCAGCCGCCGTAGAGGTTGTGGACGCGGTCGTGGCGCACCCGCCCGGCAGCGGTATCGTGGTAGAAACTGCGGTAGTCCTCGGGGGCATTCATCAGGCTCATCACCGAGCGCACCAGCCCGAAGAAATCGTTCTGGTCGAGGTTATCCTTCCGGCTCAGGGCGGCGGCATTCTCGAAGAAGGCTTTCAGCCGCTCAGGGGAGTAGAAGAGGGCGGGCTCGTTCATATCGTTCCAGAAGCCCTCGATGCCGAGGTCGGTGAGCATCTTATACTGTTTGCCGAACCACGCCCGGGCCTCGGGACGGAGAAAGTCGGTGAAGTAGGCCCTGCCGGGCCAGACCGCCGCCACAAAGGGCGTGCCGTCTTCTTTGGTGCAGAAATAGCCCTTCTCGAGGCCCTCGCGGCAGACGGGGTCATTGTCATCACAGCGGATGCCTGCGTCGATGATGGGAACGAGCCGGATGCCCTCGGCTTTCAGGTCGGCGGCAAGCTTGCCAAGGTCGGGGAAGCGGGTCTTGTCGATGGTGAAATCAGCGTAGGACTGCATGTAATCAATGTCCATGCAGATCATGTCCAGCGGCAGGCCGTTGGCCTTATACTGTGCGGCCACCTCCCGGATGTCGGCCTCCGTCTTGTAGCCGAAGCGGCTCTGGGCCAGACCAAACGCCCACTTGGGCGGGATATAGCTGGGGCCGATGAGCTGCCGGAATCCCTTTGCAACCTCTGCCGCTGTAGAGGCTGTGATGAGGTAGAGCGCATAGTTCGGCTCTGCCGTGGCAAAGCGGAGGGTGTCGTGACGGGTATAGCCGATGTCGTAGCTCACTTTGCCCGGGAAATCGATGAAGATGCCGATGCATTCGCTGCCGTCGGCAGGGGAGATGAGTAGGAAATTGTGGGCGGCATAGTAGGAAAGCCGGTTTTCGCCGTGCTCACTCTCGTCGGTGTTGTTCGTCTCGTAGTGCCAGCCGCGCTTGTTGAGGCCCCGGGGCATCTCGCCCAAGCCATAGACGATGTCCTTCTCCTGCATGACATACTGCCAGCCATCGCCGTCCGGTGTCAGGTAAGGCACGGGGCCGGTCTCGGCGGGCAGGTCCAGCACGACGCTCTCGGTGGGAAAGGGCTTCCCGATGACAAAACGCTGTATCATAAACAGAGTGCTCCTCTCAGATGATCTTATGTCTATGGTACGCCGTCCGGCCCGGCGGGGCAAGAGAGAAAACCGTCAGAACGATACAACAAAACCGGCATTTTCGGCAGAACAGGCGGCCCGGGGCTTGTTTGGGCAAGGGAAAATGGTATATAATAAGTATATTCTAGGAATAAAAGGGAGAACCATCATGTATCAAAAAGGAATCAAGCGGCTGCTGGCCGTGGTACTGTCGGCCTGCGGGCTGCTGGTGCTGTCGCCGCTGCTGCTTTTGCTCTGCCTTGCCATCAAGCTGGACTCGCCGGGGCCGGTGTTCTTCAAGCAGAAGCGGGTGGGCATCCATAAGAGCTATTTCAACATCCTGAAATTCCGCACCATGCGCATCGACACCCCCCACGACATGCCCACCCATCTGCTCCACGACCCGGAGCAGTATATCACCCGGGTGGGCCGTTTCCTGCGCAAGACCAGTCTGGACGAGCTGCCCCAGCTGTGGAATATCCTTGTGGGCGACATGGCGGTCATCGGTCCGCGCCCGGCCCTCTGGAACCAGTACGACCTGCTGGCCGAACGGGACAAGTACGGCGCAAACGACGTCCGCCCCGGCCTGACCGGCTGGGCGCAGATCCATGGCCGCGACGAGCTGGAGATCACGGAGAAAGCGAAGCTCGACGGCTGGTATGTGGAGCATATGAGCTTCTGGCTGGACGTCAAATGCTTCTTCGGCACCATCAGGGCTGTGGCCGACCACGACGGCGTGGTGGAGGGCGGCACCGGGACGCTGCACGAAGAAGGAAAGTGATTCGTCCTTTCTCTTGATTTATCCCCCGAAAAGCGTATAATAAAACAGTACACAAGACACAGAAGGAGGATTTCCATGGAACGCACCTATATCAATGAGGTACAAAAGGAAATTGGCAGCACGGTCAAGGTGCAGGGCTTTATCGAGAACCTGCGCAACAGCAAATATATGGCCTTCATCGTGCTGAAGGATATTACCGGCAAACTTCAGATCACCGTCGAGAAGGAGGACCACCCTGAGCTGGTGGACACCATCGACAAGCTGACCCCGGACTCTGTCATCACCGTCACCGGCAAGGTGATGGAGAACGACTACGTCAAGATGGGCGGCATCGAGATGATCCCCGAGGCCATCGAGATCGAGAGCATCGCCGACGCGCTGCCCATCGTCCGCAAGGAGATCGCCGCCACCAAGAAGAAGAAGGCTGTGGAGCGTTCCAGCATCGACCAGCGCATCGACTACCGCTGGATCGACCTGCGCACCGATGAGAACCAGCTGATGTTCAAGGCACAGAGCTGCTTCGTTAACGCCATGCGTCAGTTCCTGCTCGAGCGCAGCTTCATCGAGATCCACACCCCGAAGCTCATCGCTGCCGCCAGCGAGAGCGGCTCTGAGGTGTTCAAGGTGGACTACTTCGACCGCAACGCCTATCTGGCCCAGAGCCCTCAGTTCTATAAGCAGATGGCCATGGCCGCCGGCTTCGAGCGCATCTTCGAGACCGGCCCCGTCTTCCGCGCTGAGAAGAGCTACACCAACAAGCACTCCACCGAGTTCTCCGGCTTTGACCTTGAGTTCAGCTACATCACCTCTTACAGGGACGTCATGAAGATGGAGGAAGAGCTTCTGACTGCCGGCCTGAAGGCCGTCAAGGAGCAGTACGGCGAGCAGATCAAGGAGCTGTTTGGTCTGGAAGTCGTCGTCCCCACCACGCCGTTCCCTGTGGTCAAGCTGGCCGACCTGTACAAGGCTCTGGAAGAGGAGTTCGGCTACACTGTCGATGAGAGCGAGAAGGGCGACCTGACCACCGAGGCCGAGCGCCTGAGCTACGACTGGGTCAAGAAGCACTACGGCCACGAGTTCCTGTTCATCACCGACTACTCCGCTGAGAAGCGTGCTTTCTACCACATGCGCGACGAGAACGGCGTGCCGCAGGGCTACGACCTCATCTGGCGCGGCGTGGAGATCACCACCGGTGCACAGCGTGAGCATCGCTACGACGTGCTGAAGAAGCAGGCAGAGGAGAAGGGCCTGGCCGATGACGTCAAGTTCTATCTGGAGTTCTTCCAGTACGGCTGCCCTCCGCACGGCGGCTTCGGTCTGGGTATCGACCGTCTGACTATGCTGCTCTGCGGCCAGTCCATCAAGGACGCTGAGTTCCTGTTCCGCGGCCCCAACCGTCTGACTCCGTAAGGAATGAAACCTCTCCGTCAATGCTTCGCATTGCCACCTCTCCTATCGAGGAGAGGCCTTGGCATTTCGTAAAGCTTTGTCTCTTCGCCAGAGGCTCCCCTCGGTAGGGGCAACAGTGACGACCGCCGCCAGTGGCGGAAACAGGGAGTCGCTGTTGGGGCAGCGGCCAGCGAGGCGCAAGCAATGCGCAGCGGATGCTGGGAGCCGCAACTCGGCCTTGTCGAGCGATAGCGAGACTGAGAGGTTATGACCTATAACAAAAGCCAGCGCACATTTCTCGTGCGCTGGCTTTTCTGCATTTTACAGCTTACTGGATGCCGGTGACCTTGTAGTCCTGTGCCTCGACGGCGTTCTTGAGCACGTCGTCGGCGACCTCGGCGTTCAGGGTGACGATGGCGGTGCCGGCCTCGTGGCTCACGACAGCCTCGTCCACCTCGGGCAGGGCTTCCAGAGCCTTCTTCACGCGGGCTTCGCAGTGGCCGCACATCATGCCTTCCACTTTCAGGGTCTTCTTCATGGTATTATCCTCCGTTTTGACTTCGGGCGCTTCGGCGTCCGATTTTTTGTTATTTTCAGCCGCAGACTGCACCGGGGCAGCAGCGGGAGAAGCGGTTTTGTGGTCGTGCCTGGTGCTGTGCAAATCGAACAGGTTCAGCCGCAGGGCGTTGCTCACGACGCAGAAGCTGGACAGGCTCATGGCAGCAGCACCAAACATGGGATTCAGCGTCAGGCCGAAGGGGATGAACAGACCAGCCGCCAGCGGGATGCCGATGATATTGTAGATGAACGCCCAGAACAGGTTCTCGTGGATGTTCCGCAGGGTGGCGCGGCTGAGGCGGATGGCCGCAGGCACGTCCGAGAGCTTCGAGTTCATCAGCACGACGTCGGCGGCGTCAATGGCCACGTCGGTGCCTGCGCCGATGGCAATGCCGGTGTCGGCACGGGTGAGGGCGGGAGCGTCGTTGATGCCGTCACCCACCATGGCCACCTTGCCGCTGACCTGCAGCTGGCGGATGACGGTCTCCTTGCCGTCGGGCAGGACGCCCGCGATGACCTCGTCCACGCCCGCCTGCCTGCCGATGGCGTCGGCGGTGCGCTGGTTGTCGCCGGTGAGCATCACGACCCGGATACCCATGTTCTGCAGCTGACGGATGGCTTCGGGGCTGTCCTCCTTGATGGTGTCGGCCACGGCGATAACGCCCAGCAGACGGCCTGCGCCGCCGAAGAAGAGGGGAGTCTTGCCCTCAGAGGCCAGCTTTTCAGCCTGCTGTGCCAGCGCGGCGGGCAGGGTGAGCTTGGTCTGGATGAAGGCGGCATTGCCGGCATAGATGTCCATGCCGTCCAGCTTGGCCGCCAGACCGTTGCCCGGCAGGGCCGCGAAGTCGGTGACTTCCGGGGGAGTGATGGCCTTTGCCTCGGCGTCGGCCAGAACAGCCTTTGCCAGAGGATGCTCGCTGCGGCTTTCCAGCGCTGCGGCCAGTGTCAGAAGCTCCGTCTCGGAGACACCTTCAGCGGGCAGCAGGTCGGTGACGCGGGGTGCGCCCTCGGTGATGGTGCCGGTCTTGTCCAGCGCCACAATCTGGGTGCGGCCTGCGGCTTCCAGCGAGGCGGCAGTCTTGAAGAGGATGCCGTTTTTTGCGCCGAGGCCATTGCCCACCATAATAGCCACAGGTGTTGCCAGGCCCAGTGCGCAGGGGCAGCTGATGACCAGAACGGAGATGCCGCGTGCCAGCGCATAGCCCAGCTCATGGCCCAGCAGCAGCCAGACGATGGTGGTGACGACGGCAATGGAGATGACCGCCGGGACGAAGAAGCCCGACACGGTGTCGGCGATCTTGGCGATGGGAGCCTTGGTGGCGGCGGCGTCGCTGACCATCTTAATGATCTGAGCCAGCGTGGTATCCTCGCCCACGCGGGTGGCCTCGCAGCGGAGGAAGCCCGACTGATTGGTGGTGGCGGCGCTGACTTTGTCGCCGACGGCCTTGTCCACCGGGATGCTCTCGCCGGTCAGGGCGCTCTCGTTGACTGCACTGGTGCCTTCCAGCACTACGCCATCCACCGGGATATTCTCGCCGGGGCGGACCACAAAGACGTCGCCCTTCTGCACGTCGGCGATGGCCACGGTCACTTCCGCGCCGTCCCGCACCAGCGTGGCGGTCTTGGGGGCCAGTTTCATCAGGCTCTTGAGGGCGTCGGTGGTCTTGCCCTTGGAGCGGGCTTCCAGCATCTTGCCCACCGTGATGAGGGTCAGGATCATGGCGGCAGACTCGAAGTAGAACTCCATCATATAGTGCATGACGAGCTCGTCGCTGCCATCCACCTGGGCACGGGTCATGGCGAACAGGGCATAAGTGCTCCACACGAAGCTTGCCATGGAGCCGAGGGCCACCAGCGTATCCATGTTGGGTGCGCCGTGGATGAGGCCCTTGAATCCGTTGATGAAGAACTTCTGGTTGATGACCATGACGATGCCCGCCAGCAGCAGTTGGACAAGGCCCATGGCGACGTGGTTGCCGTCGAACCAGTGGGGTAGGGGCCAGCCCCACATCATGTGGCCCATGGAGAAGTACATCAGCACCAGCAGGAAGCCCAGCGAAGCGATGAGACGGCGCTTAAGCTTCGGTGTCTCGCGGTCAGCCAGTGCGTCAAGGTCGGCGCTGGCGTCCGAAGCCTTACTGGCGGAGGCGCTCTTCGGGCTTGCGCCGTAGCCTGCCTCCTGCACAGCCGAGAGGATGGCGGCAGGAGAGGCTGTGCCTTCCACGCCCATGGAGTTTGTCAGAAGGCTCACCGAGCAGCTCGTGACGCCCGGCACCTTCTTCACGGCCTTTTCTACCCGGGCAGAGCAGGCCGCGCAGCTCATGCCCGTGACATTGTATTGTTCCATTGTGGATTCCTTTCCCTCTTATAGGATGCCCGGAACGGGGTCATTTCATGAGCCGGGGCAGCAGCTGCAGCAGTTCGTCCAGCTTCTGCGTCTCGCCGGCTTTCAAATCGTCGGCCACGCAGGTGCGGATGTGCTGGCCCAGCAGCTCTTTGGAAAAGCCGTTCAGTGCAGCGTTCACCGCAGCCACCTGCACCAGAATATCGGCGCAGTAGACGTCCTTGTCCAGCATCGCGCGGATGCCGCGCACCTGGCCCTCAATGCGGCTCAGCCGGTTGGCAAGGGCGCGGTACTCCTCAGGGGTACGGTCCTTGTGGCGGCAGCAGGAGGGGGCAGTGTCCTTTTCGGCAGGCTCAGCGGCGCAGCAGCAGGGCTTTTTTTCAGCATCAGTCATAGCAGATAACTCCTTTCCGGGTGTATCAGTGTGAAGAGGAAATGTACCCTGTGGGGGTAAATCTCTCGACATCCTGATTTTACCACTTGGGGGTATCTGTTTCAAGTGGGCAGGAAATGCTAACTGTGAAAACTTTGTGAAAATAAAAGCCCCGAAATGCAGAAACGGGAGCCTCCCGCTGAAGGAAAGCTCCCGTTTCTGTTTAGGATAGGAAAGAGAATGTCATAAATAGGAGGGTCACAGATTGGTGTAACCCATCAGATAGCGGTCCACCTCGGCGGCGCAGTCGCGGCCCTCCCGCAGGCCCCAGACCACGAGGCTCTGGCCCCGGCGCATATCGCCGCAGACAAAGACCTTGTCTACATTGGTGCGGAAGCCATGGTCGGCCACATTGCCCCGGGCGTTCCGCTCCACGCCGAACGCCTCGGCCACATAGTCCTCGCAGCCCACGAAACCGGCGGCGATAAAGGCCAGCTGGCAGTCGTAGGTGAACTCTTCGCCGGTGGGTACCATGCTGGTACGGCCGGTGTCGGGGTCACGCTGGGGCTTGAGATAGGAGATGACCACGCCGGTCAGGTTGCCGGCGTCGTCCTTCAGAAACTCTTTGACGGTGGTCTGGTAGACGCGGGGGTCTTTGCCGAACTTGGCGAGGCACTCAGTCTGGCCGTAGTCCACCTTCAGCACCTTGGGCCACTCGGGCCAGGGGTTATTCGCGGCCCGCTCTTTCGGGGGCTGGGGCATCATTTCCAGTGCCACGAGGTCGGTGCAGCCCTGCCGCAGGGCGGTACCCTGACAGTCGTTGCCGGTGTCGCCGCCGCCGATGACGAGGACATTCCGGCCTGCCGCGTTGATGGCCCTGCCGTCGGCAAACTTGCTGTCCAGCAGACTCCTGGTCACGCTGGTGAGGTAGTCCACTGCGAGGTAAACTCCCTTCGCGTCGCGGCCGGGGACGTTCAAATCGCGGGCTTTCTTGGCGCCGCAGCAGAGCACGATGGCGTCATAGCTGTTCAAAATCTCAGCGGCATCCACAGCCCCACCCACATCCATATTGGTGCGGAACTCGACGCCTTCGGCCTGCATGATCTTGATGCGGCGCTCGATGACGGATTTGTCCAGCTTCATGTTGGGGATGCCGTACATCAGCAGACCGCCCACACGGTCAGCACGCTCGAAGACGGTGACGGCATGGCCCCGGATGTTGAGGTATTCGGCCACTGACAGGCCCGAAGGACCGCTGCCGATGACGGCCACGCTCTTGCCGGTGCGGGCCGGAGGCGGGGCGGCATGGAGCCAGCCCTTGGCGTAGCCCGTCTCCACGATGGCGTGTTCATTTTCCCGGACGGTGACGCTGCTGCCGGTGACGTCGCCGCAGGTGCAGGCGGCCTCACACAGGGCAGGGCAGACCCGGCTCGTGAACTCCGGGAAACGGTTGGTGGTGCGCAGGCGGCGGAGTGCCAGCTCCCACTTGCCCTGATAGACCAAATCGTTCCACTCGGGGATGAGGTTGTTCAGCGGACAGCCGGAGGCCATGCCGCCGATCATCATGCCCGCCTGGCAGAAGGGGACGCCGCAGTCCATGCAGCGGGCTGCCTGGGTCTGCTGCTCCTCCCGGGAGAGCCAGATGTGAAATTCGTTAAAGTTTTCAATGCGCTCCAGCGGCGGAACATCCGTGCTGGTCTTGCGCGTGTAATCCATAAAACCAGTGAGTTTTGCCATGATGTTCCCCTCCTTACTTGTTCTTCTGCACGGCGTAGAATGCTTCTATCTGCGCCTGCTCGCCGTCGAGGCCGCGCTCTTCCATGGAGGCGATGACCCGCAGCATATGGTCGTAATCGTAGGGGAGGACTTTCTTGAACTTGGGCAGGAACTCGCTGAAATTGTCCAGGATCTCCTTGCCGCGGGGCGAGCCGGTCAGCTCGACGTGCTCACGGATGAGCTCTTTCAGGGTGGCGACGTCGTACTTGTGCTCCACCGGCTCGAGGCTGACAGTCTCCTTGTTCACCCGCTGGTAGAAGTCCCAGTTCTCATCCAGCACATAGGCGATGCCGCCGGTCATGCCGGCTGCAAAGTTCTTGCCGGTCTGGCCCAGAACGACGACGGTGCCGCCGGTCATGTACTCGCAGCCGTGGTCGCCCACGCCCTCGACGACGGCCACAGCGCCCGAGTTGCGGACGCAGAAGCGCTCACCGGCTACACCGGAAACAAAGGCTTTGCCGCTGGTGGCACCGTAGAGTGCCACGTTGCCGATGATGATGTTCTCTTCGGGTTTGAAGGTGATGCCCTCGGGCGGGCGGACGACGAGCTTGCCGCCGGAGAGGCCCTTGCCCATGTAGTCGTTGCAGTCGCCGGTCAGTTCCAGCGTCAGGCCCTTGGGAATGAATGCGCCGAAGCTCTGGCCGCCTGCACCGGTGCAGTGGACGGTGTAGACGTCATCGGGCAGGTCGCTGCCGTACTTGCGGGTGATCTCGCTGCCGAAGATGGCACCAAAGGCACGGTCGGTGTTGGAGACATCCAGCTTCACACTCTGAGGGGTCTTGCTGTTGAGTTTGAATTTCTTCATCAGCACCTTCATGTCCAGAGTGTCTTCCAGATGAAAGTCGTAGGTGTCTTCCTTCTGGAAGTGGACATTGCTGTTGACGATGGCGGGGTTGTGCAGGATGCAGTCGAGGTCCATCTTGGACATCCGGCTGTCGGCAGGGGCAGACTTGACATGGAGCAGGTCGGTGCGGCCCACCAGCTCGTCAATGGTACGGATGCCCAGCTTTGCCATGTATTCGCGCAGCTCCTGCGCCACGAAGGTCAGGTAGTTGATGATATACTCGGGCTTGCCGCGGAAGTGCTTGCGCAGTTCGGGGTTCTGGGTGCAGATGCCCATGGGGCAGGTGTCGAGGTTGCAGACACGCATCATGACGCAGCCCATGGTCATCAGCAGAGAGGTGCCGAAGCCGAACTCCTCAGCGCCCAGCATACAGCTGATGGCCACATCACGGCCGGAGAGCAGCTTGGAATCGCTCTCGATGCGCACACGGGTGCGCAGGCCGTTGAGGATAAGGGTCTGGTGGGTCTCGGCGATGCCAAGCTCCCAGGGCAGGCCGGCATCTTTGATGGAGTTGCGGGGCGCTGCGCCCGTGCCGCCGTCGTAGCCGGAAACAAGGATGACCTGTGCGCCGCCCTTGGCGACACCGGCAGCGATGGTGCCGACGCCGGCCTCACTGACCAGCTTGACGTTGATGTTGGCGTGGCGGTTGGCATTCTTGAGGTCGTAGATAAGCTCTGCAAGGTCTTCGATGGAGTAGATGTCGTGGTGCGGCGGGGGAGAGATGAGGCCGACACCCGTAGTGCTGTGACGGGTCTTGGCGATCCACGGGTACACTTTTGCGCCGGGCAGATTGCCGCCCTCGCCGGGCTTTGCGCCCTGTGCCAGTTTGATTTGGATCTCCTCTGCCGAGACAAGATACTTGCTGGTGACGCCGAAGCGGGCGGAAGCCACCTGCTTTATCTTGGAATTGCTCTCGCTGTGGTAGCGCTCTTCGGGCTCACCGCCCTCGCCGGTGTTGCTCCGGCCGCCGAGGCGGTTCAGTGCGATGGCGATGGTCTCGTGGGCCTCGCTGCTCAGCGCGCCGTAGCTCATGGCAGCGGCCTTGAAACGCTTGACGATGGAGCTCACCGGCTCCACCTCGTCCAGCGGGATGCCGCCGTCGGGGGCATAGTTGAAGTCCAGCAGACTGCGCAGATGGACGCCGTTTTGGCCCATGTTGTCCACGGTGTGGGTGAACTGCTTGAAGGTGTCGTAGTCACCGGTGAAGCAGGCTTTCTGGAACAGGTGGATGGTCTGGGGGTTGAAGAGGTGCTCTTCCTTGCCGCTGCGGAACTTGTGGGCGCCGCCGTCTTCCAGCTGCATGTTGATGTCAAGGCCCAGCGGGTCGAAGGCTGCGTTGTGCAGGGCCTCCACGTCAGCCTGAATGTCCTCGAGGCCGATGCCGCCCACACGGCTCACCGTGCCGGTGAAATACTTGTCGATGACGTCCCTGGAGATGCCGACGGCCTCGAAGATCTGGCTGCTCTGGTAGCTCTGGATGGTGGAGATGCCCATCTTGGAGGCGATCTTCACGATGCCGCCCAGCACAGCCTTGTTGTAGTCGTCTACGGCGGCGTAATAATCTTTGTCCAGCAGGCCGTCGTCGATGAGCTGGCCGATGGTCTCATGGGCCAGATAGGGGTTGACGGCACAGGCACCGTAGCCCAGCAAAGCGGCAAAGTGATGCACTTCATGAGGCTCTGCGCTCTCAAGGATGAGAGCCAGTGCGGTGCTCTTCTTGGTGCGGATGAGGTACTGGGACACGGCAGAGACCGCCAGCAGGCTGGGGATGGCCACATGGTACTCGTCAATGTCCCGGTCGGACAGGATGATGATGTTGGCACCCTCTTTATAAGCGCGGTCTACCTCCAGGAAAACGCGGTCGATGGCCTTTTCGAGGCTGGTGTTCTTGTAGTAGTTGATGGAGACAGTGGAGACTTTGAAGCCCGGGACGTTCATGTACTTGATGCGGAGAAGGTCAGTGGACGTGAGGATGGGATTGTTGACCTTGAGCACCTTGCAGTTTTCAGGCTTGTCTTCCAGCAGGTTGCCGTGTGCGCCCACATAGACGCTGGTGGAGGTGACGACCTTCTCGCGGATGGCGTCGATGGGCGGGTTCGTGACCTGTGCAAAACGCTGCTTGAAATAATTGAAGAGCGGCGGGTGCTGGCCGCTGAGGACGGCAAGCGGGGTATCGGTACCCATTGCGCCGGAAGGCTCAGCGCCCTGACGTGCCATGGGCAGGATGAGGGTGCTGATGTCCTCATACTTGTAGCCGAACACCTTCTGCAGGCGCAGCAGGTCGTCGCCGGTGTAGCTGGGAGTCTTGATGTTGGGGATCTTGAGGTCCTTCAGCTGGACGAGGTTGCGGTCTATCCACTCGCCGTACGGCTCACGGCTGGCGTAGTATTCCTTCAGCTTCTCGTCATCCACGACTTCGCCCTTGACGGTGTCCACCAGCAGCATCTTGCCGGGGCGGAGACGGTCTTTGACCAGAATGTTCTCCGGCTCACAGGGCAGCACGCCCACCTCGGAAGAGAGGATCATCCTGCCGTCTTTGGTGATGTAGTAGCGGCTGGGGCGCAGACCGTTGCGGTCCAGCACAGCGCCCACCACGTCGCCGTCGGAGAAGAGGATGGCGGCAGGGCCGTCCCAGGGTTCCAGCATGGTGGCGTAATACTGGTAGAAGTCCCGCTTTTTCTGGCTGATATTCTTGTTGTTCTCCCAGGGCTCCGGGATGGTGATCATAACGGCCAGCGGCAGGTCCATGCCGTTCATCACCATGAACTCGAGGGCGTTGTCCAGCATGGCGGAGTCGGAGCCGGAGGTGTTGATGATGGGCAGGATCTTGTTCATGTCCTCCTTCATGATGGGGGAGGAGATGGTCTCTTCACGGGCCAGCATGGCGTCGGTGTTGCCCTTGATGGTGTTGATCTCGCCGTTGTGGAGGATGAAGCGGTTGGGGTGGGCGCGCATCCAGCTGGGGTTGGTGTTGGTGGAGAAGCGGCTGTGGACCATGCCGATGGCGGATTCATAGTCCTCGTCCTGCAGATCGAGGTAGAACTGGCGCAGGTCGTGGACGAGGAACATGCCCTTGTACACGATGGTGCGGCTGGACAGGCTGGGAACATAGGTGCCGTTGCTGGCCTGCTCGAAGACCCGGCGGACGATGTAGAGCTTGCGGTCAAAGTCGATGCCCTTGCTCACCTTGGCGGGCTTTTTGATGAAGCACTGCCAGATGGCGGGCATACAGTCGCGGGCTTTCTGGCCCACGGCGTCGGGGTCTACAGGCACTGCGCGCCATGCCAGAAACTCGAGGCCCTCTTTGCGGGTGACAAGTTCAAAAAGCTTCATGGCCTGGGCGCGCAGGTGTTCGTTCTGAGGAAAGAAGAACATGCCTACGCCGTATTCGCGCTCGTTGCCAAGGCTGATGTTCAGCTCGTCGGCCACCTTGGCAAAGAAGCGGTGGCTGATCTGCAGCATGATGCCCACGCCGTCGCCGGTCTTGCCCTCGGCGTCCTTGCCGGCGCGGTGCTCAAGGCGCTCCACGATGGACAGCGCGTCGCTGACGGTCTGGTGGCTCTTGCGGCCCTTGATGTCCACGACGGCACCGATGCCGCAGGCGTCGTGCTCGAACCGGGGGTCATAGAGGCCCAGAGGCCCTTTTTGCTCCGTGAAATTTTCCATAGACTTTCCCATCCTTTTTTCGATTTTCCGGAGAATATCCTGGCAGTGCTGCGGCACATTCCGCAGAGTCCCTCTTAATGCCGGTAAAAAGAAAAGGCGTCCCAGATGGGTCGGCAAAGACTCATCTGGAACGCCCTTGTTCCGGATAACAAGAATATTATACAAAGGTGCTGAAAAAGATTCAAGTGACAGCTGCACCAAAGCTGGGTACACGGCGACGGTTCTTCTTGTGAAAAACGGATATGCCCGGTAGGGAATAGTATGCCTTTTGCTCAGTGACGGCCCAGACAGGCGGCAAGATCGTCCTCCGGCGTGGTGATGGGCCGGAGGTCATACTTCTCCTGCAAAACAGCGGCCACCCCGGGGGAGAGGAAGGCGGGCAGGGTGGGGCCGAGACGGATGCCCCGGATGCCCAGCGCCAGCAGGGCCATCAGCACACAGACCGCCTTCTGCTCGAACCAGCAGAGGATGATGGAGAGGGGCAGCTCGTTGACCGAGCAGTCAAAAGCTTCGGCCAGACCCAGCGCGATCCGGATGGCACTGTAGGCGTCGTTGCACTGGCCCACATCGAGGATGCGGGGCAGACCGGCCACCGTGCCCAGCGGCAGGTCGTTGAGGCGGAACTTGCCGCAGGCCAGTGTCAGGATGACGGTGTCGGGCGGGGTCAGCTTGGCGAAATCCGTGTAGTACCGGCGGGAGGGGCGGGTGCCGTCG
>OGJI01001311.1_pt1 | contig 27915 bp, 28 predicted proteins | sample 1572031 | NCBI WGS metagenome assembly OGJI01 (sample SAMEA2582119, study PRJEB24529) | metagenome | biome: Human gut stool | place: China | collected 2011
TGACAACACACTGACTACCAGAAAAAATCAGGTCATCACTTTATCACAGCCCCATTCCAATATCCGTTACCATCTGCTGACGCCGATGCCATCGGCAGAATTTGTTCCCCAGTCTCTGATTATCGGTTTTGAGCTGGAAGCACATGCTAAGGATGGCGAACGCCCTGTGATTCACCCCAGTGAGGAGATCATCATGGTCCAGTCCGGAGAACTGGATGTTATCATCGGAACCGAGAGAATTCACCTGATGGAAGGGGATTCGACGCTGATTCGATCCAACCTTCCCCATATTGTGGAAAACACGACAGACAAGCAAATGACCGGTATTTCCGTATTCACACCGGCCATCTGGTTTCCATCCATACGAAGAACTGAACAGAACGGATAAAACTCATCCCTTTAAAAACTCTTTCGTCTCTTCGCACTCCGGCTTTTTCCAGAATGTTTCTGCATCCTTTGTTTCTACCAGCCGTCCATTCTGGAAAAAGGCCACATCGTCCGCAATGCGCTTTGCCTGCGCCAGGTTGTGGGGAACAATCACAATGGTATAACGCTCCTTCAGGTTCTTAAGCAGCTCTTCTACTTTGGCAGAAGCCTTCACGTCCAGAGCCGAACAAGGTTCATCTAAGAGCAGTACCTTCGGCTCCACCGTCAGCGCCCTGGCAATGCACAGACGCTGCTTCTGACCGCCTGAAAGCTTTAATGCACTCTTATGCAATTCTCCGGCCACTTCTTCGTAGAGACCAGTCAGCTTTAGTGTCTCTTCTACAATCTTTTCCAGCTTTTTTTATCCCGGATTCCATAGTAAACCGGCGCATAGGTCAGGTTTTTATAAATAGAAAACGGAAACGGTGCCGGTGTCTGAAACACCAGTCCCACATTTTTTCTCAACTCTTCCATGGATAGACTGTGGATATCCGCCTCCTCCAACATAATTCTGCCGGACACATTCACACCGCGCTCCTGCTCCAAAAGACCATTTAAAGTCTTCAAAAATGTGGTTTTTCCGCAACCGGAAGTTCCAAGAATCGCTGCGATCCGGTTTCTGCGGATATTCATAGACACATTATGGAGAACCGTTTTTCCATCATAAGATACATTCTCCATTACCAGCAGCATGGCAGCAAATGAACTATAGGAAATCATCATTCCAACCGAGAAGCCTGCCAGTATTTTGGATTGGAATAACCGCCCCAGTGAGAGCGGAGAATACAGCAATGTTTCTAAGGTGTGTTTTTCTTTTTCGCACACGAAGGAGCTTGCAGCCATGACAGACGACGCCATGATCGGGGATGATCAGAAAGAAGGATGGCATGATTTGATTCAATATCAGGCTAAAAATTTGCTGTTGCTGGCTGTACTCCCCATTGGGAGCAGGCAGCATATCCAGTAGTTTCTGAAAATCTGAGGCAGCATCGGGAGCAAATGATATTACAAACACAAAAATGGACGGCAAAGCAATGGTAAGCACAATCGGTACGATAAGAAGAACCGCGAAAACCTGCTTATTTGATGTAACGCTTCGCATATCCTTTTTAATTAAGGCGAATTGTCCAATATTCATGTATTTTCACGCTCCGTTTCCGCATGTTCCCGGTCGATCAGAGAAAAGTAGATTTCTTCCAATGACATCTGTTGTTCCGATACATGGTACAAATCACCACCGGCCTCTACAATTCTTTTTACGATGAGCGGGATGTCATGCTCTGAGGCCACATCCATCTCATAGATGTGATCTCCGATTTTCTGATATCTCATGTCCTTTGGCATACGGCTTGCTTTTATCCGTACCTTAGTATTCTGGCAGGCCATAGACCGCAGTTCTGTAATATCTCCTGTGGCAAATAAGCGTCCCTTGTTCATAAGTCCGTATATCGTACAGATTTCCTGCGCATACCGAAGTTGATGCGTACAAATAAATACTGTGATCCCTTCGGCAGCCTGCTCCTGAATCAGAGCATTCACATTCTGAGCGCTTTCAGGGTCAAGGCCGGAAGTCGGCTCATCCAGAAACAAAATCTGCGGACGGTGAAGTAATGCTCTGGCCAAAGAGAGCCGCTGGCGCATACCGGTAGAATAAGTGGCCAGCTTGCGATCCATCACATCTGCCAGTTCCAGTCGCTGTAAGAGCAGTTTTGCTCTATCTGTACATTCCGAACGGCTCATGCCAAAAAATTTGCAGTTCCTCTTTTCTCAATTGATGTGATAAAAAAGACGCAGTACAAACCTATTCATCGGTCTGCACTGCGTCTAAGCGTCTGGCATTTTGATTTCTTCAATTTTTCCGTCTTTAAAACGAATCACACAGGTGTATTTGCACTTTGGACAAAATAGAGGAAAGTCCTCTAGTACCGTATGTGGGCGTATCTGTGTTCTTGTTTTGCCGCCACATCTAGGGCAGCGAAGCCATTCTAACAGCTCGCCTTTCCTATCTGACTGTTTCATGTACATTCCTCCTGTGCCGCTAATATTGCACCCTGATACGCCCGTTCCAAATGTGATTGTATGACATTTTCATCGTACTTCATTGAATTGTTGGCAATGATACTTGCGTACCCATGGACAAACAGAAAAATCGTCAGGAAAATCTTTTTGGTGTGCTCCATCCTCATATTCAAGGCTTTCTGCATCGCAGAAAGGACTGGTGTCAGCTCGTCTGCGTCAATCAGCTCAAGCATGGTTGCTCCACTAAAATAATCCGACTGAAACAGGAACCGAAACAAATGCGGCTCCTCAATGGCAAAGCGGATATAGTTCATCCCAATTCCAAGCATGACGCCTTTCTGAGGACTCTTTAGATTCATCAGATATTCTGAGTGATAGCTATCTGCCTTCGCATAGACCGTCCGTTTCAGTTCTTCAATGGTCGAAAAATGATACATAACGGGCTGTGTGGAGCAGTGAAGTCTTTCTGATACGGTCCTTGCATTGATGTTTTCCACGCCGGCTTCACGGGCAATCGCAAAGGCCGCGTCAATAATCATCTCTTTTGTGACTTTTGCTTTTGCTGGCATATTCGCACCTCCGTATTTATAACTTGCGTTATGTATAATACGAATTATATATCAATAAGCAGAGTTTGTCAATCCGTCCGAAGCAAAATTTTCGGGTTTTGCATAGCATTTTTTGTCGGCTTGAGAATAGCGGGTGGTTTATTGCTTCACACATCTCCATTTCTCCGTTGGGAGAAACTCCGATGCGCTCAACAGGCTAAAGCCATCACAACAGAAGCGGTGAAAAAGGCTCTATTGCTTCTGAAAATAGAAAAAGCGTAGGCGTCAAATAGGTTCAAACTATATCAGCCCATTTGGGCATAAGAAAACCCCGGAAAACCTTGATTTTCCGGGGTTTTGTAAACCATTTTGATATAGTCTGAGCAGTCGATTATCGTTTGCTGAACTGCGGAGCTCTACGAGCTGCTTTGAGACCGTACTTCTTACGTTCTTTCATACGTGGGTCACGAGTTAAGAATCCAGCAGCTTTCAGAACTGGTCTGTAGTCGTTGTCTGCCTGAAGAAGGGCTCTTGCAACACCATGTCTGATGGCACCAGCCTGTCCTGTGTATCCACCGCCATGAACGTTAACTAATACGTCAAATTTGCCTTCTGTTTCTGTTGCAGCTAAAGGCTGACGAACGATAACTTTCAGTGTATCTAATCCAAAATATTCATCGATATCTCTTTTATTGATTGTGATCTTACCGGTTCCAGGTACAAGATAAACTCTTGCGATTGATTTTTTTCTTCTTCCTGTTCCGTAGAATTTTGCGCTAGCCAATGTTTTCTACCTCCTAATTAAAATGTTAAAGCTTCTGGTTTCTGAGCTTCATGTTTGTGTTCCGGTCCTGCATATACGAAAAGTTTTGTGTACATGCTTCTTCCTAAAGGTCCTTTTGGAAGCATACCTTTAACTGCGAGCTCGATAACTCTCTCAGGTTTCTTTGCTAACATTTCTTTTAATGTGGTTTCTCTCATTCCACCTACATAATCGGAGTGATTGTAGTAGATTTTCTGCTCTAATTTCTTACCTGTAACTTTGATCTTGTCAGCGTTTACGATGATTACATAATCACCTGTGTCTACGTGTGGTGTAAACTGTGGTTTATTTTTTCCTCTTAAAACGCTTGCTACTCCGGATGCCAGACGGCCAAGAGTACATCCATCAGCGTCAACTACATACCATTTTCTTTCGATTTTATCTGGATTAGCCATATAAGTCTGCATGGTTTTACCTCCTGTTATTTATCAACGATAGTTTAATTAACCGCGGAATTTCCCGCGAATATAAGTTATTGGAAACGCCGGTGCTAAAAATGCGGAAATGTCCGAAACCGCTGATAAATACTTTCGCCTGGGCTATTTGGCTTAAGCATCTCGCACTACGTCACATTTGGTTATTATATTATAAGGGTTCTGTTCTGTCAATAGGTTTTGTGTCGTTTTTTCAATTTTTTTCGTTACTCCCCCGTTTTTTGTTTTCAGCAAAAAAACTGTTGATCAGTTATCCCACCGGCAATTATCGAAACGGATGATTTTCTCCTCCTGACTATCAATCAAAAAATTCAATCCCCATCAGTGTCAGTCCCTGTGCCGGAGCAGTTGGGCCTGCCATTTCGCGGTTGCAGGCTTCCAGAATTGTCTTTACTCTCTCAGGCGGATACTGTCCGTTTCCTACTTCGATCAGAGTTCCGGAGATGATTCGTACCATGTTGTAGAGGAATCCTGTTCCTGTTACACGTATGGTTACGATATCTCCGTCACGCCATACATCAATTCCTGTCACTGTACGGATAGTTGTTTTTACCTGCGCTTTTGCACCGCAGAAAGAAGCAAAATCATGCTGTCCGATCAGGTATGAGGTTGCTGCTTTCATCTTATCTACATCCAGTTTGTAGTGGTAGAAATAGGTGTATAAGCGCTCTGTCGGAACCGGGAATTTGCGATTCAGGATGCGGTATTCGTATGTTTTCTCGCTGTCGCAATAACGGGGATGGAAATCCGGTTCTACTTCTTCAGAGAGCTGAATGCGGATATCTTCCGGAAGACGCTGGTTCAGTGCATAGGAAATCTTTTCCCCGGGAATGCGTGTGTTGGTGTCAAATACTGCCACGTTTCCCATGGCATGAACCCCTGCGTCTGTACGGCTTGCACCGATCGTTTCTATCTTCTCGCCAAGAAGCTCGGACAATGTATCATTTAATACCCCCTGTACAGTAATCCCGTTTGGCTGTGTCTGCCAGCCACAGTAGTTGGTGCCGTCATATGCAACTACAAGACCAATTCTTTTCATCTGTTTTCCTCCATAAAAATTGAAAACTTTTGTTATAACAAAATAAACAATATGCTGTAATCCTTTCCTACCGGATTACAGCATATAAAATATCTTTATAAATTATATCAGTACTTTCTCAGATTCCCACAATTCTGAAAACAATGGCGATTCCCAGATAAGCCCACATCACCACATAGGAAATGTAGTCTCTGGACTCATAACGCAATGGCTTCATCTGGGTTCTGTTATCCCCTCCATGATAGCACCTTGCTTCCATGGCCATGGCCAGATCATTTGCTCTTCTGAACGCAGAAATAAACAGCGGAACCAGAAGCGGAATCATATTTTTTGCCTTCTGAATTATATTTCCGGTTTCAAAATCTGCGCCACGTGCAATCTGTGCTTTCATGATCTTATCGGTTTCCTCCATAAGGATTGGGATAAAACGCAGCGCAATAGACATCATCATGGCAATCTCGTGGATTGGCACATGAAGTTTATTTAACGGCCTGAGAAGTCGTTCCAGACCATCTGTAAGCTGATTGGGTGTGGTAGTCAGCGTCATAAGAGAAGAACCGATCACCAGATACGTCAGGCGGATGGCCATTCTTCCGGCCAGCTTCAGGCCCTCCTCTGTCACATGCAGGATTCCCCACTGCCAGAGAACCTTTCCGGGTGTCAGAAATATATTAAATACCACTGTGATCATAAGAAGCATCACGATTGCCTTCAGTCCCTTGAACATAAATTTCACAGGAACTTTGGAAAGAATGATCATCGCTGCCAGAAATATAGTTGCCACTGCATATCCCGGAAATGTATGGAATACAAAGACAGAGATGATGAACACCAGCGTACCCACCAGCTTTGCTCTCGGATCCATTTTGTGCAGAACGGAATCTGCAGGATAATACTGTCCTATTGTAATGTCTCGGATCATACTTCCTGCCCTCCCTCATTCTCTTCTTGTTCTGCAGACTTTTTATCCATTGTTTCCTTCTGAACGCTTAAATCTTCATCAGGCGCATCTGAATGAGACTCTTTCGTCCCATCCTCAGTCAGATCAGCTTCCATCTCACTAATTAAGGTTTCTGCTTTGGCATTTTCTTTTTTCGACTGACTGTCTGAAACAGATTGTTTGTCACCGGACAATTTCCCGGGATTACATTTTCTTAAAACTGCAAGGATATTCTCTTTTGCCTCATCCACCGTTGTAGCAGTTACATCTACATCTAGGCCTTTTTCCTTCAACGCATGCATGATATAAGTAATCTGCGGTGCTGCAAGTCCCATGGCTTCCAGCTCTCTGTAATGAGCAAATACTGCTTTGGGAGCATCGTCATATGCGATTTCTCCGTCATTGACTACAATCAGTCTCTCTGCATATTTTGCAATATCCTCCATACTGTGGGATACAAGGATAATGGTAATCCCTCTTACTTTATGAAGCTCTGCGATCTGGTCAAGGATGTCATCCCGACCTTTTGGATCCAGGCCGGCAGTTGGCTCATCCAAGATCAGAATTTTCGGATTCATTGCCAGTACACCGGCAATAGCAACTCTTTTCTTCTGTCCGCCCGAAAGTTCAAAAGGAGATTTGCTGTAATTTTTCTCCTTAAAGCCTACATGCTGCAGTGCTTTCTTCGCTTCTACCTCTGCCTCTTCCCTGGATAATCCCTGATTCATAGGACCAAAGCAGACATCAGAAAGTACATCATTCTCGAAAAGCTGATGCTCCGGATACTGGAATACCAGTCCTACCTCGCTTCGCAGGGTACGTCGGTCATATTTCTCTCCCCAGATATCCTCTCCATTGTAAGTAATGGTACCGGAAGTCGGACGGATCAGAGCATTGAAATGCTGGATCAGTGTAGATTTTCCACTTCCTGTATGTCCGATAATTCCGATAAACTGTCCGTCCGGAATAGAAAGATTGATATCTTTCAGCGCATGGATCTCATAGGCAGTTCCCGGACTGTAGGTATAAGTTACATTTTTTAATTCTATTGACATAAGGCATTCACCAGCTCCTCTGTAGTCAGTATTCCCTCCGGAACATCCACTCCGGCTTTATGAAGTTCGTGTGCCAGAAGTGTTACCTGTGGCACATCCAGTCTGTATTCTTTCAGAGTTTCCACCTGTGAGAAAATCTCTCTGGGTGTTCCCTGCATCACCACTTCTCCGTTGTCCATAACATATACCTTGTCCGCATGAACAACTTCTTCCATATAGTGGGTGATCAGAATGACTGTCACTCCTTCCCGTCTGTTAAGGTCACTGACTGCCTCAAGAACTTCCTTTCGTCCATTCGGATCCAGCATTGCAGTTGGCTCATCCAAAATGATGCATTTCGGACGCATTGCCATGACACCGGCAATTGCAACCCTCTGCTTCTGTCCGCCGGAAAGTTTATTCGGAGAATGATAACGATAGGATGTCATTCCTGTTTTTTTCAGGCTCTCATCTACACGCTCCCAGATTTTCTCTGTGGGCACACCCATATTCTCCGGTCCGAATCCTACGTCTTCTTCTACTACAGTTCCTATGATCTGATTGTCAGGATTCTGAAAAACCATGCCCGCTTTCTGGCGGACTTTCCATAATTCCGGCTCTTTAGACGTGTCAATCCCATCTACCCACAAAGTTCCTTCCGTCGGAAGCAACAGCGCATTCAGGTGCTTTGCAAGAGTAGATTTTCCGGAACCATTATGTCCCAGAACAGCCACGAATTGTCCGGCTTCAATGTCCAGGTTTACATCATTGACAGCACGCTGCGTATCCTGCACGTTACCATCTTCATCATACTTGAGATAGTCAAATCCCAGCTTGAATGCCTTGATAATTCCCATAATATTTTTTGTCCTCGTATTTTGTCTGTCTGCTGCTTATTTTCACAGGAAAAGAATCCCGTCAGTAAACAGCGAATATTTATTTTTTCAGGCTTCTTCAGTAGCTGCCAGTCCGGTCAACTCGTCAATCAGAGCCCAGATCTCATCTCTTCCCTGCTTCGTCTCAGCAGAGAAAGGAATAATAATGCCATCTTTGCTCAGCTTCAGCCCTTCTTTGATTGCTTTGATATTTTTCTGAATCTGGCTTCGTTTGAGCTTGTCAAGCTTCGTTGCAATAATGATCGGCTCATAGCCATTGTTCAGAATCCAGTCATACATCATCTTGTCATTTGCAGACGGATCATGACGGATATCAATAAGAAGGAAAACCGCCTTCAGGTTTTTGGATGTATGAAGATATCTTTCGATCATCTTGCCCCATTTTTCCTTCTCAGACTGTGAAACCTTTGCGTATCCGTAACCAGGGAGATCTACCAGATACATGGCTTCATTGATATTATAAAAGTTAATGGTCTGTGTTTTTCCCGGCTGTGCACTTGTTCTGGCAAGAGATTTCCGGTTCATCAGCCCGTTGATCAGCGATGATTTTCCCACATTTGATTTTCCTGCAAATGCAACCTCCGGTCTGTTGGTGTCCGGGAGTTTGCTGGTAATACCGCATACGATATCTAATGATACATTCTTAATAACCATTGATTTCCTCTCTTTTTTCACAACAAATGGTCAATCTTTACTGACTGACCATTTATTTTATACCAGTGCCTTATTAAGCACTTCCTTCATCGAACTTACAAAGGTAATGGTAAGTCCGTCTGTGATTTCCTTATCTAATTCCTGAATATCCGGTTTGTTTTCTGCCGGCACTAACACCTCTTTGATCTTAGCATATTTTGCCGCAAGAAGTTTTTCTTTCAAACCGCCGATCGGAAGAACTCTTCCTCTCAGTGTGATCTCACCGGTCATTGCAAGGTCTGCCCTTACCGGCTTCTTAATAATTGCGGAAAGGATTGCAGTTGCCATGGTAATACCTGCGGATGGTCCGTCTTTTGGTACTGCCCCTTCCGGAATATGCACATGAATATCGTTTTCCTGGAAAAATTCCGGCTCAACTTTATAGTCAGAAGCAATGGAACGAATGTAAGTAATACCTGCCTGTGCAGACTCTTTCATAACATCTCCCAACTGTCCGGTAAGCATCAGCTCACCTTTTCCGGGCATTACATTGACTTCAATCTGCAGTGTATCGCCGCCCACCTGTGTCCAGGCAAGCCCGCGGGAAATACCAATCTCATCTTTCTTATTTGCCATAAGATAGTTAAAATGCTCTTTTCCAAGAAAATCTGACAGATTCTTTGAAGTCACTGTAACTTTCTTTTTATCTTCTTCCATGATCAGACGTGCAGTTTTTCTGCATATCTGTCCGATGGTTCTCTCCAGGTTTCGAACTCCGGCTTCTTTTGTATAATTGTTGATGATCTTCTTAAGAGCCGCTGACTGGATTGTCAGTTTACCTTTCTCGATACCGTTCTCTTCCATCTGCTTCGGAATCAGATGTTCCTTTGCAATATGTTCCTTCTCATTCTCAGTATAACCTGCGATCTCGATCAGTTCCATACGGTCAAGAAGTGGTCTCGGAATGCCCTGAACATCGTTTGCAGTTGCAATAAACAGTACTTCTGAAAGATCCTGTGGAACCTCTATATAATGATCCATAAATCTGCTGTTCTGTTCCGGATCAAGCACCTCAAGAAGTGCCGCAGAAGTATCTCCTTTATAATCACTGCTGGTCTTGTCAATCTCATCCAGAAGCATCAGAGGATTACTCACTCCTGCCTGCTGTAATGCTGCAGTGATCCTTCCCGGCATTGCTCCTACATAAGTCTTTCTGTGGCCCCGGATCTCAGCCTCATCTCTCACACCGCCCAGACAGATACGTACATATTTCTTATGCATTGCTTCTGCAATCGATCGGGCAATGGAGGTTTTACCTGTTCCGGGAGGTCCTACCAGACAAAGGATCGGACTTTTTCCCTTATGTGTCAGTTTGCGGACGGAAAGGAACTCCATCACACGCTCCTTCACATCTTTCAGACCGTAATGACCTTCCTGAAGTACTTTCCATGCTTCTTTCAGATCATCAGAATCTGTGGATTTCTTCTCCCACGGAAGTGCCAGCATGGTCTCAATATAACCACGCAGTACTGCATTCTCGGATACATTGCTGTTGGTATTCTTAAATCTCTCGATTTCTTTGCTGATCTTCTCTTTTACCTCATCGCCGGCCTGAAGTTCCTGGAGTTTCTTCTTAAACTCCTCTGCGTCATCCGCAGTATTATCCTCACCCAGTTCCTCACGTATCAGTTTCAGCTGCTCTCTGAGAATATATTCTCTCTGATTCTTATCAATTCTGGCCTTCACTTTTTTCTGGAGATCTCTGCCAATCTGCATGATCTCAATCTCATTTCCAAGGATTGCACCCAGAACTTCATAACGTTCCTCCAGTGTAAGTGCCTCCAGGATCTTCTGCTTATTCTGATAAGATAAAGGAATATTTACGGCAATCTGCTCAACCAGTTCCTCAACATTATCTATATTTAAAATCTGTGCTACCAGTTCTTTGCTGACTTTTCCATTTTCCATGCAGTATCTGTGGAATAATTCCTTAAGGCTTCTGTGCATGGCTTCCATCACTGGTTCCGGCATCTGCATTTCTTCTTCATCAACAGGTGTGATCTCACTTCTGATAAACGGAAACTCCTGCTCAAATTTCACAAGTGTGGCTCTTCCCGTTCCCTCTACAAGTACCCGCAAAAGGTTCTGCGGAAGTTTCACAACCTGTTTGATATAGGCAATGGTTCCTACATGATATACACCTGCCAGATCCGGTGATTCCACCTCAGGATCAATCTGAGTAACCAGAAAAATCTTCTGGTCATGAAGCATGGCAGCTTCAATCGCCTTGACAGAACGCTCCCTGCTCACATCAAAATGAACGATCATCCCGGGAAGGATGGTAGTCCCCCTGAGAGCGATCGCAGGCAGCACTATATTCTGATTTGTCATTTATTGTTCAGTCCCTTTCATCAGGCTGTTTCCGGTTTATCCTTCTTGTGTGTCCGGGACGTTCTTCTGCTTCCGGCTGTCTTCGCCTGTGCAGGAGCTTCTCCGCGGACGATCTCCGGCTCACCGGTGCCATCTACTACATCTTTGGTAATTGTACACTTGCGGATCGTGTCATCTGACGGAATCTTATACATCAGATCCATCAGTGAACCTTCCATGATCGCACGCAAACCTCTGGCTCCTGTCTTACGTTCCAGAGATTTCTTTGCGACCAGTTCAAGTGCATCATCTTCAAAATCAAGTTCAACACCATCCAGTTCAAATAATCTGTGATACTGTTTGGTAAGTGAGTTCTTCGGCTCTTTCAGAATACTGATCAGCGCATTCTCATCCAGCGCATCCAGAGTTACAACTACCGGCACACGACCGATAAACTCAGGAATCAGGCCGAATTTGATAAAGTCTTCCGGCATTACATCCTTCAGGATCTCACCCACATTTCTGTCTTCCTTAACAGAAACCTCTGCACCGAAACCGATGGACTTGGTATCCTGTCTGGACTCAATGATCTTCTCGATTCCGTCAAAAGCACCGCCGCAGATAAACAGAATATTTGTTGTATCAATCTGAAGAAACTCCTGATGAGGATGCTTGCGGCCACCCTGAGGCGGAACACTTGCCACTGTACCTTCCAGAATCTTCAGAAGTGCCTGCTGCACGCCTTCACCGGAAACATCGCGGGTTATGGATGGATTCTCAGATTTTCTTGTGATCTTATCAATCTCATCAATATAGATAATTCCGTACTGTGCACGTTCAATATCATAATCTGCTGCCTGAATGATCTTGAGAAGAATATTCTCAACATCCTCTCCTACATATCCGGCTTCTGTCAGTGTAGTAGCATCTGCAATAGCAAACGGTACATTCAGAAGTCTGGCAAGTGTCTGAGCCAGCAGAGTTTTACCTGAACCTGTAGGTCCAAGCATCAGAATATTACTCTTCTGAAGCTCTACATCAGAATTTTTTGACGCAAGAATTCTTTTATAGTGATTATAAACAGCAACGGAAAGAGCCTTTTTTGCTGCATCCTGACCAATTACATAATCATCCAGAACTGCATGGATTTCTTCCGGTTTTAACAGATTAATATCAGAATTCAAAACCTCGTCATCATAAGGATTTAATTCTTCCTCCATGATCTCTGAGCAGATGCCAATGCACTCGTCACATATAAATACTTTGCCATCCGGACCTGCGATCAGTTTTCTTACCTGATCTTCTGTCTTCTGGCAAAAGGAGCATCTTACTTTTCCTTCTCTCATTTTTTCTGCCATGAATTTATGTCTGTCCTTTCTCTATACTAACTAATAAGACTCCTGTGACGATTCACAGGAGTCTTATCTTTCGCATTATTTATGCATGACTACACCGTCAATCAGTCCATATGCCTTTGCTTCTTCAGCAGTCATATAGTTGTCCCGGTCTGTATCACGCTCAACAACTTCTATCGGCTGACCGGTATTTGCAGCCAATAACTCATTTAAAGTTCTCTTTGTCTGTGCGATATGATCTGCCACGATCTGGATCTCTGTTGCCTGTCCCTGCGCACCGCCGGATGGCTGATGGATCATGATAGTGGAATGCGGAAGAGCAAATCTCTTTCCTTTTGCACCGCCTGCCAGAAGAAAGGCACCCATGCTGGCAGCCATTCCAAGACAAATGGTAGAAACATCGCATTTAATATACTGCATGGTATCATAGATTGCCATGCCGGCTGTTACGGAACCGCCCGGGCTGTTGATATACAGCTGAATATCTTTACCAGGATCTTCTGCTTCCAGGAAAAGAAGCTGTGATACGATCAGTCCTGCACTCACATCATTTACTTCCTCACCAAGAAAAATGATTCTGTCCTTCAGAAGCCTTGAATAGATATCATAGCTTCTCTCTCCCCTGCTTGTCTGTTCAATGACATAAGGTACTAAACTCATATAAACGCCTCCATTTACGCGGCTGACTTTTTTCCGAAAGAGGTAGACATCTGAGCCTGTCTCTTTCCGGTTCTTAAAATTCGATTACTTTAAAATTAAACTTCCTTAGCAGCGTCAGCGATAACAGTAACTGCTTTCTGTACAGCCATGTCTTTCTTCATCTGCTCAAGTTCACGCTCTCCAAGTAATTCTTTTAACTTGTCAGCTTCCATTTTGTATGCTTCAGCCATCTTGGAGATTTCTTCATTTACTTCTTCCTCTGTTGGCTGAATGTTCTCAACTTCTGCTACTTTCTCAAGAACCAGTCTTGTCTGGATTCTCTTTAATGCCTGTGGTTTCATATCTTCCATCATCTTATCAGCTGTCATGCCAGTGAACTGGAAGTACTGATCCATGGATAATCCCTGAGACTGCATTCTTCTGCTGAAATCATCAAGCATCTGACGACACTGTGTCATAAGCATAGCTTCCGGAATATCCATCTGTGCATTTTCGATTACTTTATCTACTGCTGCATCTTCTTTTGCACGTTTTGCTTCGTCTGCTTTTTTATCTTCAAGGTTTGTTTTTACATGCTCTTTGTACTCTGCAAGTGTATCGAACTCAGAAACATCTTTTGCAAAATCATCATCCAGTTCAGGAAGTTCTTTTGCTTCGATCTTCTTAACTGCGCATTTGAAGATTGCTTCTTTACCTGCAAGTTCTTTTGCCTGATATTCTTCAGGGAATGTAACTTTTACGTCTACATCATCGCCAACTTTAGCACCAACAAGCTGTTCCTCGAATCCCGGGATAAATGTGTTGGAACCAAGTGTCAGAGGATACTCTGTAGCCTGTCCGCCATCGAAAGGTACTCCGTCTACAGATCCTTCGAAGTCGATTGTTACGATATCATTTAACTGAGCTGCGCGGTCTTCTACGCTGATTGTTCTGGAGTTTTTCTCCTGCTCTTTCTTGAGTTCAGCTTCTACGTCTTCGTCTGTTACTGTGATTTCAGTTTTCGGTACTTCTACACCTTTGTAATCACCTAATGTAACTTCCGGTTTAACAGCAACTTCTGCTGTGAAGATGAATGCTTTTCCAGGCTCAGCCTGTGTAATGTCGATTGTCGGCTGGGAAACGATCTCAAGTTCGCATTCAGCTAATGCTTTGCTGTAGTGTTCCGGAATCAGAGCGTTAACAGCATCTTCAAGGAATACTCCTTTGCCATACATCTGCTCGATCATTTTTCTTGGAGCTTTTCCTTTACGGAATCCAGGGATGGAAATTCTTCCTTTTGCTTTCTGGTATGCATTCTGCATTGCTTTTTCTAAATCTTCAGCGGCAACTTCGATAGTAAGTTTAGCCATGTTTTTTTCCATTTTTTCCACCTGTAAACTCATGTTACAATGTTCCTCCTTAAATTCAGGTTATATTTTGCGACTGGTTTTTCAGCTGCGTTATATCATTCACAGTTTTTACCTATTTCTATATATTCAAGTCTGAGCTCCGCTCCCACCATTGCAGAAGCGGGAGAGTTACTGTTCACTCTGTGTCAGTAACGCAAGAAGTCTGTTTATAACTCAATTATATATTTACAGTCATTGTAGCAGTATAGCACAAAAAATCCAAAAGTGCTAGTGTTTTTTCGCATAAAAATAAGGGTTTTGGGATGTTTTAACGTGTGTAAACTACAGATTCTGCGATTTCTTTTGCTTTTTCTTCATTTTCGAGCTGTGAAATCAGGGAGAGTGCGAAGTCTACAGCCGTTCCCAGGCCGCGGCTGGTGGTTATGTTTCCGTCTACTACTACGCTGTCTTCACTTGTTACTGCGCCATCTTTGGAGAGAACTTCCATGAATGACGGATAGGAAGTTGCTTTGCGGCCTTTGAGGAATCCCAGTCCGGAAAATACGCTTGGAGCTGCGCAGATGGCTGCGATTTTTTTGCCTTTATTGTTGAAGTCTGTCAGGAGGTCGATGAGTGGTTTGTAACCGGCAAGGTATTTGGTTCCCGGCATTCCTCCAGGAAGAACGAGCATGTCGGCGTCGGCGAAGTCGGTTTCAGCGAATATGGCGTCGGTGAGCATGGTGATGCCGTGGGATGTCTGGATCCGGGTGGTTTCTTTGATAGATATGGTTTTGATGTCGATTCCGGCGCGGCGAAGAAGGTCTACTACGGTTAAGCCTTCAATGTCTTCGAATCCGTCGGCGAGGAAGATGTATGCTTTTTTACTCATTTTTTTGTGCCTCCTGATTGTTGTATTTTTTAAGATTTTTATCTTGTTTTTCTGAAATGGATTATAGCATTTTTTATGGATAGTTACAATGTTTGTTTGAGTTGCATAGAGACAGATGGCTTCGCGCTGGGAACTGGCAAAGTGTTACTTTTACCATATCTCTGGTTTCAAGTCTTTCGGCAATGGATCTGGATATGTTTCGCCGTTTAGGGTTTCCGTCAGTTCTTTTCTGGCTTGATTTGCCAGTTCTGGATTTTGTAAAAAATCCAGGGCAGTGAGAGCCATGATTTTGGCGGCGTAGAGCATTCCTTTGTGAGCTATTGAGGATTTGCCCTGGGCTACTGCCTGCCAGGAGTGGAGAGCGGTTCCTGCGGCGAATGTGGGGATGTTGAGGTGGACGGTTGGAACGATCCAGCTTACGTCTCCTACATCGGTGGAGTATTTGAGGTCGCTGTACAGATTTTGACAGGCGATTGGTTCGAAGATTGGGGTTTTCATTGCTTCCGGTGCTTTGGGACCAAAGTAGTCCCGGGCAATTGTAGGAAGTTGGTTTTTGTCCTGATCCGAGAGGGACTGCTGGAATTTTTGTGCGTAGGCATATTCCTGCTCTGTATATGGAATCGGGCCAAGTTTTTCCAAGTAGGTGTTCATATGGTCTGCAAGGATTTTACTGGAGATTAAATTGGAATAGGCAGCCACCTGACGGATTTCTACGGTAGTTTCGGTCATGAGGGCGGCGCCTTTGGCTATATTACATACACGGTTGTAGAGTTCTTTTACCTGAGTGATCTTCGGGGCGCGGATGGCGTAGAGTACTTGGGCTCTGGACTGGACTACGTTTGGGGCATCTCCGCCTGTGTCGGTGATGGCATAGTGGATTCTGGCTTCGTCTATCATGTGTTCACGCATGTAGTTTACGCCTACGTCCATTAATTCTACTGCATCCAGTGCGGAACGGCCTAATTCCGGGCACATGGAGGCGTGTGCCGGGGTTCCGTGGAATGTGAAGAAGACTCTGAAGTTTGCTTTGGTGCTTCCGTAGCATGCGCGTCGTCCCTGTTCCGGGTGCCAGCAGAGGGCGAGGTCACAGTCATCGAAATAGCCGTCGCGTACGAGAAACGCTTTGCCGCCTGCGTTTTCTTCGGCTGGGCAGCCGTAGTAGCGGATTGTTCCTTTCAGGTTGTGTTCTTTCATGAAGTCTTTTAATGCGATGACGGAAGCAAGGGTGCCTGTTCCGATAAGCTGATGACCGCAGCCATGACCACAATTATCAGTATGTCCTGAATCTGGATTTTGTTTCTTTTCTCTTTCCGGCACGCTTTCATATTTTGAATCTGATGTTTTTTCTTCCGGGATTCTCTCGGTAGTATCTGCTTTCTGCGAGAGTCCCGGCAGGGCATCAAATTCGCCAAGAAATCCTATAACCGGTTTTCCGGAACCGTATTCTGCAATAAATGCTGTTTCCTCTCCTGCCAGATTTGATTTTATGGAAAATCCCTCTTTCTTTAATGTCTGCTGAAGTAATTCAGAAGATTTATATTCTTGAAATCTCGGCTCCGCATACTCCCAGATTTTATCGCTGATTTTGGCATAATATTCTTTTTTATCTTCAATTTTTTCTGATATTTCTTTTATGTATTCATCCATATATTTTTCCTCTTGTCCCATGCTGTTTCCTACTTTCTTCTTCATTCCCCACAACATTTTTATCTATTTTACATTAAGCAGATATCATGTTACTGTTCACACACCACTATCCCGAGACATACAAGCCAAAATTCCATTGCCGCAGGCAATCTGGAATGAATTTTGTCTACGTTACTGTGAACGGAGTGAACAGTAACGATATCACCGTTTGATTTAAGTAAAATATGCGTTTTCATTATTTTTCATATATGCTATTATCATTATAGCACAAACTAAAGGATTGACACATTTTAACTCAATGGAGGAAATTTAAATGGAAATCGAACGTAAATTTTTAATATCCAAAGAAAATCTGCCAGCAGATCTTGATGCTTATCCACATCATAAACTCGAACAGGGCTATTTATCCACTGCACCGGTAGTCCGTATCCGCAAAGAGGATGATAACTACTATCTTACCTATAAATCCAAAGGTCTTATGACCCGCGAGGAATATAATCTTCCACTTACCAAAGAATCCTATGAACATATGCGTCCAAAAGCTGACGGAATCCTCATTTCCAAAACCCGCTATCTTATCCCGGAAAAAGATAGACTCACCATTGAACTGGATGTATTTGATGCTCCTTATGAAGGACTCTATCTCGCAGAAGTGGAATTTTCTTCTGAAGAACAGGCGCTCAGTTATAATCCACCCGTATGGTTTGGCAAAGATGTTACGAACTCCGGTAAATATCATAACAGTCGTCTGAGTCAGGGAAATTTATAATAAAATAAAACAGCTCCGAAATATTGTTCTGTTAATATGTATTTGCAGGAATTGTAGTAACTCTTAGGTTCTGGAAATTCGCGTTATAAAAAATCCGCTCACTGTCTGAGCCGCTTTGCGGCGAGTTTGAGCGGATTTTTTATGGTTTTAGCGGATTTTCAGAGCCTTAGAGTTACTGAGATTACATCTTTTTACCTTTTTCAGCAGCTCCATTCAGAGCTTCAAAGACAGCACTTCTGAATCCCTTCTGTTCCAGGATTCTTACTCCCTCGATGGTACTTCCGGCCGGTGAACATACCATATCCTTCAGTTCTCCCGGATGCATGCCTGTTTCCAGTACCATTTTTGCGCTTCCAAGTAAAGCCTGTGCAGCAAACTGATAAGCCTGTTTTCTTGGCATTCCCTGGGCTACCGCAGCATCTGCCATTGCTTCTATGAACATAAAAACATATGCAGGTGAACATCCGCTTACAGCACTTACTGCGTCCATCAGACGCTCCGGAACTACTTCTGTACGTCCAAAGCTGTCTGTGATCTCACAGATCTGAGCCAGTTCTTCTGCCGATACTTTCTCATTGGCACATACACCAGTCATACCCTCCCCAACCTGAGCAGGAGTATTCGGCATCATTCTTACCACTTTCAGAGGCTGTCCACATTCTTCTTCTAACCAGGCAAGAGTTTTCCCCGGCGCAATGCCTACAACTGTGTGTTCCGGTGTCAGTTCATCTTTTACTTCATTCAGCACTTCTTCATAAAACTGCGGTTTCACGGCCAGGAAAACCAGTTTTGTGTTTTTTACCACTTCATGGTTATCCAGGGTTGTAACCACTCCCAGCTTTTCTCTGCTTCGTTTGCTTCCTTCTTCTGTAAGATTGGAAACAATAATCTCATCTTTTTTATAAAGTCCTTTTTTCAGCATACCACTGATCATGGCAGAAGCCATATTTCCGCATCCGATAAATCCGATTTTCATAAATCTGCTCCTCTCTTGCAATTCCTGTTGTTTTCTGATAATTTATAACTGCTTTTTTCATATCTTTTTCTTGTTATAGATAATGATAATCATCCGGCAATCTGCCGTAAAATATTGAACAATTACAGGTAACTATAATTCATTACTGTCCAATATGACTGTAAAGGGACCGTCATTCACAAGCTCCACTTTCATATCTGCCCCAAATTCTCCCTGCTCGACAATATCAATGTGTTCTTTGCATCTGGCAATTATGTATTTGTACAGATTTTCAGCCATATCAGGGGCCCCTGCTCTTATAAAGGAAGGTCTGTTTCCTCTTTTACAGTCAGCATATAATGTGAACTGGGAAATAAGCAGAAGACTTCCGCCCACCTCCTTCAGGCCAAGGTTTGTCTTACCGTTTTCATCTTCGAAAATACGCATATTAACCATTTTATGGATCATTTTATCTGCGATTTCAACGGTATCTTCTTCTCCTACTCCGATAAGAACCATAAAGCCCTTGCCTATCTGGCCTCGTACTTCACCATTAATTGTCACTTTTGAATGCATTACTCTCTGAATTACAAAACGCATAATTCACTCTCCTTAATCAACGGATTTCTGTCTGTTGATAGATAGCATAGCACATTTTTATCCGTTTTTCCATTGTAAAGTGTCACCTTGCGGCTGTTATCTCAAAATCTTGTGTTACTGTTCACTCCGTTCACAGTAACTTAGCCAAAATTCATTCCAGATTGCCTGCGGCAATGGAATTTTGGCTTGTATGTCTCGGGATTTTGGCATATTCATGCCAAAACACCTCGCGGGATAGTGGTATGTGAACAGTAACAATTTTGTTACTTGCACTCGTCACTCCATTCTCAGTAATGCTGCACAATTTCCTTTCATCATCTTATAATAAACCGGGATCAGAAGTGCACAGGCTCCGATCCATGCCATTGGACTGGCAATACATACAGATGTATATCCGATAATTCCGGAAAGACCTACTGTTGCAGCAATTCGCATAACCAGTTCAATCATACAGGCAGCAAAAGGTGCTTTGCCATTCTGCATGCTCTGGATGGATGTACGGTATACTGCCAGCAGTCCAAGCACAAAGTAAAAGGGAGTTACAATCGTCAGATACATATCTGAATAGTGATAGATTTCTTTTGTGGGATCTGAGAGAAACATTCTTACAATCGGATGTCTCAGCAGCAGAATTCCAATACACATGATCAGGTTAAATGCTTCTGTCTGAATCAGACATGCGCGCACGCCCTGACGAATACGGTCCCATCTGCCTGCACCAAAATTCTGAGCCACATAGTTGGAAATTGCGGTCATCATTGCATTGTTTACCAGTACAGAAAGCTGGTCTGCTTTCGATGCTGCGGTATATCCTGCAACTGCTGCAGTACCCAGTGAGTTTACCACTGCCTGCATGGCAAGCTGTCCGATACACATGACAGACATCTGGAATCCCATAGGAAATCCGGTCTTCAGGTGCAGGACTGCCGTATCTTTTAAATCTGTAAAATCTTCTCTGTGCAGATGCAGAATCGGAAAATTCTTCAGTACGCCAACCAGGCTCAGCACTGCGGAAAGGAACTGTGACAGAATAGTCGCCCATGCAGCACCAGCCACCCCCATATGAAACGGTACAATAAACAGAATATCAAGAAAAATATTTAATACAGATGAAAATACCAGGAAATACAGTGGTGTTTTACTGTCTCCCAATGCGCGGAGCATATTTGAGATCATATTATAAAAAATGGTAGCACCTGTGCCAAGCAAAACTACAAACATATAGTCATATGCTTCACCGGAAATATCAGCAGGAATCTGCATCCAGCGCAGAATCTGATGAGAAAGCAGACAGCAGATCAGTGTCAGTACTACTGTAAAGGCAATACTCAGAAGTGTGGAAACCGCAACGCTCTTGCGCATTCCTTTTTCATCCTTTGCCCCGCATTTCTGTCCCAGACAGATACCAAACCCACCTGTAAATCCATTGATAAAACAGAATACAAAATAAATAATAATACTGGTGGAACCTACTGCTGCCAGGGAATCTGCTCCCAGCGTTTTTCCTACGATCACAGAATCCGCCAGTGTATAAAAAAGCTGAAACAGATTTCCCAGAATTACAGGAATCGCAAATTTCAGCAGTGACCGGAACGGATTGCCTGTAGTCAGATCCATCTCTTTTGATCTTGCCATGTTTCTTACTCCTCTCCTTGCACGATGTGCATACCAACGTTATAATTGTGGTTATAATAAGCATTGTAAATAAATAATATCCTGTGATAAATTGTCAAATTGTGTTGATGCTCATGCTTCTGTGAGCAATTCATCACAGTGTACATATAATAAAATCGGAGAACTGTAATATGGCTATGCGTAAAATTCTTGTAGATGAAACCAACCGCGAACTTTGTGAACATGGGACTGTCGGTTTTCCCATGACCGTTAATCATGATGACCTGTGGGCATTTGAGGGAAAAAGTGTACCTATCCACTGGCACAATGACCTGGAGATCAGTCTTCCCAGAGAAGGAGAAGCTATCTATCAGGTGTATCAGAAAAGCTACACTGTAAGACCTGGAGATGTTCTTCTTCTGAACCGAAATGTACCCCATAGTTGTCACTCACCTAATAACAGTCATGCCAGATACAGTACCTTTTTGGCACGTCCTGATTTCATACACGGCGAATACGGAAGTGATGTTGAACGCAGATGTTTTCGTCCTTTTCTCCAGAATTCTTCTGTCCCCTGCATCCTTCTTACTTCCAGAAACTCATGTACCCGGACTGTGATCCAAAAGCTCAATGAAACAGAAGCACTCTTTGATCAGAAGACCTTATGTTATGAGTTGAAGATTAAGGGGCTTCTCTGTGAAATTTTCGGTATGATTCTCTGCGAACACCAGAATGATCTTGCAAAATTTGTTCCAGCCAACCAGCTGGAACTGGAAAGGCTGGAACAGATGCTGAACTATCTTAATACGCATTTTGAATCCATCATCTCTCTGCAGGAACTGGCAGACCAGGTTCATCTGTCCAGAGAGGTCTGCTGCCGCATGGATATTATATTAGGATTCTGTGTCAGAAACCATTCCGGTATTGATTTACATGATACAGATATTGACTTTTTCAGACCTATTGTTTTCCAAAAAAGAACAGCCCCTTTGACTTATTATGCGTCAATGAGACTGTTCTTTTTTATTATTTGTGTTCAATCGAAGCCAGGGACTTACTTGATTTGGTTACATCCCAAGTGTGTCATTTACCAGAATAACATGGATTCTGTCTTTATGTCTGGAATATCTGGTGATCAGGAACTGACAGCAGATGGTATCCGGAGATTTGCAGTTAAAGCATTTTCCGGTTTCCTTACATGGAGTTTTGATATCAAATCTCTGCGCATTAGCTGTAGCTGCCACATTTCTGGCACGCTTCATTGCACTGTCAAGATCCGGACAGACTTTGTTTATACCTACAATAAAGATTACTTTTTTCGGGCCCTGGGCAATGCAGGATACACGGTTGGAATTGCCATCAATATTGACAAGAACACCATCATCTGTGACTGCATTGGCACTGGATAAAAAGAAATCTGCATCATAGGCTGCCATAAGTCCCTCACGAGGTTCAAGCTTTGCGCGGTCAATATAATTATACTCCCCATCCTGCAAAGCTTTGACCAGACCGATCTCATGTGCACTCATGCATCCGCCCATGGCGATTGTGCTTCCGTTTGGGATCAGTTCCAGGGCCTGCTTTAATGCTGCTTCTTTATCTTGTGCATAATACCCGGACATATTGCGGGATTCCAGTCCCTTAATCACTGTTTTTGCCAAAAGTTCGTTTCTTTTTTTCATGTTTGCATCCATTGTGGTGTCCTCCTTAATGTCTGGAGCATGCAGATTGTAGAAATTATTTTCAAACACGCTCTGGTTTTTATTGTTGTCCCAATCATACCATATTTCCGGTTTCATTTCTATTTTAACCAGATAAACACTGCACTTTTTTTATTACGGTTTATTCACATTCTCCAATACCACCAGGAAACGTAGTAGATGGTCCGCTCTGTACTCTTTGTACGACACTGCCATCTCGTGCATCGATTGTGAGAAGCGGTACACCGATGCGATCCATAGTAACGCTGTCTATAACCATTTCATCACCGCCATCTGCATAGGCCGGTTCCTGAGAATTCCAGGTTCCGTAGAAATCCCATACCGGTATCAGGCTTCCCTCTGTACTGCTGCTGCCATTCCGCACACGCATATATCCAAGCTGAACTTTTGTTATCGTCATCTCAACTGTCTGTGCATCAATGGATGGATAGCGGGTGAAACTTATGCCATCTACTGCCGGCAGACGGTTTTCCTGCTCTGTCATAATCTGCATGGTGATTGTTTTTTCAAAAATATCTTTGATTTCATCAAATGGCAGAAGAAACAATGCTTCGTCCGAAGCATCTGATACCTCAATTGGATCACTGTGTTGGAAACTCTGAAGTGTTCCGCTGCAGAAAATCATTGTCAGCGATTCATTATCCCACACATCGCACTGCGCTTCATGAAAATTATCGTCTTCATCTATCCAGGGACGGGATAATTCATCATATGACAGATAAGAATTCCGTATATAATTAACAGGTACACCATCGACCATTCTTTCAAAGAAAAAAGAGGTCTTTTCCAAAGTGCAGTTTTCTTCTGTGAGTTCTTTTGATGCACTGTTAAACAGGTGCCATTCTCCAGAAACAATATCCTTTACATAATTTTCTGCGCCGTCATCAGTCATATTCTGATTTCCTGCTTTTATATAATTCTGAAATCGTTCTGCTCTTTGTTTTTTCTCATCCTGAGACATATTTTCTTCGTTCACATCATCAAACGCAGCATATTCTTCCCAAAAACTAAATGCTTCTAAATCGGGGAATGTACCTGTATACTGGTACGTCAGTCCATCCACCTCATATGTTTCTGCCAATCCATCATAGTCTTGTTTCAACAATTGCCCTTTGGCAAAAGTATCCAGTACCTTCTGTGGCTCTTCTTCAGAAATTGTCATTTTTTTTACATTTTTCAGGCATATGGCACCCACATCCGGCACTTCTATCGGAGCATCGGCTGTCAGGGTAAATTTCATAGGATTTTCCTGATCTGTTCGTTCTGCGGATCTTAGATCGGACTGGATGGTTGTCTGGTAGGTTTTCGGAGCCTGCACCTGTTCAGTGACTGTTTTCTGAACTGTTTCTTTCTCTTTGTTTTCCTCTTTCTTTGCAGCAGTCTTATCCTTTTCTTCTACAACAGCAGAATGAATGACCTTATCACATCCTGATATTGTAAAAAGATTCATACATAAAAAAACTCCCACAAATATTTTTATTTTCTTCATTTCTTTCTCCTCCTTTCGCATATGTAGCTGAGCAGATAAAATATTTTCTTTGCTGCTTAATTTGGTCAGTCAGATAAAATTATCCGCATTCTTTACATTCCTGATTCAGTCAAGCGGATAAAATCATCTGCTTCGCAGTTTAGTTAAAAAAGGTACCCTCTTCTTATAAGAAAAGAGTACCATACTGTACTTCTAATGTATTCATCAAGATGTAAACAAGTTGTAAATTTCATCTGTTTAATATTGTCCATGTAATAACGAGTGAATCCGTCTGGATCGGTCAGTTATTCATAATTGAAGCAGAATATTTGTTTGATCAGGTTAAATCCTTATCTTTTTTTATCAAATATTACTCTTACTTTCGTTCCTGTTCCAAGCTGGCTTGTGATGTCCAGTCTGCCTCCATGAACTTCTGCGATTTTTACACATAACGCAAGTCCAAGTCCTGCTCCGCCCTCCTGGCGGCTTCTGGATTTGTCTACCATGTAAAAAGCTTCCGTAATTTTTCCCAGTTCTTCCTGTGGGATTCCCCGACCGTTGTCTGCAACTTCCAGAATTTGCCTACCCGATTCTTTATATGCTTTTACGGTAATACGACCTCCTGCTTCTGTAGCACGGAGAGCGTTATCTATCAAATTTACAAGAAGACTTTCCATTAATTCATCATCCATTTTCATAGAAAAATCTTCGTATTCTGTCTGCAATTGTATCTGTCTCTGCGCTGCCTGTTCTGCCTCTAGCTGAACTACATGTTCCAGCAGTTCTCCTATAGAGTGTGACTCCATTTTTATTGAATCATTCTGATGGAGCCCCAGCATCTGGAGCATTTTTCCGGAAAGTTTTTCAAGTCTTTTTCCCTCACGGCTGATATGTTCCAAGGCACGGTCTTTTTGTTCATCGTTTAGTTTTACATGCCGCAGAGTGTCTGAATATCCAATAATAGAAGTAAGAGGTGTTTTCATTTCGTGGGCAAGTGCTCCCATAAGCATTTCCTGTTTTCCGGCTACTTCCTGCAGTTTTTCCATTTGCTGTACGGTCCGCTTCATCATTAGATAGATAAACAGACCAGCAATGCAAAATACTGCCAGATAGATTCCCAGGAACCAGGCTGCCGTCTGTCTCAGTTCCGTAAACATAGAAGTAACATCACGGACTGAAAGTATTTCGTAACCCTCTGGATTTGTAAGCAGCGCATGCTGTAAAAGTAAGTATTTGTGATTCAGTTTCTGGATTTTGTACTCATAGGAATCCGTTTTGTTGTTTAAACCGAGATTATCCATGCTGACAATCTCATAATCTGTGCGGTTTACTACGGCTTCTTTACTTTCGGAATTAATGAGGAGCATTTTCTCACCGCAGCATCTCAGAAACTGGAATTCCAGATAAGATTTTTTTCCTGTTTCTGACATCTGCTCATATTTACTGTTGTCCCAGAATTGTTCCAGGAGATTTTTTCCATTTGCAAGCTGTCGTCCATAGGTTTCAGCAGCATTATTCAGGCTTCTTTTTCCTGTGACATACAGGCTCAGGACACCGACCGGTATCAGAGAGCACAAAAGTGTTATCAGCATAAGTGCTACTGTCCGTTTCCACAACTTCATAGCGGTTAGTCCTCCAGTCGATAGCCAAGTTTTGGGATTGTTTTTATTTCATCGTACAACTCCAGTTTCTTGCGGAGCTGGCCGATATGCACGTCTACAGTTCTGCTCTCTCCCAGATATTCTTCGCCCCAGACACGTTTTAATAGTTCTTCTCTTCCAAGTGCGATGTTTTTGTTCTGTAAGAGCAGGATAAAGAGATCGTATTCCAGTGGTTTCAGGTTTACGGGAATCCCATCTTTCAGAATCTGATGGCTCTGGAGATCTGCCTGAATATTTTTGATTGTGAGAATTCTCTTTGCACGGCCGGTTCTTTCAAGAATTTTTTCAATCCGTACAAGAAGTTCCAACATTTCGAAAGGCTTTACCATATAATCTTCTGCACCGAGTTTCAGGCCTTTTACTTTGGATGCTACGTCATCTTTTGCAGTAAGGTAGATCACCGGGAGATTCTTTGCGCGGAAATCTTCCATCAGAGCAAAGCCATCTTTGCCGGGAAGCATAATATCGACAACTGCAAGGTCTGCATCTTCATTCCATAGCAATAGGCGCTGGGCTTCTATTCCGTCGTAGGTGGCTACTGTTTCGTATCCAGCTATGGTTAGGTTCATACATAATAATTCGGAAATTGCTCTGTCATCTTCGATTACCAGGATTTTGTTTTTCATTTTGGGATCACCTCGATTAGTTTATGGAAATAGTATAACGTTTCGAAGATGTAACGTCTACAAAGATATATATTTTACTTCATTAGTCATACTATTCTATCCACTCATATACCAGATAATCAACCCCTGCATCTATCATAACAGGAGCATCTGAATGCAACTTAGTTATAATCGAACAGTATCCTACATTATGGTACAAATATTCCAGACGTTTGCGGGGTAATTTTGTAATTTTCCTGGTATTCTGGCGTATATAGCATTCTTTATTTAAGATTCGTTTTAAAGTTTTACTACACTTATATACAGAAAAGTCTTCTGGATTACTTAGATGATATTTCAAAATCAAATTCCTGATGTTTGGGCTAAGTTTTCTGACAGAATCATAATAGGATGTATCATTGTCAAAGGTAAATATTAGCCATTTGTGCTCTATACGGATTTTTTTAATTATACAATCATGTGGTACCGGGATTGTCGGCAGAACATCTTTGTTTAAATAATATGTCTTCTTCATTTTCATCTTATCTGTACTGTAAACTTGTCTCCTATTGGTATTGCGTCATCTGTGGGGCTTTCTCCCTCATTATATACATAGCCTGCAGATTCTTCGTAGACATCATCTGAGGAATCTTTATCTGTTTTTTCTTCGAATACCTGGTGGGCTGTATCGTTTTTTACTTCATATAATTGTAATGTGATTAATTTTGCTTCCGGAGAGATTCCTTTGTAGCCGGTGAATTCAGGGTCTATGGTTTGTTGGAATGCAGTTTCTTCGCCATTTCTTCCTGTCTCCTGATAGCAGATTTTGTTTCCCTGATCGTCTGTTCCGATCAGATAATAGTCACTGTCAATATACACTGTTCCATCATATGTTCCGTAAATTGTACTTTCGAATGGATTCCATCTGAATTCTGTAAGGTTGAGAATGTTGGAATCGAATTTAATGTTCTGATCCAGATTTATATCTACGGTGTTTTTCTCCAGCTCTTCTTTTGATGTTGTGAGTTTAAATGTATAAGGTTGTGTATTGGCCTGTATTTTCTGGATGTTTTCCCATGTTTCGGCATCAGACATTGCGATCGACCATACTTTGAACTCTATGTTTACAGTTCCCTCTGTGTTGATTTCTTCTCCAATTGTAAAGTCTTCTACTGTTATTGGATTTTCTGACAAAGCATTGTTATTGACTGTTCTTTGACCCAGACCCTGATGGATTTCCTGACCATTAATTCGTACTTCTGTAAATAAGATTTTGTCCTCTATTGTATTCTGTGTATCTGAGTCTGTGTCCTGAGAGGTCAGGTCTTTTTTCGTTTGTTCTTTTCCGGTGTGATTCTTGTCGTTTAAGTCTTCACTGTCGGAATATGCAATCCATAGATTTTTGCTGTCCATTACAATCTCATTCAATGTTATGGTGATTCCATCTCTTGAAATGCTTTTTCCTACAACATTTGTATAAG
>OGJI01001317.1_pt1 | contig 27893 bp, 22 predicted proteins | sample 1572031 | NCBI WGS metagenome assembly OGJI01 (sample SAMEA2582119, study PRJEB24529) | metagenome | biome: Human gut stool | place: China | collected 2011
TGTTCCTAATATTCAAATAAATAATTTTAATCCTTATATCGAACTCACGTTAAATATGAAGAAGTGATTATGGGAAAAGAATATGTTGATACTATTTGTGTCGGATTAGAATGCTTTAGCAATAAGATAGGTTATCAGTCAGATGTATATGCCAAGAATGAGGAGACCATAAAATATCTGGTCTGTGATGTATCTGGAAATAGTCAAAAATTTATAGATAAATACAATGCAAATGCACAAATAGTTTCTGGAAGAATAGCACGTATAAAAACGTTTATCAGTACTTTGTGTAAGGTTAAATCGAAAAATGTAGAATTGTATTGTAGTGGTAGAATGGCCATATATTATGCTGTTGTTGCAAAATTGTTCAGACGCAATCTTATAGTAATATTAAGGGGGCAGGAATTCTCGCAGGGGAAATTACAACTTTATTTGATAAAGCAGGTGTTAAAATTGGCAGATTTGGTAATAGCCAAGGAGTATAATCTAATGGAAGATGCAAGGAAATGTAATTTGGACGATAAGCTGTGTTTCGTTCACAATGCTATTCCATATCATAATCAGAATTTGTTGAGCTATGATGAGAAAGATATAGATATTATATTTATGAACAGTCCGAGGAAGAAGCGTCATGTTTTGTTTTTACTGGAGGTATTTAAGCGATTATTATATGAAATGCCGACGTTGAAAATTACACTTGCAGGATTCGGCATTTTGAATGAGAAAAAAATATTGATTGAGCCGGCGTATCAAGAAGAAGTTTTAGAAAAGATAAGAGAGCTCGGGCTTGAAGATAAGATTACAATATTAGGTTTTGTTCCTAATGGAGAAGAGTTACTCCGAAGAAGTAAAATATTCGTTTTTCCAGCTGAGATTGTTTTCTGTAACTATGCCTTGCTTGAATCAATGTCGTATGGATGCGTTCCGGTTGTGGCGGATGGAGAGGGCGCTGATATGGTTGTTAACCAAAATATCAATGGGATGATATGCTGTCGGGATATTGAACTTTTCAAAGAGTCGATATTGCAATGTTTAGACAGACAACGCTGGGACTGTTTATCGCCTAAAGCTGTAGAGACAATACTAAAAAGATTCTCGATAGATGAGTGGTACGATAAAATAAGAAAGGCTAAAAGTTCGATCTTATGAAGATGTTGTTGATAGGTGTTTCTGGATTTTTTCATTTTTCGTAGAATGTATGCGTTTTTCTGAGACTTGGAGCGAAAAAACTCATAGTCGGGGTGTAAAGAGTGATTTTTGTAATGATCAATGAAATTCGGGTGGCTATTCCGAAAAAGTTGAATAATTTTTGGAATTGATTCCAAAAAAATCGTATTATTCTTTTAACCGAAATTTAAGAAATGAGCTGAAAACCAGTAAGAAAATATACTTCTATGATAACGGGATTAGGAATGCCTTAATTGCCAATTTTAATCAAATTGAGGGACGAACTGATCGGGGGGCTTTGTGGGAAAATTTTTTAATATCGGAGAGGAAAAAGTTTTTGGAGTATGATCGTTTGTGGGGGAATTCATGGTTTTGGCGAACAAAGGAACAGAAGGAGATTGATTTGGTTGAGGAGCGAGATGGAAAGATTATAGGGTATGAATTTAAATGGAATCCTGATCAGAAAGTGAAAATTCCTCGTTTGTTTTTGGATTCCTATGAGAATAGCGACTTCCAAGTAATACATCGGGATAATTGTGATTCGTTTTTGCTTGAATATTGAGGGGAATTGAGATAGGGGTTAAAAATATTTGAAAAATAATTGCGAAAATATTTGGAAATCGGATATTTTTGGTTATATATTTGTGACATCAAAAATCTACACGATGTTTTAAAATCAGCGACATCGTTTCAACCATTCTCTTGCAGGATGCATTCAGGGAACTCAAGGTAGTCCCACCTTACAGTTAATCTTATTGTTTTATTTAAAAATTTGTAATTATGGCAATTCATGATTCTGTTTTGTTGGGTGCGATGTCTCAATCTGTTGATAACCTTACCATGTGCGTGTGTCGGAAGCTTCGTATCGTAAGGCATAAAGCCAAACACGTGACGAATCCCCGGACGGATAAGCAGCGGGTGCAGCGAGCCAAGATGAAAGCAACGATTGAGCTGGCTCAGGCGTTTGCCCCGATAGCGAAGATCGGTTTTCCGGCAATGGCCGCCGGACAGACCGGGTATAACGGATTCGTATCGGCGAACTTGCAGGCGGTGACGGTTGACGAGGGGTTCGTGGCGACGGTGGATTATTCCAAGTTGGCGTGTTCTTCGGATTTGAAGTTACGCACGCCTAAAGTGACGGCGACTCTTGCGGATAAATCGATTACTTTCACGCAGGAAAGTCAGGAAGCGTCGTCTTGGGCGAATAGGGATGACCAGGTGTATGCAGTTGTGTACGAGAAGGCATTGAACGAGGTAGAAATGGTGAAGTTGAGAGAGCGAGGAGAGAACGGAGTGACGAGTTTTGCGTTACCGGAAGACTGGACGGCTGCCGAAGTGTTGGTGTATGCTTTTGCCACGACGGTTGCGGGAAGGAGAACTTCGAGAACATTGGCAATAAGCATGGAATAGGCTATGAATAAGTTGATTGTATTCATGTTGGGTTCATGCTCGACGTTTAGTATCCATCTCGGTTTGATGTATGTCAACTGGTGGGATATGCTGTTCACGCACGCCATGAGTCTGGTTGGAGGGGTGGTGAGTGCGGTGATCGTGGCTTGGTTACAACAACGTTGGAAAGAACGAGGAAAGATAAGGTGATGTTATACGAGAAAGGGGCACGATCAACGGCCCCTTTCGTTATTGATAGGGGTGTTCGGGCGAAGAATATAAATTGCACAGATGTGTGTTGCACAAAGTTGTGCAATTGGGTGGAAAGAGTTACTTTTGGCTTGAAAAAACAAATGTGGTAAGTATGATACAAGAATATCAAGTTAGTGGTTTTCGGGTGAGAGAGTACGAGGAGCTGGGGTCCACGAACACGGAAGCAGAACGTGTGGGGTGGAGCGAGTTGGAAGATAAGATGGTGATTTTGACGTATAGGCAGACACAAGGTCGGGGACAAGTCGGGAATCATTGGGAGAGCGAGTCGGGGAAAAATATATCCATGACGGTGGTGTTTAAGCCGAGGGAGTTACCGGCGGGACAACAGTTTGCGGTGTCTATGGTGATTGCTTTGGGGGCTTGTGATTTTATTTCCCGTTACGTGAACGAGTGTTCCGTGAAGTGGCCGAATGATATTTACGTGGGGGATCGGAAGATTTCCGGGATATTGATCGAGCATACCATCATGGGGCGTTACGTGGGAGGTTCTTTGTGCGGTATCGGGGTGAATGTTAACCAGGAACGTTTCTTGTCGGATGCACCGAATCCGGTTTCCTTGTTTCAGTTGATCAGGGAGAAAATTCCCGTGGAGCGGGCGTTGGGAGAGTTGCTGGATTGTGTTGGAAAACGTTATGAAATGATACGGGATTACGAGGGGTTGGAACGTGATTTTTTGAAGGTGTTGTATCGTCGGGAGGGAGTGCATGACTGGGAGGATGAACGGGGAATATTCCGGGCGTCGATTCGGGGGGTGAACGAGTTCGGACAGCTGGTGTTGGAGGACGTGGAGGGGAATGAGCGGGTGTATGGTTTTAAGGAAATCTCCTATAAATTTTAGATTTATGATTTACGATTTATGATTTTAAATTTTAGATTTTAGATTTTAAATTGCGGAGTTTTGATTATTTTTGTGCAAAACATGGATAACTTATGGTAGAGAACTATTCGGAAGATTCTATTCGGACGCTGGACTGGAGGGAACATATACGCTTGCGCCCCGGTATGTATATTGGAAAATTGGGGGACGGAGCGGCAATGGACGATGGAATATACATATTGGTTAAAGAGGTGGTGGATAATAGTATCGACGAATTCGCGATGGGAGCGGGAAGCGAGATTATTATCAACGTGGAGGAACGGACGGTTTCGGTACGGGATTTCGGACGAGGAATTCCATTGGGTAAATTGATAGATGTGGCTTCGAAGATGAACACGGGGGCCAAGTATGATTCTGAGGCTTTCAAGAAATCCGTGGGATTGAACGGTGTCGGTATAAAAGCCGTGAATGCCCTTTCCGAGAGTTTCATTATCCAGTCCTTCCGGGACGGGGAGACGAAGCGGGTGCGATTCAATAAAGCGTTGATCGTGGAAGATCAGGAGGTGGCACCGACCACGGAACCGAATGGTACGTTGGTGACTTTTATCGCAGACAAGGAGTTGTTTGGTAACTACCATTATATCATGGATTACCTGGAGGCCATGTTCAAGAACTACGTGTTCCTGAATTCCGGGCTGACCATCAATTTTAACGGTCAGAAATTGCATTCCAAGAGGGGGTTGTATGACTTGTTGTCGGAGAATATGAGTGGAGAGGGGTTGTACCCGATCATTCATTTGAGGGGGAATGATATTGAGATGGCGATGACGCACGGGCGGCAATACGGGGAAGAGTATTACTCTTTCGTGAACGGTCAGCACACGACGCAAGGGGGAACGCACTTGGTCGCTTTTCGGGAAGCCGTGGTGAAAACAATCCGTGATTTTTACAAGAAAGATTTTGATTTGGCCGATATTCGTACTTCGATTATCGCGGCGATCAGCATAAAAGTACAGGAACCGATGTTCGAGTCGCAGACGAAGACAAAGTTGGGTTCCAAAGATATAGCCCCGGAGGGTCCTTCGGTGCGTAATTTTATTTTTGATTTCGTGACGAAGGAGCTGGATAATTACCTGCACCGGAATCCGGACACGGCAGAGTTATTGTTGCGTAAGATTGTCGAGACGGAAAAGGAGCGGAAAGCGATGTCCGGTATCCAGAAGATCGCAAGAGAACGAGCCAAGCAGGTTAGCCTGCACAATCGTAAGTTGCGGGATTGTCGGGTACATTTCAATTCCAACCATGAACGGAAGACGGAATCGTCGATATTCATTACCGAGGGAGACTCTGCCAGTGGGTCTATCACGAAGTCACGGGACGTGAACACGCAGGCCGTGTTCAGCTTGCGAGGTAAACCGTTGAATTCTTACGGGCTGACCAAGAAGATCGTGTACGAGAATGAGGAGTTTAATCTTTTGCAGGCAGCGTTGAATATCGAGAACGGGATAGAGGAATTACGTTATAATAATATTATTATTGCCACGGATGCGGATGTGGACGGGATGCACATCCGGTTGTTGCTGTTGACATTCTTTTTGCAATTTTTCCCGGATGTGGTACGGTCGGGGCACTTGTACATTTTGCAAACCCCGTTGTTCCGGGTGCGAAACAAGAAAGAAACACGCTATTGTTATTCAGATGCGGAACGGGAGAAGGCGATCAAGCAGTTGGGACCGAAACCGGAGATTACACGATTTAAAGGTTTGGGAGAGATTTCCCCGGATGAGTTCGGTGGATTTATCGGGAAAGACATCCGTTTGGAACCGGTACGCATGACAAAGCAGGACCCGATTGGAACGATTCTATCCTATTACATGGGAAAGAATACGAACGATCGGCAGGATTTTATTATAGATAATCTGTACGTGGAGAAGGATGAAATCTAACCATTTTATGATTTTAGATTTTAAATTGCAACTTTCAATTTTCAATTCATATGAGTGACGAGATAAACAACGAGGAAGTGGATGAAGTAGAGAACGTGGAGCCGGAGCAACAGGAAGAAAACGGCCGGGTGCGGTCGATTCAGCATTTGTCGGGAATGTTTGAGAAGTGGTTTTTGGATTATGCTTCCTATGTGATTCTGGAACGTGCGGTGCCTTACGTGAATGACGGGTTGAAACCTGTGCAGCGTCGTATATTACACGCGATGAAGGAGATGGATGACGGGCGATTTAACAAGGTTGCCAATATCGTGGGGAGTACGATGGCTTATCATCCGCATGGAGATGCCTCTATCAAGGATGCCCTGGTGCAGTTGGGACAGAAGAACTTGTTGGTGGATTGTCAGGGAAACTGGGGAAATATCCTGACGGGAGATGATGCGGCAGCCGGACGTTATATCGAGGCGCGTCTTTCGAAATTCGCCTTGGAGGTGGCTTTTAACCCGAAGACGACGAACTGGAAGTTGTCGTATGATGGTCGGAAGAGGGAACCGGTGACGTTACCCGTGAAGTTCCCGTTATTGTTGGCTCAAGGGGTGGAAGGTATTGCCGTGGGATTGGCTTCGAAGATATTGCCGCATAATTTCAACGAGTTGCTGGATGCCTGTGTCGCTTATTTGAAAAATGAAGATTTTGTTTTATATCCGGATTTCCCGACAGGAGGAATGATCGATGTGTCGAAATATAATGACGGGTTACGCGGGGGAGTGGTGAAAATTCGGGCCAAGATAGAGAAAGATGCCGGGAATAAGATCTTGCGAATCACGGAGATCCCATTCGGGCGGACAACTTCTGCCTTGATCGATTCGATATTGAAGGCGAACGAGAAGGGAAAGATCAAGATCAAAAAGATTGATGATAACACGGCAGCAACGGCCGAGATTTTGGTATATCTGGCTGCGGGCGTTTCTTCCGATAAGACGATCGATGCTTTGTATGCCTGTACGGATTGTGAATTGTCGGTTTCTCCGAACTCTTGCGTGATCGAGAACGACAAGCCGATTTTCATGCCGATTACCGATATTTTACGGAAATCGGTGGACGAGACGGTGGCCTTGTTGTTGTTGGAGTTGAAGATTAAGTTGGGCGAGTTGGAGACGGATTGGCAATATTCATCTCTGGAAAAAATATTTATTGAGGAACGTATTTACAAAGATAAGGAATTCGAGGAGAGCGAATCGATTGATCAAGTCGTGGTTCACGTGCGGAAACGACTGGAACCGTTCTTGCCGGAATTAATTCGTCCGGTGACGGATGACGATATAAAGCTTTTGTTGGAGATCAAGATGAAACGTATCTTGAAGTTCAACTCGGAACAGGCTGAGAATTATATCAAGGGATTGGAAGAGGAGATTGCCCGGGTGAAATTTGACATCGAGCATATTATTCCTTACTCGATCAATTATTACGAGAATATCAAGAAAAAGTACGGTAAAGGTCGGGAACGTCTCACGGAAATTCGGAATTTCGAGAATATCGAGGCCACGAAAGTCGTGGTGGCAAACGAAAAGTTGTACATCAACCGGGAGGAAGGTTTTATCGGTACGGCCTTGAAGAAGGACGAGTTTATCTGCGAGTGTTCGGATATTGATGACGTGATTGTGTTCCGGAAGGATGGTACGTATTACGTGACTAAGGTGGCAGATAAGTTGTTCGTGGGAAAAGACGTGCTGCACGTGAATGTGTTCAAGAAAAATGACAAGCGCACGATATATAATGTGGCCTACCGGGATGGTAAGGTGGGACCGTCTTACGTGAAACGTTTCTTCGTGACGGGAACGACCCGCGATAAGCAATATAACTTGACGAAAGGTACGCAGGGATCACGGGTGTTGTATTTTAGTGCTAACCCGAACGGGGAGGCTGAAGTGATTAAGGTATGCCTGAAACCGAAACCGGGAATGAAGAAACTGGTGTTCGAGTATGATTTTGCAGGCTTGGCGATTAAGGGGCGCGACTCACAGGGGAACGTGTTGAGTAAGAATGATATTCACAAGATTTCGCTGGTACAGAAAGGAGCATCCACGCTGGGAGGTCGGAAGATATGGATTGACGAGGATGTATTACGGTTGAATACTGACGGGCGTGGCCGTTACTTGGGAGAATTCCAGGGAGAAGATCGGATTCTGGTGGTGAATAAAAACGGTACTTACTACACGACGGATTATGATTTGAGTAATCACTACGAGGAGGGATTCTCGGTGATCGAGAAATATGAGCCGGAGAAAGTATGGTCGGCTGTTTTCTTTGATGCGGAACAGCAATTCTATTACTTGAAGCGTTTCCGTTTCGAGAATGTGGTGCGTCACACGTTGTTTATCGGGGAAACGGAAGGTTCGTATCTTGTAGCTTTGAGTGGTGAAAAGCGGCCCCGGTTCGAGGTTGTGTTTGGTGGGCGTTACGAAAGTCGTCCGGCTGAGGTGATCGTGGCGGATGAGTTCATTGCCGAGAAATCATACAAGGCTCGCGGAAAGCGGGTAACGACTTACGAGGTAAAACAGATTAACGAGATCGAACCTTTGGATAGTGGGGAGGAGGAAAGTGAGGATACGACTTCGACCGATATTGATTTCGAAATCACGAATCCGGATATGCTGAGTGACGAGGCGCAGATGAAGTTGGATTTTGAATAAATGGCGGGAGTGATAAGTATGAAGTACTTTATCGTGGGATATATGGCAAGTGGTAAGTCCACGTTCGGGAAGGAATTGGCCAAGGATAAAGGACTTCCTTTTCTGGATTTGGACGAGTGTGTCGAGTCCAGAGAGGGACGGTCGATTTCGGAGATTTTTGCCAAGGAGGGGGAGGAGTATTTTCGGAAGAGGGAACGGGAGATCTTGCATGAAATATGTAATGAGGCGGATGAGTTCGTGCTGGCCACGGGAGGGGGAACACCTTGCTTTTTTGACAATATGGACTATATGAACCAAGCGGGAATGACTGTTTTTTTGAACACGTCGCCTCTTGTTATTGTCGATCGCTTGAAACGGCAACGTGCCGACCGGCCTTTATTAGCGATGTATTCCGATGATGAGTTGGAATTTTTTGTCCGGGAGCATCTGGAATCCCGACTTCCTTTTTATTTGAAAGCCAAGGAACAGGTATAGTACCCGTGTCACGTGAAAGTGCGGGGCGTGTTTATTGGGAAATAAGCCCCCACGTGGCAACTAAAGACGTGTGCCCTACCCATCATATTCGATTAGCCCAAGTGGCTTTGAAACGAAGGGGAATGGAGTGAGAAACGTCCATCCCGACTTATTTCCCGCTGAACTCTTTTCGGAATGATCCCAACTTTCTTTTATTTCCGTTTACAGATTTCGTTGTACGAGCAAGTACGGCACTTTTCCGGTAGTTCCGTTTGCGTGAACGGTACTTCGGGTGAAAAGAGTTTTTCCAATAATTGCACGAGTAGATCTTGAAATTCCGGTTCGTATGGTTTAAAGCGATGAATCGGTTCTTTGTTACATTTCAACAGATAGCTGTAATTGGGCGTGAAAAGCAACTTCGTGCTGTATATTCCCGGAAGAATCGGGTCGGTACCGGGATTTTCATACTCGTACATCATGCAATAGAGCAAGGTTTGGAAAGCCGCTTTATTTCGTTGTTTGTTGTTTGAATCAAAGATGGACGACAGGTCTTTGAGATCGGTTTTGTCGGTTCCGGTTTTGTAGTCTATGACACGGGTTCCTTGGGCTACCCGGTCAACCCGGTCGATGTCTCCTTCCACGTAGATCACGGTGGGATGATCAAAAGCAGAAATCGTGACGGGCATACGATATTTTCTTTCCATGGAAATGATGTGGAAAGGGCATAACGTTTTATCAAATTCGAAAACCTTCTTCACGTACTTTTTCACTGCAGATAGTACAAGGTCATTAGCCCCGCTTTCCAGCATTTTGGATACGGTTGTGTTATATAACTTCTCGTAGGCAGCCTGGATATGTTGTTCAATCAGTGAATCGTTTTTCATCAAGGCGTCGAGGCCTTCTGCTGTGATCTGCCCATCGGGGAAAGTTTGGTAGAGAGATTGTGTACTTTGATGGAAAATAGTCCCCAACAGGCGGTGATCCAGTTCTTCGGCCATCTCTTCTTTCTCTTTGATCCGGGCGATGTATTTGAAATAAAATTTCAAGTGACATTCCATGTACGTGTTGAGTGCGGATGGCGAGATTCCCCGCTCGTTTTCATCCGTGTAACTTTTCAGTTGCTCCAGGATCGATGGATTTTTAGGGATGGAAATGGTTGGGTTGTCTTGAACCGATATTCTGTTTTGGAAATGGACTTCCCGGATGGGTAGTCCCGATTCGTATTTTATCTGGTAAAGGAAACGACTCATCTCACCGCTACTCATGCTTTTCGTGACATCCGTGTACAACAGTTTGATGTTTTTAGCCCGTTGCAAGAGACGGTAAAAGTAATAGGCGAAAAGGGCATCCATATGTTCCGGGGTAGGTAGTCCGAATCCCAGTCGCAGGTTGTAGGGGATAAATGACGAGGCGTGTCCGCCTTTTGGCAGAATCCCCTCGTTGGCTGACAGGATAATCAGGTTTTTGAAATCCAGCATACGGGTTTCCATCAATCCCATGATCTGCATGCCTTCCAGCGGTTCTCCGGAGAATGGGATGGACACACCTTGTAATATCTTGTGAATAATTTGCAGGTAAAACTTGTTGTCCGGGATAATATTTTCTTCGATAAAGGTGTTTTTTATGCCTTGAATCGTCGTGAAAATCGTGAATAGAAATTCCTTTTCGATGGCTAGGCTTTCATGGCCTTCGGGTCGTATGGAAGTAATCAGTTGCTTCAAAATGCGCAACAGGTAATCGAGTAAGTTCTCTTCCGACGAGGAGAATATGGCCCGTGTGATGTCACTGAATTGAAGACTTTTTTCTGCCACGTACACGATATTGTTCGTGTTGATGTAATTCGTGATCTTTGGAATATCTTCCGAACAGGAACTTTTTATCAGTTTATGGTTCAACAGGGCAATGACCGGTTTGTAGTAATAATGGGTCATTTCTCCCTCTTTCTTGGCATAGTGCTTTAAATCTCCCAGCATGGCAATCAAGGCGGCAACAGATGTGTTTTGTGCCGGGTACCCCATCGTGATGTTGATTTTGTCGATCGTGTCGGGAATGGAGTGAATAACCGGGGTGAGTAGGCTTTCGTCGCAAAGAACGATGGCCGTGTCCGTGTATGAATTTTGCCGTTCCGGATGGATCTGTTCGATCAGTGTCGGGATTAGTTTTGCCTGTCCGATGGTTGAGGGAACAGAGATGTACTCGATGGCTTTGTCGTTGTACCGGAAGTTATTGAAATGTTCCAATCCAAGGGCATTGGGAAACAGTTTCATATTCTCCCGAATGTAGAGTCCCGCTTCGTGGTTGTCGTTTGCCGAATAGTACAAGTCGTAATCCCAGTAAAAGAGGGCTTGTCGATTGTCCCGAAAATAGGAAAATATCCGTTTCTCGCATTGATTCAAGGCATTGAATCCGGCAAATATCAGTTGGTGATCGGTGTGATGTTTGGAGAGTTGTTCGCAGAACAGACGTTGTCCCATTCCTTCGTAACACAGGTTTTCAGCGAGTAGTTTTGCCTTGAAACGGGTGTAGGTTGGGTAGAGTTTATCCCACACGTTCAAGAATTCCTGTTGTTCCCGGCTGTATTTTTCCGAGTTGAAACTTCGCCAGAAACTTTGAATAAGCTCCACCTGTTCCGGGGTAAGATAGGGGAAGGCGGATTCAATTTCTTTTAATGCCGTGATATTTGAAAAGAGATCTTTGGCGTCCACGAGATATTTGTCGATGTCATCGAAATCCCCAAGTAACATATTACCCCAAAAATAGAAATCGTCAAAACGTTCGGTCGTTCCGGCGTATTCTTGATAGGTCTTGTAAAGTTTGATGATAAGAGTCAGTTCTTCGGCTTTTTTCAGTCCGGTCTGGCGTTCTATGAATTCGCTTAACGTCAGTATCTCCGGCATCCACACGGGACGATCAATCAGTTGGGCCAGTTCTTGAGCCAAGAATAAGCCGGCTCGTTTGTTCGGGAACAGAATGGTCAGGTTGTCAAAATTATAGCTGTATTTCTGAATCAGATCTTTTGCTAGGAGATGGAGAAACGAATTCATATTTTATTACTATTTTTGTTTCGGAACAAATTTACAATTTAATCATTAGATTCAATATAGATTTATGCTGAAAGAACTGTTATTAAAAAATAGAAGTTACCGTCGTTTTGTTCAGAACGTTCGGATCACACGGGAGGAATTGGCGGAATTAGTCGGGCTGACTCGGTATTGTGCATCGGGAAGAAATGCGCAGGCGTTGAAGTATAAGGTGGTGGCAGATGTTGATTTGTGTGACAAGGTGTTTCCTAATTTAGCATGGGCAGGTTATCTAAAAGATTGGGATGGTCCGGAAGAGGGAGAACGTCCGGCAGCTTATCTGATTCAATTGTTGGATACTTCTATCGTGGAGAACTGTTTGTGTGATGACGGGATTCAAGCACAGACTATATTGTTGGGAGCCGTGGAGAAAGGGTATGGTGGTTGTATTATCAAGGCTTTTAAGAACGAGTCTTTGCGTGAGGTATTGCAATTACCGGAGCATTTGAAGATCATGTATGTTATCGCTTTGGGCAAACCGAAGGAAACGGTGGTGTTGGAAGAGATGAAAGACGGTGATTACAAGTATTGGCGGGAGACGGACGGATCGCATCATGTACCGAAACGGGCTTTGGATGAATTGGTGATTCTGTGATAATTGAAAGTTTGATTCTAAATTTTGGATTGTAGAAATGAAATTACTTTGTGCGGAGTATAATGAGGCGGGTGAGGTAGCCTATAATGTCATTGGCGACAATGCCCTCCTGCGAAACAATGATGATTTCTATATTCCGGCTTTTGCCACGGAGTTGAGTTGTGTGCCGCAAATAGTATTACGGATCGGGAAGATCGGAAAACACGTGGCCGAACGTTTTGCCGAGCGGTATTACGAGGAGGTTGGGGTTGGAATTCGTTTTTATGCGGATAATCTGGAAAGAGAATTGCTGGCGACTTCGTTATCTCCCTCGGCTGCGATGGCTTTTGATTCTTCGGCTGCAATTTCTTCGATGAAATCATTGGCGGGTGTCTCGCTGGAAGATATGATTTTTTCATTTGAATTGAATGGGGAAAGTGTTCTCACAGGTAAAGTTGGTGAGATTTCGCAAAAACCGGAGAAGACACTTGCCGTAATGTCTGAGTATTATATGTTGAAAATAGGAGATTTCTTGTTTTGTGGGGGAGTTTTTCGACAAAGGAACTTGTCTATCGGGGATCGCCTTCGGGGTCTTTTAGACGGGGAATGTTTACTGGACTTTCAAATAAAATGATAGAAATAAAAAATCGGGTTTTTAAGAACCCGATTTTTTATTATTTGCAATACAAGAAACGTTTGATCTTATGAGTAGGTGTCTTTTCAAAAGGTTCGTGTTGTACGAGTACGAGCTGTAGTTTTGAGAAGTTATTCACCCGGGCATTCACGTAATCCCGTAATTCTTGTTTTTGTTCTTCAATATAATCGTTGATTTTTTCTTTGTAGTTTCCCGCTTGGTCTTTTAATTTCTGGTACTGTTTTTCAAGTTCTTCCATGTTGAAATGAACCATGGCAACCAGTTTACCACTATTTTCCACTACCAAGGATTCGTTCACAAAACGGAAGTTATTAATGATAGATTCGATTTCTTCCGGGTAGATGTTTTCTCCGGATGCACCGAGAATCATGGTTTTGATTCTTCCGCGGATAGCTAATCTGTTCTTCTTGTCAAAAGAACCCAAATCTCCAGTTTTGAACCAACCGTCTTCTGTGAAGGTTTCTGCCGTGAGTTCCGGACGTTTGTAGTATCCTTTCATCACGTTAGGACCTTTGATCCAGATTTCACCTTGTCCGCTCTTGTCTGGATCGTTGATTTTAATTTGTACGCCTTCCATGACGGGACCTACTCCTTGAAGGAAGGTCTGTGATGGGTTGGAACCCGCAGCCATGGGTGCTGTTTCGGTAAGCCCGTAACCGATAGCATAAGGGAATTTAGCTTCCCGAAGGAATTGCTCCACGGTTCCATCCAGTTTAGAACCTCCGATTCCGAAAAATTTTAATTCCCCACCAAAGGTTTCCATTAGTTTCTTTCCTGCCAATCGGTTGAATAATTTACGAGCAGGGGCAAATTGGTAGAGCTTGCTCATCAATTTCGAGCTAGTGAATTTAGGTAGCACTTGCGACTTGTAGATTTTCTCGATAATCAATGGCACGGATAAAACTACAGTAGGACGGATTTTCTGCATCGCCGGAACAAGTAGTTTCGGGGTCGGCACTCGATCCAAGTAATACACCTGTGCTCCGAACATCAAGGGTAACAATAATCCCAGCGTATTCTCGTAAGTATGTGCCATCGGTAGAATACTCAAGAAACGATAGGTTTCATCCACGGGTTGGATGGTATGACACTGACGTGCATCCCATACCAAATTTTTGTGTGTTAAGACCACTCCTTTTGAAAATCCTGTCGTACCGGAGGTATAAATGATTGATGCAATGTCCTCTTCTTCAATTGAAACTTCAGGAAGAGGAGTTGTGTTATTCAAACTAATATCCGGAACCAATTTATCCAATTCTTCCGGTTGGTAACATCCTTCCGGGATAGTTGAAAAGTTATTGATCAAGATTTTATGCTCAAGGAACGGTGTTTTTACTCCTTCCAAACATTTTGCCAGTAAGCGAGAAACAAAGATCACTTTAACCTCCGCGTGTTCCAGTATATTCTGGAGTTCAGTAGAACAGAAGCCCGGTAAGACAGGTACGGCAATAGCTCCAATGTTTGCGATAGCAAATTGGGTAATACCCCAGTTTGGCATATTAGCACTTAAAATGGCAACTTTGTCTCCTTTCTTTACACCTAAATGCAGTAAATGGTTGGCAATAGATACGACTTCGTTATATAAATCTTGGTAAGTTTTTTTTCCGCTTGCGACAAAATTTAAAGATAAATTTTTTGAAAACTTGGAACAGCTGTTTTTCAAGAGTTCCGGTAACGTCAATTTCTTTAAAGTCATGTTTTAATAATATGAATTTTCCATACAAAGATAATACAGAAAACAATACGATGTGGTTAAAATATTTAAAAATAGAGTAAATGGCTTGAAAGTGAGGGAAAATTGAAACAATTTCTGGTGTTTTACGTATCGGCAACACTTGATTTATTTGAGGGACCCGGCTTTTTCTTCTTTTCCCGAAAAGAAGAAAAAAATAGACTCCGATAATGTCATCGGAGTCTATTTTTATTATTATTTTGTAGGAATTGCAGCTAAAGTAGCTTTCAAGAATTCCCAGAATTTACTTACAGATTCGATGTTCACTTTCTCGTCTGGAGAGTGAGGAGAACTGATGGTCGGTCCGAAAGAGATCATGTCCCAATGTGGGTAGGCAGATCCTAGGATACCACATTCTAATCCGGCATGGATAGCCATGATTGCCGGTTTCTTACCGTATAATTTCATGTAAACTTCTTCCATTTCTTTGCGGATAGCTGAATCCGGATTCGGTTTCCATCCCGGGTATTCTCCGGTAAAGTTAATCTTGCTTGCTTCTGCCAGTTCAAATACAGATGCTACTACTTGAGCTAATGATGTTTTAGCAGTTTCAACAGAAGAACGCATTAACATGTAGATTTCGATCTTTCCTTCCCCACCTTTCACGATCGCCAAGTTGTTGGATGTTTCAACCGTGTCCGGCATGGAATCGATCATTCTCATGGCACCATTCGGGCAAGCCTTGATGGCGTTAATCAGGTTGTATTGTACTTTTACCGGCATCACGTTTTGTGGAAGAGCTGTTTCTTCTGCAAAGAAAGTGAGATTCGGTTCTTTAGCGCTTAATTCAGCTTTGAATATTCCCTCGTATTCTTTTACTTTAGTCAGGAATTTGTCAGCATTGGCAGCCGGAACAGTCATGATGCCGAATGCTTCACGCGGGATGGCGTTTCTCATGTTTCCACCGGATACGGAAGAAAGACGAAGATCCAGCTCTTTGCTGACTGCTTTCAAGAAACGGAAATATAATTTATTGGCATTTCCTCTACCTAAGTTAATATCCATTCCGGAGTGACCTCCTTTTAAACCTTTCAGTGATAATTGGAATGCTTTATGTCCTGCTGGAACAGCTTCAGGTGTGTAATCGAATGCGATTTCTCCATCAATACCTCCGGCGCAACCAACATACAATTCGCCTTCTGTTTCAGAGTCAAGATTTAACAAGATGTCTCCTTTTAACCAGTTGTGGCGGATACCGTTTGCTCCATCCATTCCGGTTTCTTCAGTAGCAGTGATTAACACTTCAACCGGGCCGTGAGGAATATCTTTTGATAATAGAATGGCCATTCCAGTGGCAACACCAATACCGTTGTCTGCTCCAAGAGTGGTACCGTCTGCTGTTACCCATTCTCCGTCGATATATGCTTCAATAGGGTCTTTGGTGAAGTCGTGTTGTTTGTCTTCATTTTTTTGAGGAACCATGTCTAGGTGACCTTGTAGGATAACTCCCTTGCGGTTTTCCATCCCCGGGGTTGCCGGTTTGCTCAATAATATATTGTTAGCCTCGTCCATTTCAGCATGGATTCCGTTCTCTTTTGCCCAATTCATAACGAATTCTCTGGCTTTTTCTTCATGGTTTGACGGGCGTGGTACTTGAGTTAGTTTATAAAAGTTTTCCCAGATAGCTTTGGGTTCTAACGTACAGATACATTTACTCATAACGTTTTTATTTTTAAATTTATGATTTAAGATTTCAGTTTGGTTATCCCGAAGATAATTACACTGAGATCATGTTTATTTCTATCGTTTGCAAGATATAAAAAAAACAGATAAGTTGTGACTCAATCACAACTTATCTGTTTTTTTGTTTCAACCTGAAACTAGAATCAACTTTTGAAATTTTATTTCAAGTGTTGATTTAAATAGTTCACGAATTTGGTATACAGCTGTAATCGGGTGTAACCGCCATATATGCTATGGTTACGGTTGGTGTAAATCTGCATATCAAATTGTTTGTTTGCCTGCACGAGAGCTTCTGATAGTTCGTAGGTGTTTTGCACGTGTACGTTATCATCTGCGGTTCCGTGGCATAACAACAAATTTCCTTTTAAGTGTTTTACCCAATTAATCGGGGAGTTGTCATTGTAGCCGGAAGGATTATCCTGCGGGCGTCTCATGAAGCGCTCCGTGTAAATGGAATCATAGAATCCCCAGTGAGTAACGGGAGCAACAGCGATAGCCGTGGAGAACACGTCATTTCCTTTCATAAGGCAAAGTGATGACATGAATCCGCCAAAACTCCAACCCCAGATACCTACTTTTTTAGCATCGATGTAAGATTGTCCGGCAAGCCATTTGGCCGCGGCGATCATATCGTCACTCTCGATTTTGCCGAGTTGCATATAGGTACATTTACGGAATTCTTCCCCTCTGGCTGCAGTTCCTCGAGGGTCAATACAAGCCACGATATAACCTTCTTGTGCGAGGTATTGTGTCCAGTCCATACCCCAGCTATTGCTTACTTGCTGAGAATTTGGACCACTGTATTGGATGATTAGTAACGGGTAAGCTTTTGATGCGTCAAAATCCACGGGTTTCATGAGCCATGCGTTTAACATGGTGGTTCCGTCTGCTGCCGGGATTTGAATGAATTCTTTTTTGGCAACATCGTAATCTGCCAGTTTTGTTTTCAATGCGGCATTGTCTTCCAGCGTGCGGACGGCTTTACCGTTTGCTGCGTACAAGGTGTACACGTGAGGCATATCTGCGTTAGATACTATATTAATATAGTATTTGAATGATTTACTGAATTCTGCTTCATTCCATCCTTTTGTCGGGGTAAGTTTTTTCTTTTTGCCCTTCAAATCAATGGAGTAGATGTATTTTTCCAGAGGAGATTCTTCATGAGAAGCATAATAGTAAAGTTTTTTTACCGGATCGTACCCGTAGAAGTCAACCACGTCGTATTTTCCGGAAGTGATCGGCTGAATTTCTTTACCGCTCATGGCATACAAATAAAGATGAGAATAACCACTTTTTTCACTACTCATGATGAAATGTTGCCCGTCTTCCATGAAGATTAAGTTGTCCAAGTTGCTTTCTGCGATATAATATTTATTTTCTTCCCGGTAAAGCACGGTTGTACTTCCCACACGGGCATTGGCCAACAGGATTTCCAGTTGATTCTGGAAACGGTTTAGTTTCATGATGGCTAATCTTTTCGGATCTTTTGTCCATTTGATACGGGGTATGTAAATATCAGTTTCTTCACCAATATTCATTGGGGTGGTGACACGATCTTTAATGTCGTAAACGTGGACGCTCACGATGGAATTGGTTTCCCCGGCTTTCGGGTATTTATAGGAATAGTTCGAGGGATAAAGGGCATTTTGTTCGTATGCCGGATATTGTCCTCTGAACATATTCATGTGGTAAGTCTTCACGGCTGATTCGTCAAATTTGATGAACGCGAGGGCAGATCCGTCGGGGGCCCACTCGAAGGCTTTGTTGAATCCGAATTCCTCTTCATATACCCAGTCGGGGGCTCCGTTAATGATTTCATTAAATTTCCCATCAAAGGTGATCTGAATTTCGGAACCGAAACGTAAGTCTGCGATAAAGATATTGTTATCTCTCACGAATGCCACTTTCGTTCCGGTAGGAGAGAAAGTAGCCAAACGTTGAGAACCACCTTCCGATAAAGGTTTTAATTCCTTGTTTTTAAAATCGAACACGAAGTAGTCTGCAGTGAATGAACGACGGTAGATCGGATTTATATTCGTGCAGATCAATATCCGGTCTTCTTCCGGGCTGAATTCGTAATTTTGGATGGTCTGAACAGCTTTGTACTTGGGATCGTTCAAGTCTAGTAAAGTGCTTACGGCTTTTCCGGTTTTGTAACTATACATGACCAGTTTTTTACCTTTGTCTTCCAACACTGTATAGTGTTCCCCGTCATTTAGCGAACGAAGACCTGAAACACCTTGTGTCCTGAACGTGTAGGTCAAGTTAAAATCTTCCAGAGTGAATTTTTTGCCCTTGTTTTGAGCGTTTCCGGGTAGGGCAAACCCCACGATAAACATACATACAATTAACTTGTAAAACATCCTCATGACAATTATTTTTTGTTTTTTTAATTTGGACCAAAGATATAAATAATTTTAGATTTATGATTTTAGATTTAATTATTCCTATCTTTGTGCGCTCAAAATCATGATTAGATGAAATATACCCTTTTAGCGAAAGACAAAAACAGTGATGCACGATGTGGTGTGTTAACCACGGATCATGGGAATATTGAAACTCCGATCTTTATGCCGGTGGGTACGGTGGGAACCGTGAAAGCCGTGCATGCGAGAGAGTTGAAAGAAGATATTAAGGCCCAGATCATTTTGGGCAACACGTATCATTTGTATTTGCGACCGGGTACAGAGGTGTTGGAAGAGGCAGGTGGACTACACAAATTTAATTCATGGGATCGTCCGATCCTTACGGATAGTGGCGGTTTTCAAGTTTTTTCTTTGGGAGATTGTCGGAAAATCACGGAAGAGGGGGTCGTGTTCCGTTCTCATATTGATGGTTCGAAACACTTGTTTACTCCTGAAAATGTCATGGATATTCAGCGTAAGATAGGGGCTGATATTATCATGGCATTTGATGAATGTCCCCCGGGGCAGAGTGAATACGGTTACGCGAAAAATTCATTGGAATTAACCCAGCGTTGGTTGGAACGATGCGTGAAACGATTTGATTCTACGGAGCCATTGTACGGTTATCACCAGTCGCTTTTTCCGATCGTGCAAGGATGTACTTTCCGGGATTTACGGGAAAAGGCAGCGGAACACGCTGTTGCTCTTGATCGAGAAGGATATGCTATCGGGGGATTAGCTGTTGGGGAAGAGGCTGAGGTCATGTACGAGATGATCCAAGTCGTAAACCGGATTTTACCGCAGGATAAGCCCCGTTATTTGATGGGGGTCGGAACTCCGGAGAATATTTTGGAGGCAATCTCTTTAGGCGTGGATATGTTCGATTGCGTGATGCCGACCCGGAATGGGAGAAATGGTATGTTGTTTACCACGGAGGGCGTGATCAATATAAAGAACAAGAAGTGGGAGAAGGATTTCAGTCGTATTGATCCGGCTGGGTTGAGTTTTGTTGATAATGATTACTCGAAAGCGTATTTGCGACATTTAATTAAAGCGGATGAAATTTTAGGGCTACAAATTTGCTCGATCCATAATTTGTCGTTTTATTTGTGGTTAGTACGTGAAGCTCGTAAACACATATTGGAAGGAGATTTCGTGACGTGGAAAGAGAGCACGATAAAAAAAGTTACACGAAGATTATAGTGCTGAGAAGCAACTAGCATAAAATGAAGAAATTAGACTTATATATTATCCGGAAGTTTCTAGGTACCTTTTTCTTTTCGATGGTACTGATCTTGAGTATTGTCGTGGTTTTCGACCTTTCGGAGAGATTGGAAAAATTTATCGAGAACGAGGCTCCCGTGAAGGCGATCATATTTGATTATTACCTGAATTTTGTACCTTATTTTGCGAACGTATTTTCCTCTTTGTTTACTTTTATTTCGGTTATTTTCTTCACGTCTAAGATGGCTTATAATAGTGAGATTATTGCTATTTTAAGTACGGGTATCAGTTTCCGGAGAATGGTTCGGCCATACATGATATCGGCCGGGGTGATTGCCTGTTTGTCACTTCTTTTGAGTGCTTTTATTATTCCGAATGCCAACAAGAAACGGATCGAGTTTTCCGAGCAATATATTTGGAAAAAGTATAGTAACAAGGAGGAGAATATTCACCGACAGATTGCGCCGGGTGTTTTTATTTATATGTCGAGTTTTAATGTGTATTCTAGCCGGGGCAATGATTTTACCTACGAGGTATTTCGGGAGGATACGCTGGTTAGTAAGTTGACCGCAAAATCTATATCATGGAATAAAGAACTTGAGAAATGGCGGATTAACAACTGGACGTTACGGGAATTTGACGGGATCAAGGAGACTTACACGACGGGACAAACTATTGATACGCTATTAAATTTTAGTGCGGCGGAATTCTCCGAGGACCCCAAAAAAATTAAAGAACGTTTGACATTACCGGAACTGGATGAATACATAGCCCGACAAAAATTGCGGGGAAGTAGTAACGTGGTTGAGTTCCAGATTGAAAAGTACAAGATGTTTTCGGGAGCGTTCGCTACATTTATATTGACGTTAATCGGGGTATGTATCGCTTCCCGTAAGATTCGGGGAGGAATGGGGTTCCATTTGGGATTAGGATTGTTAATCAGTTTCTCGTACATATTATTTATGCAATTTTCCACGGTTTTTGCAACCAATGGAGGCATGAGTCCGTTATTAGCGGTATGGATTCCGAATATGTTATTTGCTGTGGTGGCGTTATTTGTATATCGGGCGGCACCGAAATAATTGAAAGTTGAAAATGTAGAATTGAAAATGAATAAATAAGAAGGTATGAAGAATGATGCATATCTTCAATCAATAGAATAGGCCGATGAGGGCTATAAGCAAGAATCATAAATTTAAAATCAAAAATTTATACGTAAGTATATGAATAGGGAGACTAAAAGACCTAGAATTACAAGGCCGATCGAGAATCGTGATGAGAATCGTCGGGGTAGAACACCGCGTTTCGAAAACCGTGAAGGTGGAGAAAGCGAAACAAGAAGACCTAACCGTTTCAACACGGACAGACCGAGACGGGAACAAGGATACGGGTATATCCGTGATCTGAACAAAGAACGGGAGAGAGAGCGTAACGAGGGTTCGGGAGATCGAGATAACGGGAATCGTTATTACCGGGATTCAGACAGAAACCATGAAAGAGGGGATCGGGAGAATAATCGTTACGAGAATCGGGATAACAGAAGATCGTACGAGAGAGGTAACAGGGATAACAATCGTTTTTCCGATCGTGGAGAACGTCGTGAAAGGCGGCCTCAAGATCGGGATGAAAATGTAGAAAGACGAGATAACCGTTATCAAAACAGGGAGCGTAATGATCGCCGTGAAGAAGGACGGCGGGAAAGAGGTTCCCGTGAGGACAGAGGACGTAGAGAAGGGTATCGTGGCGATCGTCGGGATCGCAGAGAGGGGGATGATCGTCGGGATCGTTATTCTGATCGTCCGGCAAGAAAAGTGTTTACCCGTCGGGAAGATGGGGATAGTGCTCCCAAAAGTGTGTATAGTAAGAAAAAACAAATTGAATATCGTAAGAAGAATGAGGGGCAGGAGACAGAATTACGTTTGAACCGTTATATCGCTAAAGGCGGGGTGTGTTCACGTCGTGATGCAGATGCGTTGATTACAGCCGGTCGGGTGAAAGTAAACGGGGAAGTTGTGCAACAAGTTGGGGTAAAAGTAAAGCGTACGGATCGAGTGGAGGTAGATGATCAAGTGATTACTCCAGAACGTAAAGTATACTTGGTGTTGAATAAGCCGAAAGATTACGTGACGACCGTGGAAGATCCTTTGGAACGTAGAACCGTGATGGCCTTGATCGAGGGAGCTTGTAAAGAGCGCGTGTACCCGATCGGACGACTTGACCGCCAGACCACGGGAGTGTTGCTTTTCACGAATGATGGCGATCTGGCAAAAAAATTGACACACCCGAAGTATAACCAGAAAAAGATATATCACGTGTTCTTGGATAAGGTGGTTCAAACGGGCGATTTGGAGGCTATTCGTAAGGGAATCGATCTGGAGGATGGTTTTATCCAGGCGGATGACGTGAGAGTGGCAGAAGATGATCGTACACAGGTGGGGATTGAAATTCATTCCGGTAGAAATCGTATTGTCCGGAGGATTTTCGAGCATTTGGGGTATCAGATTCTTCGTTTGGACCGTGTCTTTTTTGCCGGGATCACGAAGAAAAATTTACCTAGGGGTCACTGGCGTTTCCTAACTGAAGATGAGGTTAATATTTTGAAGGCCTACTAAAAATTTTTTTTTTAATATTATTACTATTACCTTTGCAGGTGTCCACCTTTTAGGAGGTTTATCCCGTGAAGGTTTTATTTTTATATTAAAAAATTATGGTTGCACTTATCACAAATGGTCTGAATAGAATGAGGACATTGCGTTCATTCTCGTACACTCCTCGATGGATTGTATTTTTGATTGACGTGGCTCTTGCTATTATGGCAGTTAGCGTTGCCTATCTGATTTGGGTCAATTTTCAGATTGACCGGATGAGATTGGATTTTGTCTTGACCGGAGCCCTTGTTATTGTAGGTATCCGGGTGGTTAGTTTCTTGTTGGGACATACTTATTCCGGAATAGTACGTTTCACGGGAACGGAGGATGCTTTGCGCATTTATTATGTGTTGACGGCAGGGGAGATTGCCCTTCTTTTGGGGAGTGGTGTGTTTTTCTTGTTGTATGATTATCTTTTTATACCGGTTTCCGTTTTACTCACGGAGTATGTTCTTCTAACCAGTTTGATGGTTATGAGTCGGGTGATCGTGAAGAAAGTGTTTGCGCAGTATATTGGTGCCGAACGTACTAAAAAGAACGTAATTATATGTGGTAGCGATGAATACGGTATCATGGCAAAACATGCTATGGATAACGTGGAGGATGCCACGTATAATATTCTTGCTTTTGTTGATGTGAATGATCGGAAAGCGGGAAAGATTATCGAGGGAGTTAAGATTTACAAAATGTCATCTTTACCCGGTTTATTGAAACGTAACCGGGTGGACAAGGTGGTTATCGCCAAAAAGATGATTTCTCCTGATAAAAAACGGGAAATTGTCGAGATCTGCTTGGCCGCTGATGTGAACGTACTCGAAGTGCCTCGTTTTGAAAGTTGGATTAACGGGGAGTTGAGTATGCGGCATATCCGGAATATCAAGATCGAAGATTTGTTGGAGAGGGACGTGATTCACATGGAGGAGACCAATCTTCGAAAACAATTATTGAATAAAGTGGTTTTGGTGACCGGAGCGGCTGGTTCTATCGGGAGTGAAATTGTGCGGCAGTTGACGCATTTTAATCCTTCTTTGATCGTTTTGTTTGATCAGGCCGAATCTCCACTTTATGATATTGAGCTGGAATTGAAAGAAGAGTGTGGTTTCACGGATTATAAAGTCGAGATCGGGGATGTACGTGATGCGAGCCGGGTGGAAGGAATCTTTAAAACATATCATCCCAATATCGTGTATCATGCGGCTGCTTATAAGCACGTCCCTATGATGGAAAAACACCCGATCGAAGGAGTGAAAACTAATATTTTCGGAACGAAAAATGTTGCCGATTGTGCTGTGAAGTATGATTGTCAGCGTTTCGTGATGGTCTCCACCGATAAGGCTGTGAACCCGACGAATGTTATGGGTGCAAGTAAGCGTATTGCGGAAATTTACACGCAATCATTGAATCGCATTGCAAATACTCGTTTTATTACTACTCGTTTTGGGAATGTTTTGGGATCGAATGGTTCGGTGATCCCTCGTTTCAAGAAACAGATTGAGGCGGGTGGTCCGATAACGGTTACTCACCCGGAAATAACTCGTTTTTTTATGACTATACCCGAGGCGTGTCAACTCGTTTTGCAGGCGGGAGCGTTGGGAAATGGCGGTGAAATATTCGTTTTTGATATGGGCAAAAGCGTCAAAATTGTTGATCTGGCCCGTAAGATGATTAAACTTTCCGGTTATGAAGTGGGGAAAGATATTCATATCGTCTTTACCGGTTTGAGACCGGGAGAGAAATTGTACGAGGAGGTGCTTAACGTGAAGGAGACGACTTTGCCGACCGTGCATGAGCGAATAAAGATTGCCAAAGTACGTGAATATAATTATAGTGAAGTTACGGATGCGATAAAGGCTCTTGATATAGCTTTGCAGACAAAAGATAATTTTGCCGTGGTGAAACAAATGAAATGTATCGTTCCTGAGTTTAAATCGAAAAATTCAACCTATGAATCTATTGATTTCCAGATGGAAGAGGAAGGTGTAGAGCATCATATGGAAGAGGTTTTAAATAAAATTCAGGTAGCCGAAAATTTAGAAGTCAGAGAGTAATGAAGAATACGAATTGGTATGCAGTTTTCACTGCTTCTCGGGCGGAAAAACGTGTGAAGGAGCGTTTGGAACAAGCAGGAATTGAGAACTATTTGCCTGTGAGAGCAGTTGAATTTGTGAGAGATGGGCAAAAGAGAAGATTGGAAATTCCTGTGATTACGGGGTGTATTTTTGTCCGTGTTTCTGAAGTGAATTTACCTTCCGTGTTATCAATTTGGGGAGTGATTGCGTTGTTACAGGAGAAACAGGTTCCGGTTGTGATTTCGGACGAGCAGTTAGAGAGTTTTAAAATCTTGAATGAACGGGCAGAGACGCTTGAAATCGTGAATGAAGGATTACCCGTAGGATCTGCTATACGAGTGCTCCAAGGTGAATTAGCTGGGGTACGGGGTGAGTTGATTGAGGTGGCCGGAGGACAACGGGTTGTGGTTCGTATTCCATATTTGATAGAATGTGTGGCAAGGGTAAAAGTGTGATTACTTATCCTGTAAAATATAAGAAAAGTGTATTTTTAACATGACTCATTCGTTGGAAAAGTGTATATTTATATTCATAAACCAAGGAAAATGATATTATGTTTTTTGAACCGGGAACCAAGGTTGTGGGCAGGTTGTGATATATAGCTATGCTTAAATCATCGTGATTCTTACCTTTTTTGCGGAGGGGGAAAATGTTTCTCTTGACGTAGAACTAGGTTTATAATGAGAACCTGTTGAGAAGCTAAGGAAATCCTAGGGAAATAATCCCCCTTATTCGAAGCTCATTCGAAGATTATTCGTGGCTCATACATTACGGGATGTCTAAGCTCTGAGTAAGCATCGAATGATCTCTGAATATGTGGGATTATTTGGGTTATATTACTTCTTAATTTGGGTTGAATTTATGTTACACTATATTTTCTTGGCTGTAATTTTATTTGCCATGCTTGTTTCTAGGGTAATATTACCTTAATTCAATGTTTTTACTACTTCTCGGGCCTTACCGGGCGCTTTCTCTTACGTTATGCACCCGTCACGTGGCGGCGGGATAACGATTTTGGATGTGGGGAGTAACGGTTGAGAGGTAGTTGAACGTTGGAAAAAGGGTAGTTAAATCTTAGTAGAATGATTAATGAAGAATTTCGATTTTATTACGAGTTTGACTATAGATGTAAATTTTATCTTTGTAAATTTTGCATTGAAATAAAAACAAGAGGCAATCCTTTGTTTTAGCAAATTAAATCCGTTTTTTATGTAGATAAAATGCAAAAATATGATTTTAGACATCCAATTTAAAAACTATCGATCATTTAAAGATAAATGCAATTTTTCAATGGAAGCCTCTTCAACAGAAACAAAAGCGAACAATGTTTTTGTTGCACCGGTATCAGAAAATGACGAAGAAAGACTATTGAAAATTGCTATTATTTATGGGGTAAATGCTTCTGGGAAAACTAATATAATCCGAATGCTTTATGCCTTAAGGTCTATGATCTCCAACATGACGGCAAATCAAGGAGGTGAAGGAATATATCTATATGAACCGTTTGTTTTAGATGAAGATTCTAAAAATGAACCGACAGAAATTTCTATCAGCTTTATTGTAAATAATATCAAACATTTATATGAACTGACATATAATGGAGAGGAATTTTTATCGGAAAAACTAACTTATTTTCCAAAGGGTGTTGCTGCAATATTATTTGAAAGAGTACCGGTAGAAAATGATTCAATAATAAAAGTTTATGAACCCAAATACTTCACTTCAATACCTAAAAGTAAGGTACAAAAATTCGCAGTGTTCAGCAATAAATAGATCCTTTCCAAATTTCTTTATGATATTCCTTTTGATTTAATCACTCCCGCTGCGAAATATCTTGCTAATATTCATATTGCCAATGGTTACCATAGTCGAATGATTAATCAATTATGGGATGAATTTCGAGACTGGTTAGCAGAAGATGAAAGCAGAAGAAATAAATTAATGAAATTATTAGCCTTTGCCGATCTCGGAATAAAAGCATTTAAGATAGACGTAAAGGAAACAAGTCTTCAAAAGGTTTTACTTACACACGAAAGTTATTGTGGTGCTCAAAGGGTTGAAGATATCGATTTTTCTTTCGACAATGAATCTTATGGAACCCGTCAATTATTTATACTTGGTGGTAAAATCTTGCAATCACTTGAAAGTGGAAGTCCATTATTTGTGGATGAAATGGATACAGGTTTTCATACCTATATTTCTTCTTTCATCCTAGATATTTTTAGAGATAAGGAAATAAATAAAAAGAATGCTCAATTAATCCTCACTACACACGATATAAATTTACTTAACGAAGATAAATTACGAAGAGACCAAATTTGGTTTACCGAGAAATCAGAAAGGGGTACGTCAGATTTATATTCTCTTTCAGATTTTTCAGGTGTTCGAGAAGATACCCCTTTTGCGAAATGGTATATGGCAAATAAATTTGGAGCGGTACCATCCATTAAACCCTTACAAAAATTGTTCTGATGCGATCGACTGATACGAAACAAACACATTATTCGATGCTTCTTATTTGCGAGGGAACTCACACCGAGCCCAATTTTTTAGCACTTATGATTGAAGATTTTAAAGAAACTGGAATAATTGATTTTGCTACCACGATCAAACCTAAACCGGCCATATCCCCAAGCGATGATGTTCTAGATTTAAATCGAGGCAAAGAGAAGAGAAAAAAACGCTTGCTTAAAAATACGACACAAGAACAGCAAGAAATAGAGAATACGGATTTTTTCCCCGGAGAACAACCTTTAAACTTGGGTAAAAGGAGGCATCGACAATTTGAAGGTATACGACGAAGTTTGGGTGTTTTTTGATAAAGATGGTCACCCGAAGGCAAAAGAGGCTTTCGAAATGGCAAGAATTACCGAGATCGATGGAAAAAAGATCAATATAGCCTTTTCAAGTCGCTGTTTTGAGTATTATTTACTTTTGCATTTTGAACCTTTATACAGAGCTTTCGAAAAATCCGAATGCAACGGGAAAAATTACTCCAAGGGAAAAAGAAAATCCAAAACAGTAAGCTATTATTGCATATTCCGGTGGATACCCGTTCAGCATTTCCGGTGATATCCGTTCAGTCCCC
>OGJI01001352.1_pt1 | contig 27284 bp, 22 predicted proteins | sample 1572031 | NCBI WGS metagenome assembly OGJI01 (sample SAMEA2582119, study PRJEB24529) | metagenome | biome: Human gut stool | place: China | collected 2011
GGCCCGGCGTGGAAGAACGCCCGCGGCCCGGCGCAGGTGGTGTACGACTGCCCGCAGATCCTCATCGTCAACAAGCCCGCCGGCCTCGCCGTGGACGGTCCCGACGACGACACCCTGCTGAACCGCGCTCTGCTCTACCTCAACCAGCAGGGCGAGTACAAGGAGAATGACGTCTACACCCCCGCCCTCTGCCACCGCCTCGACACCGGCACCAGCGGCCTTGTCATCATCGCAAAGACGCCGGAGGCCGAGGAGCTGTTCCTCGCCGCCATCAAGAGCCGCGAGGTGAAAAAGACCTACCTCTGCGTCACCTTTGGCCGTCCCACGCCCCCGGACGCCACCCTCGGCGGCTACTTGCTCAAGGACGCCGACCGTGGCATCGTGAAGATCGTGGAGGACAAGCAGCCGGGTGCCAAGGACGTGGAGACCCGCTACGAGACCATCGCCGTCTCCGGCCGTCTGGCTCTGCTCAAGGTGCAGCTCATCACCGGCCGCACCCACCAGATCCGCGCCCACATGGCAAGCATCGGCTGCCCCATCCTCGGCGACAGCAAATACGGCAACAACACCGCCAACCGCGAACTGAAGCTCAAATATCAGGCCCTCTGTGCGTGGGAGCTGACCATGCCCCACTTCAACCAGCCCGATTTCGAGTTCCTCAGCGGCAAGACCTTCCACGCCCCGAAGCCGTGGTACTATCAGCAGGTCCTGGATGGAACGCTGAAATAATAATGTAAAGCCATTTGGCAGGGAGTGATCGTTTCATGGCGATTCCAAAATACAATGAGCTTTATCGCCCTCTCTTAACCGTCCTTCAAGATGGAGCGCCGCACTCTATGAAAGATGTGCGGAGTTCTATTGCGCAGATGCTCCATCTGACAGAACAGGACCTCGGTGAAACGCTTTCCAATGGTTCATCTGTTTATACCGGGCGTGTGGGCTGGGCGAAGACCTATCTCAAAAAAGCAGAATTGATAGACTCTCCCCAACGTGGTTATATTAATATCACGCCTTCCGGGCGAAAAGTTCTGGCCAGCAAGGAGCCTATCACAAACCTCATTCTCGCTCAGCAATGCCCTACATTTGTTGAGTTCTATCAGCGCAAAAATATTGACGGCGTTTCAGTCGTTCCTGCGCCGACAGTGGTTCATGATGATACGCCCGAAACGCCGCAGGAAACTTTTGACCGCGTTTACTCGCTCATCAATGACCAGCTGGCAGATGACCTGCTGACAGCTGTTTTAGAGCAAAGCCCGGCTTTCTTTGAACAGCTCGTGGTCGATTTGATGAAGGCAATGGATTATGGTGACGGCTTCGTCACCAAATACAGCGGCGATGACGGCATCGACGGTATCATCCACGAAGACAAGCTTGGCTTCAACCTTATCTACATACAGGCCAAGCGCTGGAAGACGGACATTACCATCGGAAAGCCGGAGCTCCAGAAATTTGCCGGTGCCATGATGGGGCCACCTAAAGTGGAAAAGGGGCTCTTTATCACCACCGCCAAATTCTCACCGAAAGCCAAAGAGTATGCGACCGCACAGCATATCATTCTGGTGGATGGCAAAAAGCTCACTGAGCTGATGATAGAATACGGTGTGGGCGTCTCGACCCAGAAAGCCTATCTCATCAAACGCATCGACAGCGATTATTTCTCCGATAACGACTGATACACAAAAAGGGGCTGTTGCAAAATAAAAATGCGATAGCAACTTGCACAAAGAAATAGTGCAAAAACAGAAACCCGGAACCCATTTTGAGCCGTTTTGGCCCTGAAAAGGTTCCGGGTTTTGTGCATATTTTTTTCAGAGAGCTATTTGCAACAGCCCCTTTTTTCTTTATTACATCAGACCCGCACCATATCCGGCGTGATCTCCTCGATGGAGTGTGCGCCGCACATCTGCATGGTATCGGCCAGCTCACCGGCCAGTTTGTCGATGTAGCACTTGACGCCCTCGGCACCGCCGCCGTAGACAGCCGTGACGAAGGGGCGGCAGATGAGCACGCCGTCCGCGCCCAGTGCCAGTGCCTTGAAGACATCAACGCCGGTGCGGATGCCGCCGTCCACCAGAACCTTGACGCCGGTACCCTTGAGGGCTGCGGCGATCTCAGGCAGGACTTCGGCAGTGGCAGGACACTGGTCGAGGACGCGGCCGCCGTGGTTGGATACCACGATGGCGGCGGCACCGGCCTCCTTGGCCTTGAGAGCACCCTTGACGGTCATGACGCCCTTGACGATGAAGGGACGCTCGGCCAGCTTGACGATCTCAGCCAGTTCGGCCACGCTCTTGCTGCCGGCCGGAGGCGTCATATTCTTGAGGAAGGGCAGGCCGGCGGCATCCACATCCATTGCCACGGCGAAGCAGCCGCTGGCCTTGGCCTGTGCCATCTTCTCTTTAACGGTATCGATGTTCCAGGGCTTGATGGTCGGCACGCCGCAGCCATCGGCGTTGCCGATCGCCTTGGTGGCCATGGTCATAACGTCAGGATTGGTGCCGTCGCCGGTGAAGGCGGCAATGCCGCTCTCAGCACAGGCCCGCACCAGCACGTCGTTGTAGGTCATGTCGGTGTAGGTATCGGAGTAGTGGAGATTCACCGCGCCCACGGGACCGGCGAAGAAGGGGTACTTGAAGCTGCGGCCGAACAGCTCCACGTGGGTGTCGGGGGTGCCGTTCTCGCAGAGGGTATCCATGTTCACACGGATGTCGGCCCACTTATTATAATTGCGGATGGCCGTGTCGCCCACGCCCTTTGCGCCGGGGCCGGGGATCTGATTCTTGCAGGCCACGCCGTTGCACACCGGGCAGGCCTTGCAGTATTTGCCGATGCACTGGCGGGCATTGGCTAAAACATCTGAATAATTCATCTGTTTTTCCTCCCAAATTCCTTTTGTTTTCCGCAGAGTTTCCCGCTCTGCATACTCTCTGCCCTCATCATAGCCCCGTTTGCCGCCTGCGTCAAGGGGTTCTTCGTCTCCTTTTCATTTTCAGTCATCGAAGCTGCGTCATTTTTGAAAAAATGCAAACTTTTTTGAAAAAATGCTTGACAAAAGACCTTCTTTCAGGTATTATAGTGGAGCGCTGAGGGCCGCGGCCCGAAGCACTGAGAACTGAAGATGTGGAAAGATGGCTGAGTTGGTCTAAGGCGCACGACTGGAAATCGTGTAACGTGTCAAAAGCGTTCTGGGGTTCGAATCCCCATCTTTCCGCCACAAAACCCAGAACCGATGGTTCTGGGTTTTTGTTATATCCAGAAGTTGAAAGGATGCTTGTTATGTCTGTCACCATCGCCATGCCCCGGATGAGCACTGACCCGGAGCTTACCACCGCACAGTCAAAATATGTGGAAAGTCTGGCCCGGGCCGGTGCCGAGGTACACTGGGTAGAGCTTTCCGACCCGGACGCCGCCGTGGCCGAGGCGCTGACCTGCGACGGACTCTTGCTGCCGGGCGGCGGCGACATGGACCCGGCCTTCTACGGGCAGGAGCGCATCTCCGCCTGCGGCGAGCCGAACCTTCTGCGGGACGCCGCCGAGCCGAAGCTGCTGCGGGCGTTCCTCGCGGCAGACAAGCCGGTGCTGGGCATCTGCCGGGGCATTCAGGTGATGAACGTCGTGCTGGGCGGCACGCTGTATCAGGACATCAAACCTTTCGAGCATGTTCCCCACAATGACCACTGGGCGAAAGTCCATACCGTCACGGTGCGGCGGGGGACTCTGCTGTCCCGCCTGCTGGGGCAGGACACCGTGCTCGTCAACAGCCAGCACCATCAGGCGGCAGACCGCATTGCCCCCGAATTAGAAATAGCCGCCCTCAGCGAGGACGGCATTGTGGAAGCACTGGAAAAGCCGGACGCGCACTTCTGCCTCGGCGTCCAGTGGCACCCGGAGTGGCTCAGCGACGCAGACCTGGCACAGCAGGGGTTGTTTGGGGCGTTTGTTGAAGCCTGTAAAGGTTAAGTGTATCGCGCGCCGGTGCGCGGGGCAGTTTTTTCTTTTGGTCAAGCGGCTTGCGCTCCGCGCGGGCCAGAGCGCGGGGCTGGTTTTTTTATCTGGTTCTCGCGCTGGTGGCGCGGGGGATGTTTTCTCTTTTGGTCAAGCGGCTTGCGCTCCGCGCGGGCCAGAGGTAGGGAGGGGTGTTTCGAATCCCCCCTCCCTACCTCTGGACTCCACTCTCCCCGCAACGAGTTAAGGGCTGCTCGCCCTTAACGATTCCGAAGATGAAGTCGAAGCCCAAAAATGCTAGCCGCTTCGCTAAACGCATTTTTTTGTGCTTCTCCCATTTACGGCTCCGCCGAAGATTTTACCGTTCTGCTGAACTTCACGCCCTGCGAGGGCGTAACACCTGCTGCGAAGCAGCAAATCGGAGAAACGAGAAAAAAGCGTTAAGCGCAGCGGCTAGCTTTTTTCCGTTTCGACAACTCCTCCGGGATTATCAAGGGCGAGTAGCCCTTGATTCGTGCCTCCCGCGCCTCGAAAGTAGCGGGTGCTTTTCTGGTTCTCTTTTGGCACGCAAAAGAGAACTTAACCTCGCGTAACCGCGCTCTACCCCCGCGCCATCGGCGCGAGAACCAGTTCAAAGTTCCTTCAAGAACCCATCCAGCTCCCGCTGGTTCCGAATCAATACATATTTCTCCGGGTACTTTTCCCCGATCTTCTCCATCTTCGCCCACTTTTGCTTTGTGCGCCCATCGTGGAGGATCCAGCGGACGAATTCGGCATCTATCTTCTCTTCGCACCCGGGCGCAGACGACTCCCTCACACGGCCTTTGTTCTGCTGCCAGCGCCGTATCGCCCGCCAAAGGCAGACCAGCGGTGAAAACCAGAGCACGATGATTTTATCCGCTTCTTGCAGCCGACGGGCATAGCAGGTCTTGCTATAATTGCCGTCGATGACCCAGCCGCCTGCGTTCTCGTCGAGAAACTGCCGGACAATGGCTTCTTCCTCGGCGAAGGGCCGCTCCACCCAGCCGGGCAGGAAATGCACGGTATCCATATGGAGCACCGGCAGATCGTATCTCTCCCCCAGGCGCTTTGCCAGCGTGGATTTCCCGCTGCCGCTGATACCAAGTATCGCTATTTTCATCTCTGCCTCCTTTTACCTTATATAAGATGTATCAGACAGTATACGCTGACCGTCTGATAACGTCAAGTTCCGGCTTGACATTTCATCCACCTGCTCGTATGCTATAATCATAGAGTCTATGACAGGAGGTCTTGCAGATGGCATCTCCAAAAAAACGTGTCAATCCGCTTTTTGTTGCTTTAGCGGTCGTGCTGGTGGCCGTAGTGGTCGCTGTGGGCGTGGTCTTTTTCCAGCTGCACAGCAAAATCTCGGCTCTGCAAACCGGTGCATCCTTCACCTTCCGGTATGAGATAACGCCCAACAGCCCGGATAAGCCGCCGCTGCTGAATATCCTCGAGCGGGTGAACGCTTCCAGCGGCAGTGTCAGCGGCCAGTATGCGCCCGGAAAGCTGCAGCTCTCTTTCTACCAGCTCAACGAAGACGACTCCGTCAAGACGTCTCCCTTCACCCGGGTCTATATCGACTCGGAAGAGACGCTCTTCGACATCGGGCAGCTCTACACCGTTCTGCGTCAGGCTGTCACCGATAAACTCTCCATCGCAAGCGTTCTTCTGCCCGAGTGGAGCCTCGGAGACTACATCTCCCAGACGCAGGCTTCCGCCGTGCTGGGCGTCGAGACGAACAAGGTCGAGCTTCAGGAGCTTTCCGGCTTCACCCTCTCGCTCAAGGGGCTGAAAAAAGTCTCTCCTTCTGCCGCACGGGACGGCTACCGCTACTATCAGTTCCCCGCCGCAGCCGACGGCACGACCCTCGTGCTCGGCTTTTCGACGGACGCTCTCTTCTCGAAGACCACGCCCATCCATGTGCTGCTGACCATCCCGGACCACAACGTCCACATCCAGCTCACCGGCACGGTGACTTCTGCCAGGACGGTGCTCTCTCCCCCGGCTTCCCGGATGAGTGACGAGGACATCGCCACGCTGGCTCAGATACGCCAGAGCGTCGAGTCTGTCTGGAAGATGATACAGTCCGCCGCCCAGACCACAAACTGAATGATACAAAAAAGCAGACGCTTTGTGCAGCGTCTGCTTTTTTGGTTTGCGATTATTTACCGGTCGAGGATACGGCCATCCACCGAGAAGGTGACGACATTCCAGGGGATGAACTTGCCGCTGTTCTTGAGGGCAGTGACGGCGGCGTGTTCGAGACCTCCGCAGCAAGGCACCTCCATCCGCAGGACGGTAACGCTCTTGATGTCGTTATTGCGGATGATCTCGGTCAGCTTCTCGCTGTAGTCCACGGCATCCAGCTTGGGGCAGCCGATGAGGGTAACATGGCCGCGCATGAACTCCTGATGGATGTTCGCGTAGGCGTAGGCGGTGCAGTCGGCGGCGATAAGCAGCTTGGCACCGTCAAAATAGGGTGCATTCACCGGCACGAGCTTGATCTGGCAGGGCCACTGGGCCAGCTGCGAGGGCTGGGCGGCGGCAGGAACTGCAGCCGGTGCGGCCTGCTGGCGGTCAAACTGGCGCATGGCGCTGCCCGGGCAACCGTGGAAGACGGGCTTTTCGGCAGCGGCAGCAGCCTTTTTCTGTTTGTTTTCCAGTACAGCCTGCTCATCGTAGGCAGCGGCCTCCCGCTCCTCGAAGGTGATGGCACCGGTGGGGCAGCCGGGCAGGCAGTCGCCGAAGCCGTCGCAGTAGTCGTCGCGCATAAGCTTGGCCTTTCCGTTCACGAGGCCGATGGCACCCTCATGGCAGGCAGTGACACAGGCACCACAGCCATTGCATTTTTCTTCGTCTATATGAATGATTTTACGTATCATATCCACACTCTCCTTTTCTTGATGGGCCTATTATAACAGATGCTTCGTCCTATTTCTGTTGTCATGACCACAAAGAGAGAGGAAGTTTTTCTCAGTAATGCACGACATTGCCCGCATTGCGGATGCGTGCCAGCACCGGCTCTGCCTCCGGACTGCGGAAATAGTCGAGGCTGGTCTTGGGCAGCAGCGTCTCGAGGGTATCCCAGTCGCCGCTCTGCAGGCACTGGCGGACGGTGGAAGCACTGATGGCCTTGCCGTTTGCTTCTTTGCGGGGTACAACGACACACTCGATACCCGCTTTGGGCAGCTGCTCGCACATAATCTGGTTGTAAAGCCCCGTCACCTGACTGGTAGGCTCCTCGCCCACATAGCGGGCCGTGATGTTCAGCGCCGCCGCGATTTTCGTAAAGACGGCGAGGTCCAGCCGGGCGTGGCCGTCGATGACAGCTGCCTCATCCTTCAAGAAGTAACTGGGGAAGGTGGCATTCGAGATGATGTAGGGGCCGCTGTCGTGGAGCACCACATTCGGCAGATGGGCCACGCCCGCCTCCACCAGCTTCCTGCGCACGGCAAAAGGCACGAGGCTGGCGTCCTCACTGACCACGAACAGGTGGAGCGTGTCGCAGGCGGCAGCGGCTTTTTCCACAAGATACTGATGACCGAGGGTAAAAGGGTTCGCGTTCATGACGAGGGCCGCACTTTTGCCCTCGGTCCTGGTCTTTTCCAGATCGCGCAGATAAGCCCCGAAGCCGTCGCGGCGGTTCTCCATGAAGACAAGGGTATCCTCCACCCGGGCGATCTCGTAGAAGCCGAGGTCGCCGAAAAACTTGGAGCTTTTTACCTTGGTGTAGAGAAACAGGTGCATATTCCCCCGCGCGCACTGCACCTCGATGAGATGGGTGATGATCTGGTTCAGCAGACCCTCGCCCTGATGGGCGCTGCTGACGGCGAAGCACCGCAGGGTGTTGCCGAAGCAGCTGCCGGTGCCGATGACGTTGTATTCCTCGTCGAACATGGCGCAGATGTAGTCCAGATTGCCGTCGCGGCGGATGCCCTCCTGACTCAGCAGTGTGTCGATTTGGGCCAGAACGGTTTTATCGGTCGGATAGACCTGCGAAATGGTATATTCACTCATTGATATTCCCCTCAGTAGTAACAAAATGGAGCAGCCAGGTCAGCGCCAGCAGGTCGGCACTGCCGCCGGGCGAGAGATTTTCCGCAATGAACCGGTCATCCAGTGCCGCCAGCGCATCTTTATCCGGGTAAGGTGTCTGGGCGAGAAGGTCTTTCAGCTCTTCGGTGAGGGCCAGCTGACGCTCCCGGCTCGAGCGGGCAATGATGTTGGTATCGGTGCTGTTGGCCAGGATGGCCAGCAGTGCGCCGCCGCCGGCGCGGTCGAAGTCGTAACCCTTGGCAAGGCCCTCTTCCAGCACCGGCAGACCGACATTCAGCACTGCGGGAAGTCCAGCTTCCACCTGCCCGCGCACACCGGCGATGCCGTACTGGATATAAAGCTTCTGGCCCACGGTGGCGGCGTTCTCGGCAGTGACGTCTGCAAAATCCTTCTCGCTCAGGCCCACCGTCATTGCGGATACTTCTGACAGAACGCGGGCTGCATCCACCCAAAGGGAGCGGTCGAGGCGTCCCAGCGCCGCGCAGACGATGCCCACCGAAAAGACCGCGCCCTTGTGGGTGTTGACGCCGCTAGTGGCGTCCAGCATCTCGCCCTCGGCCTCACGACCCAGGGGCCGCAGGGCCGCGAAGGTCTCGAGCGCGGACTGTTCCGCCGTCTCGCAGCCCGTCCGGGCGCAGGCTTCAAAATAGGGGTAGAGCGCCGCGGCGCTGTCCATGAAAGTGAACACATCCATGTCCCTGTGGCTTCCGCTGTTGCGCCGATCCACAAGGCCGGGCTTTGGGGTGGTGGTCACTTCGTAGAGCAGAGCGCGGACGGCCAGACGGGCCGCGTCGGCGATGTCCTGCGCGTCCCGGGCCTCGGTCAGGATCTCCGTCGTCTTTTCCTGCAGTTCGGCCACGGTATGGATACGGCGGCTGCTGCACACCTTAGCAGGCCCGCCGCAGATAAGACAGCGGCGGCCTTCGAGGTTCAGCTCTTCTCTGTCCACTTTGAGGCCGTCCGGGCGGATGACGTCCATGTCGAACAGCCGCCCCAGCGGGGTGGCGTCCTCGATGTCGGTGGTGAATTTCTTGATGGTCAGCGGGTCGGCGTCCAGCACATAGAACGCCTCGCAGCCGGTCACTTCCCGGACAGTGTCCTGATACAGCGGCGTCAGCTTTGCCCGCAAAAACTGCTGGCGCAGCAGCTGACGCCCCCGCGCAAAGCCCCGCTGGATGAGGGGCGAATCCTTTACCGGGCCGCAGATATTCATGGTAAAGCAGATGAGAGGCTTGTGGTACTGAGACAGCAGCTCCTGCTGATACTGCACCCGGCGCTCCCGTGCATCCAGCATCTGGACCAGCGAAACAGTCGTTTCCATGTTTTTCTCCTCTCAGCGGTGCTTTTTGAGCATGTCCATAAAGAGCTGCACCTGCGGCAGCGCAGCGGCGTCTCTCTGGCAGAAAATATAGGTGCGCCGGACGAAGGGCTCGCCGTTCTCGAAGGTGCAGGGCTTGACATATCCCTTGAAGTTATCCAGCGCCACTTCCGGCATCAGCGCCCAGCCAAGGCCCCGCTCCACCATCTCACGGCAGACCATGATGTTATCCACCACAAAATTGCCCACATCGTTGGTCACGCCGTTCTCGTAGCGCCAGCGGGCCATCTGGGCGCTGATGGTGGCGTCGCTGCTGTGGTCGATATAAAGGTAATCGGAGATGGGCCTGTCCTTGTTCTCCTCGCTGCAGATCAGGCAGATATTCTCCTGCGAGAGCAGGAACTGGGTGCCGTCCCACGGATACTCGCCCCGCAGCACTGCCACGTCCAGCGAAGAGTCCAGCATCTGCTGATAGATGTTCCGGCTGTGGCCGGTGGCGATGTCGAGGCGTACCTTCGGGTAGGCCTTGTGGTACTCGGTCAGCACCTCGGGCAGGCGGTAGTAGGAGAAGTTCACCGAGATGCCGGCCCGCAGGGTGCCGCAGGCTTCGCCCTGGATGGAAGCCAGCTGGCGGCGCATCTTTTCCATCTCGCGGGCGGCGGCAGCGCTGTGGAGCAGCACCTGTTCACCGGCCGGCGTGAAGCGGATGCCCTGCCGCGAGCGCAGGACGATCTCCACCCCCAGCTCCTGTTCCAGCGCCTTGATGCGCTTGGAAAGTGCCGACTGGGTCATGTACAGTTTGTCCGCTGCGTGGGTGATGTTGCGCGTCTCGTCCAGCGCGTGCAGCAGCTCGTAATCTTTTTCGTCCATCGTAGCTCTCCCTCTATTGCCCTTTATTTTTCTTATCATTCCTGTTTGCGCTTTATCCAGGCGCATTTTGCTCAGATTCCATATCTGTTATTCATAATACAACAGATTATAGCAAATGAAAAGGGGGATATTCGCCTTGATTTTCCCGAAAGTCCATTCCAAGATGGAATAATTAAGCACTTTTCTTGCAGTTTTCTTAACTCTGCCTTAATTCCATCTTAATGCAGTGTTGTTGTACACAATATCTTCATTTTTTCTTTGCCGACGGGCAGTCTTCCTCCCGCAGTACAGAAAACGCAGATCTCTTTTCATTTTTGCTCAAAAAATCAGCAAGAGTCCTGTTTATTGGACAGTATTTGCATTATCATAAAAACAAGAAAAAACTCGTTTCTTTCGTCTTTGTCACTTTGCAGATTTTTCCGTCTGCTTTTTGTGCAAAGTCCCAGAATTTTTCGTCGAAAAGCGCGTTTTGTTGACAGCCGCTTTTTGAAAAGCGTATCCTTATTGCAAATCAGAGTCAGGAGGTCATTTTATGGAGCACTCTACACGTCTTGCCCACATCAGCGAGGACGGCACCCGCACCCAGACCGTCTACGACCATCTCGCCGGCACTGCCAGGCTGGCCGGTTCTTTCGCAGTCCCCTTCGGGGCGCAGAGTGAGGCCGAATTTGCCGCGTGGCTCCACGACGTCGGCAAATACAGCGACGCCTTCCAGCTGCGGCTCAAAGGCGGCCCCAAGGTGGACCACTCCACCGCCGGAGCGCAGGAGGCCTGGGTTCGCCAGCATCTCCACGCCGCCTTTGCCGTGGCCGGACACCACAGCGGCCTGCCCGACGGCGGGAGCCCCGCCGATGACCCGGGCGACGCCACCTTATATGGCCGGAGCAAGAAGCCCGTAGACCCCTACGACGGCTGGCAGGAAGTAACGCTCCCCGCCTCGACGCCGCCCGCGTGGGCCTGCGCCGACCCGCTGAGCCTCGCGTTCTTCACCCGGATGCTCTACTCCTGCCTTGTGGACGCCGACTTCATCGACACCGAGACCTTCATGGACGGCAAGGCCGCACCCCGGGGCAGCGGCACGGACATCGCCGCGCTGCGGGACATCGTCTCGGCACAGGCGCAGTGTTATCTCAGGGCCGAGTCGCCCTCGCCCGTCAGCGTCCAGCGCAACACCGTCCTCCGCGCCTGTCTCGAGAAAGGCGCTCACGGCCCGCAGGGGCTCTACACCCTAACCGTACCCACCGGCGGCGGCAAGACCTTTGCCTCCCTCGCCTTTGCGCTGGAGCACGCCGCCGCCCAGAAAATGAAGCGGGTCATCTATGTCATTCCTTATATGTCCATCATCGATCAGACCGCCGCCGTCTTTTCGGGCCTGCTGGGCGCAGAAAATGTTCTGGCCGACTTCTCCAACGCCGAGTACAAAACTGTTGAGCAGGACGACCTGACCCCCGCCCAGTACCGTCAGATGCTGGCCAGCGAAAACTGGGACGCCCCCGTCGTGGTGACGACGGCGGTGCAGTTCTTCGAGTCGCTCTACGCCAACCGCAGCAGCCGCTGCCGCAAGCTCCACAACATCGCCGACAGCGTCATCATCTTCGACGAGGCGCAGACCCTCCCGGGCGACTATCTTGCCCCCTGCGTCAGCGCCATCGCCCAGCTCATCCAGCATTACCACTCCACGGCCGTCCTCTGCACGGCCACCCAGCCTGCCCTTGAGCCGCTGTTCCGGCGCTTTGCGCCTGAGCTCCACCCGCAGGAGATCACGCCCGACGCGGCCCACCTCTACGAAGTGCTCCGGCGCACCACACTGCAAGACCTTGGCACCCTGCCGCAGGAGGAGTTCGCCGCCCGGCTGGCCCGGCACCCGCAGGTGCTCTGCGTGGTCAACCGCCGCAAGACGGCCCAGCAGCTCTACGCTGCTCTGCCCGCCGAGGGCAGCTACTGCCTGACCACCCTGCTCTGCGCCTCCGACCGCCGCCGTCAGCTGGACGACATCCGCCAGCGACTGAAAGAGGGTCTGCCCTGCCGGGTGGTGTCCACCTCTCTCATCGAGGCGGGCGTGGACGTGGATTTTCCCGTCGCTTACCGCGAGCAGTGCGGTCTTGACTCGCTCTTACAGACTGCTGGGCGCTGCAACCGCGAGGGGCGGCGGGGCACAGAGGAAAGCATCGTCTACCGGTTCCGGCTGGACGATTGTTCCACGCCCCAGATGCTCAGGCAGAATGTCAGTGCGCTGGACTACACCGCCCGGCATCAGGACACACTGGACACGCCCCGGGCCATTCAGCTCTACTTCAACGAGCTTTCCGACCTGCGCGGCCCCGACGCTGTGGACAGGCACGGCATTCTGGATGCCTTTCTCCGGGGCATCCGGGGCTGCCAGCTCCCCTTCGCGCAGGTGGCGGAGGAATTCCGCCTCATCGAGAACGCTGCCCGCACGGTCTATCTGCCCGTCGGCGAGGGCGCGGCCCTCTGTGAGCAGCTGCGCAGCGGACATGTTACCCGGACGCTGCTGCGGAAGCTGGGCGTTTACAGCGTCTCCTGCTATAAGGACCAGTTTGACAAGCTCGACGCCGCCGGGGCGCTGGAACTGCGGCCCGATGGTTCCGCCATCCTCACCGACACCAGCTGCTACAGTGAAAAGACCGGCCTTGCCATGGATGTGGAGACGGGCATCGGCCTTTACTTCTAAAAAGAGAGAAGCGGCAAAGCATACGCCGCCTTACCGCTTCTCTCTCAACGCATTTGACACTAATCAAATATTTCAACCCGCATCGGCGGCATAAATACCGCCAACGACACAACTAGTATAGGTCAGAACCGACCTGTCCGCAACATTTTTTTGCACATTTTATTGACAAGCCCTCTACAAAGTGCTATATTGAAGTTAAGGAGACATGTCAAACGCATTTGAACTAAACAAATGAAATAATTTTTGAAAGAGGTGGTTGCAATGGCTAACATTCATCTTAGTCTGAAAATTCAACTTCACCCGGAAAGGAGGCGATGCTGATGTCCATGCTCATTGAAGTATGGGGCGACTATGCCTGTTTCACTCGTCCGGAAATGAAGACCGAGCGTGTGAGCTACGACATGATCACTCCATCCGCTGCGCGGGGCCTTGTGGAGGCCATCTACTGGCACCCCGGGCTGCGTTATACGGTTGACCGCATCTATCTGCTCAAGCCCTTCGGCCTTGACCCCGAGGATGAAGCGTCCACCGAGGAGTACACCCAGCGGCCCATCCGGTTCACCAACATCCGGCGCAACGAGGTCAAGTCCACCCTGCTGTCCTCCGCCGCCCTCAGCGCGGCCAAAGGCGGCACACCGCCGGTGCTCTACACCTCGGAGGACATCCAGCAGCGGGCCGCGATGGTCCTGCAGGACGTCCACTACGTCATCGAGTGTCACTTCGATTTGACGGACAAGGCCGCCCCCAGCGACAATCCCGGCAAGTTTCAGGACATCCTGCGCCGCCGCCTGCGCAAAGGTCAGTGCTATCACCAGCCCTGTTTCGGGTGCCGGGAGTTCCCGGCCAACTTCCGGGAATGGCCGGGCGGCGATATTCCGGCGCTGAAGGTCACGCAGGACCTCGGCTTCATGCTCCACAGCCTCGATTACTCTGATTCGGCCAACATCCGCAGCCAGTTCTTCCGCGCAAAACTGGTGGACGGCGTGATGGAATGCCGGGACGTGGAGGTGTTTACATGATACTCCAGGCACTCACCGCCTATTATGAGCAGCTTCTGGCCCAGGGCAGAGTGGAGGCCCCCGGCTGGGACAGTCGCTTCAAAGTCAGCTATGAACTGCGCCTCGGCCCCGACGGCCAGCTCCTCGCCCTCAACGACCTGCGGCAGGAAGTCCCCAAGGGCAAGAAGACCGTCATCTCCCCCCGTGAACTCCCTGTCCCCCACCGGGTCAAGCGCGCCTCCGGCGTCGCCGCAAACTTTTTGTGCGACAATACGTCCTATCTGCTGGGCGCAGACGAAAAGGGCAAGCCTGAGCGCTCCCGCCAGTGCTTCGAAGCCTGCGCCGCCCTCCACCACAAGGTACTCGACGGAGTAGACTCCCCTGCCGCCAAAGCCATCCTCGCCTTTTTTGACAGCTGGGAGCCGGATACAGCCCCCACCCACCCGCTGCTGGCAGAGCAGTGGGCCGACCTGAACAACAACGCGAACCTTGTGTTCGGCTACGAATCCCCCGACGGTGCCCACTGGCTGGCCACCACAGATGACGCCATCCGGACCGCATGGCAGTCCGCCTTTGACACCTCCGATGCCGACGCCGAGACGGCCCGCTGCCTCATCACCGGCAAAGAAACCGGCATCGCCCGCATCCACCCTGCCATCAAGGGTGTGACGGGCGCACAGGCCGCCGGTGCGGCGCTGGTCTCCTTCAACGCACCCGCTTTCTGCTCCTATGGCCATGAGCAGGGTGCCAACGCCCCCGTCAGCGAGTACGCGGCTTTCGCCTACACCACGGCCCTCAATCTGCTGCTGGCAGACCGGAACTGCTGTCAGCGCATCGGCGACACCACCATCGTCTGCTGGGCCGAAAACGCCGCTCCCGCCTACTCAAATGCCATGCTGATGTTTTTCTGCGGCGGTGCCGAGGCGCGCGGCGTCTCGGAAAGCGACCTTGCCGCCGCACTGAAAGCCCTTTCTCAAGGACGCCCTGTCTCCTTCCTCGATGACAAGCTGGACCCGAACCAGAACTTCTATGTGCTGGGCATCTCGCCCAACGCGGCCCGGCTCTCCGTCCGGTTCTTCCTGCACAGCAGCTTCGGACAGTTTGCCAAAAATCTGCAGGACCACGCCGACCGGCTCAGCATCACCCGCCCCGCCTTCGACAAGCGGGAAAGCCTGTCGGTCTGGGCGCTGGCGCAGGAGACGGTCAACCAGAGATCCCGGGACAAAAATCCATCGCCTCAGCTGGTGGGCGATCTGCTCCGGGCCATCCTCACCGGCGGGCCGTACCCCGCCACTCTGCTCAACGGCGTGACCCTCCGCATCCGGGCCGAACGGGAAGTCACCAGAGGCCGCGCCGCCATCCTGAAAGCCTACTATCTCCGCAACTACCCCACCGAGCTCAACAAGGAGGTATTTACCGTGAGCCTGAACGAAAGCAGCAATGTCCCCTATGTTCTGGGGCGTCTCTTCTCTGTGCTGGAGACGATCCAGAGCGTCGCCAACCCCGGCATCAACGCTACCATTAAAGACCGGTACTTCAACTCGGCCTGTGCCACCCCGGCAACGGCCTTCCCTACGCTGGTCAAGCTGGCTCAGAAGCATCTGCAGAAGATGAGCACCCCCAACGAGGTGCATTTCAGCAAACAGCTCACCGAGCTGATGGCCCAGCTGCCCGAGACAGGCTTCCCGGCGCGGCTCAGTCTGCCGGAGCAGGGTGCCTTTGAGATAGGCTACTACCACCAGACCCAGAAACGCTACGCCAAAAAGAATGAGGAGGAATAAACCATGTCTGAGCCCATCAAGAACCGCTATGATTTCGTCATCCTGTTCGACGTCGAGAACGGCAACCCCAACGGCGACCCCGATGCAGGCAATATGCCCCGCATCGACCCCGAGACGGGCTACGGTCTGGTGACCGACGTCTGCCTCAAGCGAAAGATCCGCAACTATGTCGAGACCCTGAAAGAGGACGAAAAAGGCTACCGCATCTACATCAAGGACGGTACGCCTCTCAACCGCAGCGACGCCGAGGCCATCAAAACTCTGGGCATCGATCCCGACCTGAAAGCCGCCAAAAAGGCCGACCCCGACATCGATGCCAAGCTGCGGGACTATATGTGCGAGAACTACTTCGACATCCGCACCTTCGGTGCCGTCATGACCACCTTCGTCAAGGGTGCGCTGAACTGCGGTCAGGTGCGCGGCCCCGTCCAGCTGAGCTTTGCCCGCTCGGTGGATCCCATCGTCCCGCAGGAAGTCACCATCACCCGCGTGGCCATCACTACCGAGGCCGATGCCGAGAAGAAGGGTACTGAGATGGGCCGCAAGCACATCGTGCCTTACGCCCTCTACCGCGCCGAGGGCTATGTCTCAGCCAACCTCGCCCGGAAGACCACCGGCTTCTCCGAGGATGATCTGAAACTTCTGTGGACTGCCATTCTGAATATGTTCGAGAACGACCACAGCGCTGCCCGGGGCAAGATGGCCGTGCGGGAGCTCATCGTGTTCAAGCACGATTCTGAGCTGGGCAATGCCCCGGCCTATAAGCTCTTCGACTCCGTCGCCGTCCAGCGCAAGCCCGATGTGGACGCCGCCCGCAGCTACCGCGACTACACCGTCACGGTGGCAGACACTCTGCCGGAAGGAGTCACCTGCGAGAGGCTGTCCTGATGGGCGGCGCAGACGACTGGCTGCCCCTGTCGGGCATCCAGCACTTCTGCTTCTGCCGCCGCCAGTGGGCGCTCATCCATCTGGAACAGCAGTGGGCGGAGAACCGCCGCACCGTCGAAGGCCAGCTCGACCACGCCCGCTGCCATGACGCAAACCAGACCGAACGGCGCGGCGGCCTGCTCATCACCCGAGGGATGCAGGTAGTCAGCCGTCGGCTGGGCCTGAGCGGAAACTGCGACGTCGTCGAGTTCCGAGCCGACCCCGAGGGCATCCCCCTGCAAAGCACGGAAGGGCTCTGGAAGCCCATGCCTGTCGAGTACAAGCATGGCCGTGCCAAGGCCAGCGACGCTGACCGGCTGCAGCTCTGCGCACAGGCCATGGCGCTGGAAGAGATGCTGGTGTGCAGCATCCCGGAGGGTGCGCTCTTCTACGAGGAAACGCGGCGGCGGGAGGTCGTGCCGCTGACCGAAGAACTCCGCCAGACCACCCAGAAGATGGCCGATGAGATGCACGCCTATTTTGCCCGGGGCTATACCCCCAAGTCGAAGCCCGGCACCCACTGCAACGCCTGCTCCCTCAAAGAACTCTGCCTCCCCGTGCTGTATCAGCGTGCCGACCCGAAAGCCTATCTCCGCGCCCATTTGGACGAGATGCAGGAGGCCGCGCCATGAGAAAGTTTTTGAACACGCTCTACGTCCTCAACAAGGATGCCTACCTTTCCCTCGAGGGGGAGAACATCGTCCTGCTCTGCAACAAGGCTGAAATTGGCCGGGTCCCGCTCCACACGCTGGAAGGCATCGTCTGCTTCAGCTATCCCGGCGCAAGCCCTGCCCTGATGGGTAAATGCGCCAGCCTCGGGGTCGATTTGAGCTTTTTCAGTCCGCAGGGCCGCTTTCTGGCCCGGGCCGTAGGCGAAGAGCGGGGCAACGTCCTGCTGCGGCAGACCCAGTACCGCATCGCAGACAGCGAGGCAGAGAGCTGTCTCTATGCGCGCAATTTCATCCTGGGCAAAGTCTATAACGCCCGCTGGGTGCTGGAACGGGCCACCCGCGACCACCCCCAGCGGGTGCCGGTGGAACAGCTCAAGCGCACCAGCGCCCAGCTGGCGGCGGCGCTGCCCCTCATCGAGCAGTGTGACGACCTCGACCAGCTTCGCGGCCTGGAGGGCGAGGCGGCACAGCGGTATTTCGACTGCTTTGATTCGCTCATCCTGCAGCAGCACAATGATTTTGCCTTCACCGGTCGGAGCCGCCGCCCGCCGCTGGACAGCACCAATGCCCTGCTCTCCTTCGCTTATTCGCTTCTGGCCTCCGACTGCACAGCAGCTCTTCAGAGTGTGGGCCTCGACCCCTACGTCGGCTTTCTCCACCGCGCCCGGCCCGGGCGCAGGAGCCTCGCCCTCGACCTCATGGAAGAGCTGCGTGCAGTTTATGCCGACCGCTTCGTGCTCTCCTGCATCAACCAGAAAATCATGACGCCGAAGCATTTCCAGAAGCAGGAGAACGGGGCCGTCCTTCTCACCGATGAGGGCCGCCGCGCCTTTCTGGGCGGGTGGCAGACCCGCAAGCAGGAGCCTATCACCCACCCATTCCTGAACGAAAAGCTTCCGTGGGGCCTCGTGCCTTATGTGCAGGCTCTGCTTCTGGCCCGCACCCTGCGGGGCGATATGGAGCTTTACCCGCCATTTTTCTGGAAGTGAGGGATGTGTATGCTGGTCCTTATCACCTACGACGTCAATACCGAAACTCTTGCCGGGCGCAAACGTCTGCGCAAAGTCGCCAAGCGCTGTGTGGACCACGGCCAGCGGGTGCAGAACTCCGTGTTCGAGTGTCTGCTGGATGCCGCGCAGTATGCCGTTCTCAAGGCGGAGCTGACGTCTCTCATCGACCCTGCGCTGGACAGTCTGCGCTTCTACCAGCTGGGCAACAACTATAAGAGCAAGGTGGAGCATGTCGGCGTTCATCCGCCCTTCGAGCAGGACGGCCTGCTGTTGTTCTGAGTTTCCCGCCCCGGTGCGAAGGGCGAGTTCTCAGCATTTTTCCGGCACCTTCGCACCGGATTTTTGTGTCATTTTGCATGATTTGGATAGTTCTTTGACCCGTTGTAAATCAAAGCTCTTCTAAATTCGTGCAGAATGTTGTATAATTTGTTTGAAAATAGAGATTTTGTCTCTGTTTTTGCTGTCGCCCTCCTCGCGGAGGGCGTGGATAGAAATCTTTCCTCCCTTGGTGGCCCGGCTGCTCTCACGGGTCGCCCTCCTCGCGGAGGGCGTGGATAGAAATTTTCAGGGCTTGATGGATTGTGTCCCAGTTCGGATGTCGCCCTCCTCGCGGAGGGCGTGGATAGAAATTGGAACTCTCGCTGGATGGCATCAAAGACCAGCTGGGTCGCCCTCCTCGCGGAGGGCGTGGATAGAAATCGCTTGCCCTGATAGAAGAACTTGCAGACCTGCCGTCGCCCTCCTCGCGGAGGGCGTGGATAGAAATTCGTCCAGTTCCATGCAGAATGCCGTCCGTTCGGTCGCCCTCCTCGCGGAGGGCGTGGATAGAAATACAATAGCACCTATCAGGACAAATGCGTGGATTAGTCGCCCTCCTCGCGGAGGGCGTGGATAGAAATATGGGGGGGTACTAGAAGTCTGAAAAACATGTCGCCCTCCTCGCGGAGGGCGTGGATAGAAATTGTGAGAAGTTCGGCGGGGGTGAAGTTCCCGCTTGTCGCCCTCCTCGCGGAGGGCGTGGATAGAAATCGGTGGATGAGTACAAGGAATTGCTGGCAGCAAGTCGCCCTCCTCGCGGAGGGCGTGGATAGAAATACCTGCCCGCTGTGGAAGTACACCGACAAGCCAAGGTCGCCCTCCTCGCGGAGGGCGTGGATAGAAATTACGCAAGAGGAATGGAACGTACCATGCCCGGAATGGTCGCCCTCCTCGCGGAGGGCGTGGATAGAAATCTGAAAAATATTGCGACTAAGGCGAACGGTGCGGGGTCGCCCTCCTCGCGGAGGGCGTGGATAGAAATGCTTGGTGTGATTGCATTATACGTCTACGTTTGTCGTCGCCCTCCTCGCGGAGGGCGTGGATAGAAATCTGAATGTCAGAGCTGAACGCCGACAAATCCATGCGTCGCCCTCCTCGCGGAGGGCGTGGATAGAAATGGAAGTGGCGGCGCATCCCAGAGTCAGCACTGGGCGTCGCCCTCCTCGCGGAGGGCGTGGATAGAAATCGTGGGCGGCTCGATGATGCCGCGCCGGTAGGAGAGTCGCCCTCCTCGCGGAGGGCGTGGATAGAAATTATTCCGATCTGAAAAACAATGTGTATGAGACGAAGTCGCCCTCCTCGCGGAGGGCGTGGATAGAAATACCCGGATGGGATGGATCATGTAGGTTGCATCTTGTCGCCCTCCTCGCGGAGGGCGTGGATAGAAATAGCCCGCCCCGCGATACCTTTAAGGATGCCCGCCGTCGCCCTCCTCGCGGAGGGCGTGGATAGAAATTTCAATATTTCGTTTGCAACAGTAACCATCTGGACGTCGCCCTCCTCGCGGAGGGCGTGGATAGAAATACATACACCAACCAGAGGAAAAAAGTAAACATCAAGTCGCCCTCCTCGCGGAGGGCGTGGATAGAAATCTCCCTGTGGTAAAACAGGGCGCAGACTGGTTTGTCGCCCTCCTCGCGGAGGGCGTGGATAGAAATACCTGCCCACTGTGGAAGTACACCGACAAGCCCAGGTCGCCCTCCTCGCGGAGGGCGTGGATAGAAATGCCGGGTGTCGTGGTACAGTGTAGCCACAGCAAGCGTCGCCCTCCTCGCGGAGGGCGTGGATAGAAATCCCTGCTCCGCTGCCAGACTCAACCAGCTTATGAAGTCGCCCTCCTCGCGGAGGGCGTGGATAGAAATATGTACTCGGTATAGGTTTGCGGCAGTCGGCTCGTGGTCGCCCTCCTCGCGGAGGGCGTGGATAGAAATTATCCGCTGAATATTGAAAGGAGAAAACACCATGAGTCGCCCTCCTCGCGGAGGGCGTGGATAGAAATTGATGGCACCACGGGCAAAGTGTCACCCACAGGCGTCGCCCTCCTCGCGGAGGGCGTGGATAGAAATCGGAAACCTCGCTGTCGGTGGCAATGCTCATGCCGTCGCCCTCCTCGCGGAGGGCGTGGATAGAAATTCCGCATCCGTACCGATCAGTACATCGAAATCCAGTCGCCCTCCTCGCGGAGGGCGTGGATAGAAATTGGCTTGCACCGGCTGGATCGTCTCAGAGGATGCCGTCGCCCTCCTCGCGGAGGGCGTGGATAGAAATTGTGCGTTCGACCCTCGCCCTGAACTCGGCCAGGTCGCCCTCCTCGCGGAGGGCGTGGATAGAAATGTGAGCCTTTTTGTTCAGGTGCTTCTCCAACTTGTCGCCCTCCTCGCGGAGGGCGTGGATAGAAATCAGTTATGGCGAGTAAGCCGTATTTCAACGGTCAGCGTCGCCCTCCTCGCGGAGGGCGTGGATAGAAATATCGCCCCGGCGAGGTATGCGCTGTGGTCAGCGGTCGCCCTCCTCGCGGAGGGCGTGGATAGAAATATCCCGAAGCAGTTGTTGGAGGCCGAGGCCAACGGTCGCCCTCCTCGCGGAGGGCGTGGATAGAAATAGCCAGCCAGTCAGGAGGCCGTTAAGAAAATACCGTCGCCCTCCTCGCGGAGGGCGTGGATAGAAATGGCATGGTAATAGACACCGTCGCAGCCGCCGAGGAGTCGCCCTCCTCGCGGAGGGCGTGGATAGAAATAAGTTCGAGAAAATGTCGGACACCTGGGACGTGGTCGCCCTCCTCGCGGAGGGCGTGGATAGAAATTTTTTGTGTGGGGCGACGCTCCCCAGCTGCGCTGGGTCGCCCTCCTCGCGGAGGGCGTGGATAGAAATTTCCCGGCCCGACAAAGGCCCCCTGCGGGACTATGGTCGCCCTCCTCGCGGAGGGCGTGGATAGAAATGAGAACAATTACCGCCACCTCATCCTGGCCGCACAAAGTCGCCCTCCTCGCGGAGGGCGTGGATAGAAATTCCTCGCAAGAAACTTTGCAGCTAGTGGCGTCCGGTCGCCCTCCTCGCGGAGGGCGTGGATAGAAATAGATCACGTCCGGCGGCTACGGCTACCGTGAAAGTCGCCCTCCTCGCGGAGGGCGTGGATAGAAATTGGAGTGCGAGACCGAGGACGCCTACCTGGCCGGTCGCCCTCCTCGCGGAGGGCGTGGATAGAAATACTTTTGCCTACGATTATCCCCCCAAAAGATCCGTCGCCCTCCTCGCGGAGGGCGTGGATAGAAATCAAAATGTGCTGCACAGCGATGGCCTGACGGAGTGTCGCCCTCCTCGCGGAGGGCGTGGATAGAAATGGTTGCCGAGTAGGTAGCCATGTTTCGGGACATCGGTCGCCCTCCTCGCGGAGGGCGTGGATAGAAATATATACTCGGTGTAGGTCTGCGGCAGACGGCTCGTGGTCGCCCTCCTCGCGGAGGGCGTGGATAGAAATTACTTTGACCAGACGTGGACAAGAGCAATGCCCAGTCGCCCTCCTCGCGGAGGGCGTGGATAGAAATTTGGATGATGACATTATTTTTAGCGGAAGTAATGGTCGCCCTCCTCGCGGAGGGCGTGGATAGAAATCGGCCACGCTCAATCCCTGCTCGTTTAGACGGAGGTCGCCCTCCTCGCGGAGGGCGTGGATAGAAATTGCGGTATGCAGTCAGCGTCCCCGAATGGAATCTGTCGCCCTCCTCGCGGAGGGCGTGGATAGAAATCAATTGGAATTGAAATCTGCACAGAAACAACAGGTCGCCCTCCTCGCGGAGGGCGTGGATAGAAATATGTGGGCAACATTACCGCTGCTTTTGTTTGGGTGTCGCCCTCCTCGCGGAGGGCGTGGATAGAAATGCCTTATATGACCAGCGCTGTCACACAGGCAGACCGTCGCCCTCCTCGCGGAGGGCGTGGATAGAAATGTCATAAATGCCGTAATCATCGACATCTTCCCACGTCGCCCTCCTCGCGGAGGGCGTGGATAGAAATCAAGCGCCTTGCAGGCCACGCTCTGGGCATCCGTGTCGCCCTCCTCGCGGAGGGCGTGGATAGAAATCAGATGCAGTCGGACACCGGCACATGGATAGTGGTCGCCCTCCTCGCGGAGGGCGTGGATAGAAATATGATGTGCTGGACGATGTAGGGCTTGCCGATGGTCGCCCTCCTCGCGGAGGGCGTGGATAGAAATATGGACAGCCAGAAAGACGTATGGGGTGACTTTGGTCGCCCTCCTCGCGGAGGGCGTGGATAGAAATCGCCTGCGCCGTGCAAAGCTCTTTTACAAAGATGGGGTCGCCCTCCTCGCGGAGGGCGTGGATAGAAATTCGGTTACATCCATCCGGATACGCTGGAGGGCTTCGAGTCGCCCTCCTCGCGGAGGGCGTGGATAGAAATTGCCTCTGCGGCAGATGCTCGCGCAAGCTGCGCAGTCGCCCTCCTCGCGGAGGGCGTGGATAGAAATACGTCACTCATGGCCGTCCTCCTCCGGTGCCAGGTCGCCCTCCTCGCGGAGGGCGTGGATAGAAATATATTGTCAGCAGGGCAAAAAGAAAAGGCCCCCGGTCGCCCTCCTCGCGGAGGGCGTGGATAGAAATTCGGCAGGACGTAAAAATAAGGAGAGAACACATGGGTCGCCCTCCTCGCGGAGGGCGTGGATAGAAATATCATGTCGAACCATCAGGACAGCGGCGACCTGAAGGTCGCCCTCCTCGCGGAGGGCGTGGATAGAAATACGCACCGCATGAACGGCTACTGGCCGAACGCTTTGTCGCCCTCCTCGCGGAGGGCGTGGATAGAAATCTTGGAAGTCTTGAGGCCGAGAACATCGACATCATCGTCGCCCTCCTCGCGGAGGGCGTGGATAGAAATAAACTTGCACCCACCGAAACTCCCAAAAAGGCAGCGTCGCCCTCCTCGCGGAGGGCGTGGATAGAAATAACAGATTTACCGGGACTGCGCACACCCCTGAGAAGTCGCCCTCCTCGCGGAGGGCGTGGATAGAAATAGGTCAAGAAGTTCGTGATGGCTCCGTATGACCGTCGCCCTCCTCGCGGAGGGCGTGGATAGAAATTGCCAGCTCTCGTCCACATACTCGGAGAGATTCAGGTCGCCCTCCTCGCGGAGGGCGTGGATAGAAATACGAAAAAGCCGTGGCAATGTGCGTGTTTCAGCGTCGCCCTCCTCGCGGAGGGCGTGGATAGAAATAGTGAGGGGGATGGCTGTGAATCTGAAAGAATTGTGTCGCCCTCCTCGCGGAGGGCGTGGATAGAAATTTACATCATCAGCATTTTGCTGCTGAATCTCATGTCGCCCTCCTCGCGGAGGGCGTGGATAGAAATTCTGCCATATCAAGGAATCTGCCGGACAGCTCCCGTCGCCCTCCTCGCGGAGGGCGTGGATAGAAATAAGAATACTACTGCTGCATCCAGCGTGGGCGATGCGTCGCCCTCCTCGCGGAGGGCGTGGATAGAAATTCTACGGCAGCACAGGAAACCGCCCAAATGACAGGGTCGCCCTCCTCGCGGAGGGCGTGGATAGAAATTGACCCAGCTTCCTGGGAATGTTGAGGCTGAGGCGGTCGCCCTCCTCGCGGAGGGCGTGGATAGAAATTTTCCAAGTTTGATCCTGACCAATGCGGGCAGAGCGTCGCCCTCCTCGCGGAGGGCGTGGATAGAAATCAGCACGCGGGGAGTAATCAGCGTGTCCTCGTACGTCGCCCTCCTCGCGGAGGGCGTGGATAGAAATTTGGAAGCAAAAGAAGCTCTCGACCACGGAAACCGTCGCCCTCCTCGCGGAGGGCGTGGATAGAAATGCACTATGCTCGGCAAGACGCCTACCAAAGAAGGTCGCCCTCCTCGCGGAGGGCGTGGATAGAAATCTGCCGTGCCTGAAGATCAAGAAATATAAGTACGTCGCCCTCCTCGCGGAGGGCGTGGATAGAAATTGACCACCGTGATGTCCCAGCAGACTGATACCATGTCGCCCTCCTCGCGGAGGGCGTGGATAGAAATATAGTCGGTAGCTCTACCGTCACGCTGACGCGGGTCGCCCTCCTCGCGGAGGGCGTGGATAGAAATATCCTGACGGGAGAGTTTGAGCAGCGGTGGGAAGTCGCCCTCCTCGCGGAGGGCGTGGATAGAAATTGGAGGCAATCGACGAGATTGCAGACTCCGACCTCGGTCGCCCTCCTCGCGGAGGGCGTGGATAGAAATGTGACGCCCGAAATAGGGACGTCCATGACGTAATGTCGCCCTCCTCGCGGAGGGCGTGGATAGAAATCATCCGTCACTATCCCCGAGCGCAGCTTTATCCGCGTCGCCCTCCTCGCGGAGGGCGTGGATAGAAATACCTGACCGAACATCTCAATGCTGCGGATGTACGTCGCCCTCCTCGCGGAGGGCGTGGATAGAAATATGTTGCCGCGCTTGGTGCCGTCCGTATTTTCATCGTCGCCCTCCTCGCGGAGGGCGTGGATAGAAATTGCGCTGTATGCCCGTGGCGTCCGTCAGCTGACGTCGCCCTCCTCGCGGAGGGCGTGGATAGAAATACGTCGTCTTTTAGGCTGAATCGGTCTCCCCAGTTGTCGCCCTCCTCGCGGAGGGCGTGGATAGAAATCTTGCGCAACCGTTCCAAGCGGTCTGGACCGTAGGTCGCCCTCCTCGCGGAGGGCGTGGATAGAAATATCAGCTTCATCCGTGGTGCTGTTCAGCATTTCCAGTCGCCCTCCTCGCGGAGGGCGTGGATAGAAATCGTGTTGGGAGGGATTTATCCGTGATTGTTGGATGGTCGCCCTCCTCGCGGAGGGCGTGGATAGAAATCAGTCTGGTTGGTGCTTTGTCGAAGTCGGTCACAGTCGCCCTCCTCGCGGAGGGCGTGGATAGAAATGCAATTTTGCGCTTTTGGGATTTTGCCTCGATTTGTCGCCCTCCTCGCGGAGGGCGTGGATAGAAATTGACTACTATGCAGCCCACGGCTCCGATGTCGTGACGTCGCCCTCCTCGCGGAGGGCGTGGATAGAAATTATCATTTCCGTGGACAACCACAGAAAAACGGCGCGGTCGCCCTCCTCGCGGAGGGCGTGGATAGAAATCAGCCGCGTGTAGCATTTGGGGCATTGCTCCGGTGTCGCCCTCCTCGCGGAGGGCGTGGATAGAAATATAGAGCTTCCCTTCCTTTTGTGCTTTGAGAAGTCGATCGCCCTCCTCACGGAGGGCGCAGGTAGAAATCGACACAAAAATATGGTAAACTCTTATTATCGCAAGGCAAGAAATTAGTGCAACATGAAAACAGCATATTTGCGATATGCAATTCAACGCTGTTGCTATTGCATTAAAAAGTTGAATTGCTATAAGTTGTTGCCATGCGCTCTCTAAGGAACCGAGTATTTTGACCTACAATTCCGTCTCTTAAAGACGTTGGTTGAAATCAGTTTGTGTTCCCCGGTGCATTCTTCGACTTGAAGTCGCTCTATTTGAGGGGTGTGGATAGAATAACATAATAATCATATCGCGGTTCTCAAAGGCGTAACCAAGTCGTCCTCTTCACCGAGGGCGTAGATAGAAATCGTCACAACCACGCCGGTCTTTTCAGCATCAAGGTTGCCCTCCCCACAGAGGGTACGGATAGAAACCAGTTTTCACCTCGAATCGGGCATCGCCACAATTTTTCCAAAAAGGAGTTTTCCATGCATACCGTTCCCCTTACCCATCAGCTCGTCACCATCCAGGACGACTTTGACCTCGACAAGATCATCGAGAGCGGCCAGTGCTTCCGGCCACAGAAACTGGCCGACGGGCGATACCGTTTTCTTTCCGGCGGTGCACTCCTTTATCTGACCCCGCTAGGCGATGGGCAATACGACGCCGCGTGGCATGGCTCAAATCGGGAGTACTGGGCCAACTACTTTGATTTGGGCCGGAACTATGCCGCGCTGCGGTGCAGCTTGGCGGGACAGAGCAGCTATCTGGACAAATCGCTCGATTTCGGGCAGGGCATCCGAATCCTGCATCAGGACCCATGGGAAATGCTCATCACCTTTCTTATCTCCCAGCGCAAGAGCATTCCGGCCATCCGCACCGCCGTAGAACGCCTTGCCCGGTGCTGCGGCGAACCGCTCAATGCCGAAGACGATGAAGTTTTCCTCTTCCCCACCCCGCAGCAGCTCTGCGGCCTCTCTGGGGCGCAGCTGATGGGCTGTGGTCTGGGCTACCGCACCCGTTACATCCAGAACGCTGCCGCACAGGCTTCCAGCGGCACACTCGACCTCAGTGCTCTGGCGGCGCTGCCCGACGACGCTCTCTTTTCCCGCCTCCTCGAGCTGGACGGCGTCGGCAAAAAGGTAGCAAACTGCGTCTGCCTCTTTGGCTATGGCCGTACCGCGATGGCTCCCATTGATGTTTGGATACAGCGACTCATTGATGAGGAATTCGGCGGCCGCGACCCTTTTCCTTCCTATGGTCAGCAGGCTGGCATCGTACAGCAGTACCTGTTCTACTACAAGCGCAGCACCCGCCGCAGCGTCGCTCACAAAAAATAAAAAAGTTATTGACAACTCTCCTTTTGGCTGGTATAATGATATACGTCGTCAGGAATGATACGCCAGCTATGGGGGATTAGCTCAGCTGGGAGAGCGCTTGCATGGCATGCAAGA
>OGJI01001358.1_pt1 | contig 27189 bp, 16 predicted proteins | sample 1572031 | NCBI WGS metagenome assembly OGJI01 (sample SAMEA2582119, study PRJEB24529) | metagenome | biome: Human gut stool | place: China | collected 2011
TGGCTGGAACTGGCTGGATCAGGCAGTTGGACTTGACAGTATCTACGATCTTGCAACCGGTGAACGTGAAGCAAGATTTGATGCACTGGAAAAGCTGGTCGGAACAAATCTGGATTTTGTATATGTAGATATCTGGGGAAATAATACAGGAAGCAGTAATGATGATTCCTGGCAGACACGTAAGCTTTCCAAAGAGATCAATGATAACGGATGGCGTATGGCAAATGAATGGGGAGTTGCAAATGAATATGATGCAACATTCCAGCACTGGGCAACAGACCTTACCTATGGTGGATCTAACCAGAAAGGTGAGAACAGTGAGGTTATGAGATTCCTCCGTAACCATCAGAAAGATTCATGGGTTGCTGATTATCCGTCTTATGGCGGTGCAGCAATGATGCCATTGCTTGGCGGTTATAATATGAAAGATTTTGAAGGATGGCAGGGACGTAATGATTACGATACTTACATCACGAACCTTTATACTCATGATCTGACAACCAAATTTATCCAGCATTACAAGATTGTAAAATGGGTAGATGGAGATCCTGTTACAGCAGGAGATGCAACGAACTGGGTACCGGATATGGAAATTACTCTGAAGAATGATGATGGAGATACACTGGTACTGACCAGAGGATCTAATGATTTCAGCAGTGATGCCTACAGAGAAAGAACGATGACCCTGAATGGAAAAGTGATCGCACAGGGAGCACCTTCCAAAGGAGACAGAACCGATTCTGATATTCAGAACGGAAGAAAAAAAGGAACAGAAAGTTATCTGCTTCCATGGATCTGGGATTCAGAGAGCGGTGAAAAAGTAGCGGCATCCAAAGAAAAGCTGTATCACTGGAATACAGCCGGAGGAACAACAACCTGGGAAGTTCCGGACGGATGGGAGAACCTGAAAAGTGTTAAGGTTTATAAGCTGACAGATCTTGGAAAGACAGATGAGAAGACAGTTGCAGTAAAGAATGGAAGAATTACACTGGAAGCAGAATCTGAGACTCCATATGTAGTATGCAAAGGTGAAGAAAATAACCTGAAAATCACATGGAGTGAGGGAATGCATATTGTAGATGCCGGTTTTAACGGTGGATTAGATTCACTGGAAAAGAACTGGAAAAAATCCGGTGATGGTGAAGCAACTATTGCAAAGAGCCAGTACAGTAATCCAATGCTGAAACTGAGTGGAAAAGTATCCATGACACAGGAACTGACAGACTTAAAGGCAGGTCGGCAGTATGCAGTTTTAGTTGGTGTTGATAACCGCAGTGATGCGAAAGCAACAATGACGATCAAGAATGGTGATGATGTACTTGCAACAAATTACACAACACGTTCTATCGCGAAAAACTATGTAAAAGCCTATACGCACAGCAATTCCAGTGCAACGGTAGACGGAAGCAGCTATTTCCAGAATATGTATGTATTCTTTACAGCACCGGAAAGCGGTAAGGTTACATTGACACTTTCAAAAGAAGCAGGCAAGGGAGATTCCTATTTTGATGATGTACGTGTAGTGGAAAATGATTCTCATAATATTACAACGAACAAGAAAGGTGAAGTTGTAAGATTTGAGCAGGATTTCGAGACAAATGTACAGGGAATTTATCCATTTGTTGTTGGTGGAATCGAAGGTGTTGAAGATAACAGAATTCATTTATCTGAAAGACATGACAAGTATACGCAGGCTGGATGGGATGTAAAACTGATGGATGATGTTCTGGATGGTGACTGGTCAGTGAAGATCAATGGTCTGACCCAGAGAAGCAAGCTGGCATATCAGACAATTCCGCAGAACTTCCGTTTTGAGCCTGGTGTTACATACAAAGTAAGCTTTGATTATCAGGCAGGTAGTGACGATACTTATGGTGTTGTTGTAGGTGCAGGTGAGTATACAGGAGCAACCAATCTGGAAACATTGAAAAAATCACTGGGAACAACTGCTCATTATGAGAGAGAAATCGTTGGTGATATTACAGGTCAGACATGGTTTGGTATTTACTCAACAAGCACAGCACCAGATCTGCAGGGCGTAAATTCAAGTTCTGCACAGGCCAACTTTGGTGGATACAAAGAACTGGTTCTTGACAATCTTGTGATTGAAAAAGTTGAGCAGAATATAACGATTGATACACTGAAAGATCTGATTGCGACGGCAGAAGGATACAATAAAGAAGATTATACTGCTGCTGACTGGAAGAAGCTGGATGATGCTCTTACCAAGGCAAAGGTTGCAGTGAACAGAGATAAGACATCAGCAGATGAAATCGAAAGTGCATATTATGCACTGAATGGTGCAATTAATTATATTGCTTCGATTGATACAAATGAAGAAAGCAGTACGAAGAATGATATTTCTGTTGAAGGCGTGATCGCAACAGCAGGAAGCGAAGACGGTGGAACATACGGAAGTAATATTGGAAAAGCAGAATATGTTCTTGATAATGATGTGACAACTGCATGGATGACAGCTTATTCAGGATATGCTACAACAATCAAGAATGGAGAGGGATGGATTGACCTTCAGTTCCCGGAGGCACATACAGTTGACGGACTTCGTTATCTGCCAGGACCGGTTACAGCTGGAGCCTTGGTTACAATTGCTGATTATGAGATTTATGTTAAGACAGCAGATTCAGCGGATTATGTAAAGGTAAGCGATGGAACATGGGAGAATACTTCTTCCTGGAAGATGGCAAAATTTGATCCGATTGAAAATGTAACAAATGTGAAACTGCTTGCTAAATCTACCAAGGTATATAACTGGTGGGCAATGGCAGCAGAAATCCGTATCACCAGTGCAGCAGAAGCAACGACAGATACAGAAGTAGTAGATAAGAGCGGACTGACAGATGCACTTGCTGAAGCAAAAGCATTAAATGAAGCTGATTATACTGCAGAGAGCTGGGCTGTTCTTCAGACAAAGATTGAAGCAGCAGAGGCAGTTGTAAATAATGCAGATGCGACTAACTATGATGTTCAGCTTGCACTTGCAAATCTGGTAGATGCAATCAGTGGGCTGGAAGCAGCGGAGACTCCTGAACCGACACCGGCTGATAAGGACAAACTTACAGAAGTTGTCAATAATTGTGCAGGATTAGAAGAGAAAAACTTTACAGCAGACAGTTGGAAAGTTTACAAAGCTGCTTATGAAAAGGCAATGGCAGTTCTTGCTGATGAAAATGCATCTCAGGCAGATGTAGATGCAGCAGTTGCAGCACTTAAAGCAGCTTATGCAGGTCTTGTAAAAGCAGATGATGGAAATGGTGGAAACAATAACCAGGGCAATAATAACCAGGGAAATAATAATAAGGGTGATAATGTAAATAAGCCTGGAACACCGAACAATACAAATGCAGCAGGTAAGAACAATACGACAAATAAAGGTACAGTGAAGACTGGAGATACCGCACCATTTATGGCAATGATCGTAACAATTCTTGCAGCAGCAGGAGTGATCTTCGGAACAGTTGCTCAGAAGACCAGAAGACGCAGAAATCGTAAATAAATAATGAAACTGACAGATATCTGAAGTTAATAGAACAGATGGTCAGATGAAAATGAAGAAGAGTCAGAACACCGGAGAGTGTGATGACTCTTCTTTAATTTTATCATTTTTAGCAGAATGATAAAATTAAATTGACAATGATAAAATTAAAAGATATACTATACCTGTGTCAGATTAAGGACGATTTGGAAAGATCAGATTATAGTTTGTTGTGGGTGATGAGCCAATAATAAGAAAAAGAGCAGGATAATGGAGAGCGTGCATGAGAAAATTTGATTATCGTGAGGAATGGAAAGCATTACTCACACCGGAAATAGTATCTTATCTATCACAGATACATGAATTTAAAGGAGAACAGACACTATTTATTGAATCCAAAGCAGACACGTTAACGCAGTTGGTTGAGATTGCAAAAATTCAAAGTACCGAAGCATCGAATAAGATCGAAGGAATTTATACGTCAGATGAAAGGCTAAGAGCATTAGTTAAAGATACAACGAGACCAAAGACCAGAAGTGAACGTGAAATAGCCGGATACAGAGATGTGTTGAATACAATTCATGAAAATCATGATTATATTCCACCGAAATCGACCATCATTTTGCAGTTACATAGAGATTTATATAAATTTGAAGGGGCAGATACAGGCGGAAAATATAAAGTGGTTGACAATATTATAGAGGAAGAGGATTCTACAGGAAATAAATCAATCCGATTTAACCCAGTTCCGGCATGGGAGACACCAGAAGCAGTTGAAGAATTGTGCAGATCATTTGAAGAAGCACTTTATATGGAGCAGATAGATCCACTTATTTTGATCCCGATGTTTATTCTTGATTTTTTGTGTATTCATCCTTTTAGTGATGGGAATGGGAGGATGAGTCGTCTACTTACTTTATTATTATTATATAGAGCCGGATATATTGTCGGTAAATATATCAGTATTGAAAAACTGATAGAAGATACAAAAGAAGTTTATTATGATTCTTTACAGAAAAGTTCCATAAAGTGGCATGAAAATGCGAATGATTATGAACCGTTTGTAAAGTATATGCTGGGGGTGATTGTGGCGGCATACAGAGATTTCTCGTCGAGAGTGAAATGGCTGACGACAGAAAACTTATCCAAACCTGAAAGAATAAGAGAAATAATACGGACTACCATGGGGACGATTACAAAATCAGAACTTTTAAAAAGATGTCCTGATATCAGTCAGGTAACAGTGCAGAGAACCCTTGCAGAATTGATGGAAACCGATGAAATAACCAAAATTGGTGGTGGAAGATATACAAAGTATACCTGGAATAATAAATAATTGATTGGAGAAATGATATGATTACAGGAGAATTAAAAAATAAAATTGACGCATTATGGGATATTTTTGCAGCAGGAGGACTGGTGAATCCATTGGAAGTAATTGAACAGATTACCTATCTGATGTTTATTCATGATTTAGATGAGGCTGATAATACACGGGCAAAAGAAAGTGCCATGCTGGGATTGCCTTATCAGAGTATTTTTTCAGAAGAAGTGAAGATTGGAGAAAGAACAATCAGTGGGAATCAGTTAAAATGGTCGGTATTTCATGATTTCCCGGCTGACAGAATGTATTCTGTGATGCAGGAATGGGTCTTTCCTTTTATTAAAACGCTGCACAGTGATAAGAACAGTGCTTATTCTAAATATATGGATGATGCAATCTTTAAATTGCCTACACCATTAGTATTATCAAAGGTAGTAGATTCTCTGGATGAGATTTATGCGGTGATGAATGAAATTCAGACGACTGATGTGCGAGGAGATGTCTATGAGTATCTTCTTTCCAAGATTGCACAGTCCGGGCGGAATGGACAGTTCAGGACACCAAGACATATTATTCGTATGATGGTAGAGTTGATGGATCCGTCCAGTGACGAGATCATCTGTGACCCGGCATGTGGAACATCGGGATTTTTGGTAGTGGCTGGTGAGTATTTGAAAGAAAAGAAAAAAGAAGAAATTTTCTATGATAAGAAGAAAAAAGATCACTACATGAATCATATGTTCCATGGGTATGACATGGATCGTACCATGCTTCGTATCGGAGCGATGAACATGATGACGCATGGGATTGACAATCCTTTTATTGAGTACAGAGACAGTTTGTCGGATCAGAATCAGGATAAAGAACAGTATTCTCTTGTACTGGCAAATCCACCTTTTAAGGGAAGTCTTGATGCGGAATCAGTGTCGGGAGATTTGCTGAAAGTATGTAAGACAAAGAAGACGGAACTTCTTTTCTTAACTTTATTTTTGCGTATATTAAAAATTGGTGGACGTTGTGCATGTATTGTACCGGATGGAGTGTTATTTGGTTCATCCAAAGCACATAAATCTATTCGAAAAGAAATTGTAGAAAATCAGCGTTTAGAGGCAGTAATTTCCATGCCATCCGGTGTATTCAAACCATATGCAGGAGTATCCACTGCAATTTTGATATTTACAAAGACAGAACATGGTGGAACAGATCATGTATGGTTCTATGATATGAAAGCTGATGGATTTAGCTTGGATGATAAGCGGACTCCTGTTGCGGAAAATGATATCCCGGACATTATAGAAAGATTCAAAAATCGTGAAAAAGAAGTGGACAGAAAGCGTACAGAGCAATCTTTCATGGTTCCGAAAAAAGATATTGTAGAAAATGAGTATGATCTCAGTATTAATAAATATAAAGAGGTAGAATACATCCCGGTAGAGTATCCACCGACTTCTGAAATTATGGCGAATATTCGGGAACTTGAAAATGAAATCGGAAAAGAAATGGATGAACTTGAAAAGTTATTGAAAATGTAGAGGGAATTAATTTCAACACAGCCTCAATATAGTTATTCTCAACAGGCAATAGATTTTATTTATGATGAAATAAAAAAGCACCGAGTACGATACTCAATGACTGGAAGAATAAATTATCAAAAAAATAGCCAACTCCAGGAGCAAAGGATTTTAAGTATTGTATATACCTACTCCCATTCGGAAACCCAGCTTTATTCCTTCACAAGTTGACTATTAATTGTATTATCATAATAATTACATTTGTCAAGACTTATGATGAAGTAGGCTGATACAGTGTGGGAAGTTTAAGGTTTTATGGTGGATAATAAAAATAAGAAAGGAAAAGCAAATTGTAATTTGCTGAAAAAAATATATGGTTAGGGTAAAACTTGAAGATGTTTGTGAACGAGGAACATCAAATTTGAAAATGTCAGATGTTACAGATTTATCAGGAAACTATCCCATATATGGAGCGGCTGGATATATAGGGAATGTCGATTTCTATCATCAGATAAATCCATATGTAGCTATTGTAAAGGATGGTGCAGGAATTGGAAGAGCAATGTTATGCCCAGCTCAATCATCGATTATTGGAACAATGCAATATTTATTGCCGAAAAAGAATATTCTTCCTCGATATCTTTATTACGTTGTAAAATATATGCATTTAGAAAAATATTTTACAGGTGCAACAATACCACATATTTATTTTAAAGATTACAAAAATGAAACATTTAATTTAGAGGCTCTCGAAAGACAAAAAGAAATTGTTACGGTGCTTGAAAAATGTGAAAAAGTAATAGAATACAGAAAACGTGAATTAAATGAGTTGGATAGTTTAATTAAAGCCCGATTTGTCGAGATGTTTGGTGATCCAATATACAACGCAAATAATCTTCCGATGATGTGCTTAAATGACCTTGGAGTTTGGAATAGTGGAGGAACACCTTCTCGTACTAATCCAGCATATTTCACAGGCGAGATTGATTGGTATTCTGCTGGAGAACTAAACACACTTTATCTTGAAGGCTCAATCGAAAAAATAACAGAGGAAGCAATTCAAGAAAGTGCTGCTAAGTTGTTCAAAGCAGGTAGTATGCTTGTTGGTATGTATGATACTGCCGCATTTAAAATGGGAATCCTCAAAAAAGCTTCAGCATCAAATCAGGCTTGTGCATGTATAGAACCAAATGAAACGGTAAATATTGTCTGGTTGTATTATTCTCTACAGCTTATGAAAGAACATTTTCTTTCTCAGAGAAGAGGAGTCCGTCAGAAGAATCTGAATCTTGGCATGATTAAAGGATTTGAGATTCCAATAGCTGATAGAGGGAAACAAGATGAGTTTGTATGCTTTGCAGAACAAGTAGACAAATCAAAAGTTGCAGTGCAGAAAGCATTGGATGAAACACAGATATTATTTGATTCATTAATGCAGGAGTATTTTGGATAAAATTTCTTGATTGTATATGAGAGGAAGATGTTATGCAAGAAAGTGATAAAATTCAAGTATATGATAATCAACCAATTAGAACAGCGTGGGATGAACAGAATGAAGAATGGTATTTTTCGATCGTAGATGTCGTAAGTGTATTAACAGATCAACCGGACAGAAGGCGTGCAGGAAAGTACTGGAGTGTTTTAAAGACTCGACTTAAAAAGGAAGGAAGTCAGTTGCCTACAAATTGTAGTCAACTGAAACTAAAAGCAGATGATGGGAAACGTTATAAAACTGATGTGGCAAATACTGAGCAATTATTGCGTATAATTCAATCTATTCCATCTAAAAAAGCGGAACCCTTTAAACTCTGGCTGGCACAGATTGGACGAGAAAGAATAGAGGAAACCATTGATCCTGAATTAACCATTGATCGGGCATTAGATACATATTCTAAAAAGGGTTATCCTGCAGATTGGATTAATCAGAGGTTACAAACTATCCGAGCTAGAAAAGAATTGACAGATCAATGGCAGACTCATGGAGTTGAAAAGGGAAAGGAATATGCAATTCTGACAGATGAGGTAACGAGAGCCTGGTCGGGAATGAATACTAGACAGTATAAAAATCTAAAGGGATTAAAAAAAGAAAATCTCCGTGATAATATGAGTACACTTGAACTTGCATTAAATATGTTGGCAGAAGCAACGACAACAGAACTTACAAAAGTGCAGAATCCACAGGGATTGGAAGAAAATAGAATTGTTGCCAAGACCGGCGGAGGAATTGCTGGAGATGCAAGAAGACGAATAGAACAAGAAACTGGAACACCCGTAATAACAAGCCAAAATGCAAATAATTTAAGTTCGATCGTGACAGGAATGATCGAAGGGGTTATAGAAAAAGAAGATAAGTAAATAAAGTATTGCAAATGTGGTGAAGGATGCTGGTATCTTGAGAGGAGATAGTAGCATGGAAGAAAAAGTTGTAATTATATTAAATGAAATGTCAGAGTATCTTTCAATTTCTCAAATGAAAAAATTACAGGAAGTAATTTTGAAAACATTTTCAGAAAATGAAGCAAAAAAGCAGGAAATATCTAATCATGATTTTTTGAAAATGTTTTTAGACGCTAAGAAAATCGAAGGATGCTCTGAAAGAACAATACAATATTACAAGGTTACTGTGGAACATTTACTATCCAAGATAGAAGAAAGTGTAAGAAAGATTACAACAGAAGAAATACGTGCATATTTAGCAGATTATCAGAAATGGAATAATTGTTCAAATGTTACGATCGATAATATTAGGAGAAATATTTCAAGCTTCTTTTCATGGTTGGAGGAAGAGGACTATATTCTTAAAAGTCCAATGAGAAGGATTCATAAAATTAAAACAAAAACGGTAGTTAAAAGCGTAATTACCGACGAAGGAATAGAAAGGCTTCGAGATAATTGTATGGAGAAGCGAGACCTGGCGATAATAGATTTATTGTATTCTACTGGAATCCGAGTCGGTGAACTTGTGAATCTTAATATAGATGATATTGATTTGGAAGGGCGAGAATGTATTGTTTATGGAAAAGGTGATAAAGAAAGACGAGTATATTTTGATGCAAAAGCAAAAGTACATTTGCAGGAATATATTGAAAGGAGACAGGATAATAATCAAGCACTTTTTGTAACATTGGACGCACCTCATGATCGGTTAAAGATAAGCGGAGTGGAAATTAGACTACGACAGTTGGGAAGAAGACTTGATTTGGAACGAATACATCCACATAAGTTCCGAAGAACAATGGCTACAAGAGCGATTGATAAAGGGATGCCAATTGAGCAGGTACAAAAAATACTGGGACATTCGCAAATAGATACAACGATGCAATACGCGATGGTAAATCAGAATAATGTAAAGTCGTCACATCAAAAATATATGTCATAAAAAATGCAAAAACGTTTTCAAATTGTAATTTGTGGGGATGATAGATGGCTAAATTAAAAGAAGTATGCACTTTTTATTCTGGTACAGGTTTTCCGACAAAGTATCAGGGAAATGATGAAGGTGAATATGCTTTTTATAAAGTAAGTGATATTGCAAATAATGTTCAACTTGGGAATACATATTTGAGTGTTTGCAATAATTATATTTCAGGTGAAATAGCAAAAGAAATTAAAGGTTGTATTTTACCTAAAGATACAGTTGTTTTTGCAAAGATTGGAGAAGCAGTCAAACTGAATAGAAGGGCTATTACCAGTGCAGATTGCCTAATTGATAATAATGCGATGGGACTTGCACCTATTCAGGATAAACTTCGATTGGATTATTTCTTTTACTACATGAGAAATCTAAAGATGGAAAAACTTGCAGAATCAACGACTGTTCCATCAGTCAGAAAATCTTTATTAGAAGAATTAGAAATTAAAGTGCCTTCACTAGAAGAACAAAAAGAGATTGGTGAGATTCTTGATAAAGTATCTGTTGTAATTCAGACTAGAAAACAAGAAATAGAACAGCTTGACCTATTAATCAAAGCCCGATTTGTCGAGATGTTCGGAGATATTAATATCAATGATAAAAATTGGAAATATGAGCCTTTAGGAGAACTTTGTACCATTGTTAGAGGCGGTTCACCAAGACCAATAGAACAATTTTTAGGTGGTGATGTGCCTTGGATAAAAATAGGTGATGCAACGGATGGAGATAGTATTTATTTAAACTCGACTAAGGAACACATCATTCAAGAAGGTATAAAGAAGAGTAGGCTCGTAAAGGAAGGAAGCTTGATATTTGCAAACTGTGGAGTTTCGTTAGGGTTTGCGAGGATTATTACTTTTGATGGTTGCATTCATGATGGCTGGCTTGCGATGGAAGATATAGACGAAAGACTTGATAAAGTATTCCTGCTGCAAGCATTAAATCAAATGACAGAGCATTTTAGAGCAATTGCACCAGCAGGAACACAACCTAATCTAAATACAGCCATAATGAAGGCATACAAACAGGTAATACCACCTATAGAATTACAAAGAGAATTCATAAATTTTGCTAAACAAGTCACCAAATCAAAAGTTGTTTAACCAAAAGCATTTTAAAACTCCCACTTTAGTGGTATCATTATAGTAATTATTATCAAGGAAGCGAGTACCAGATCATCTTTCAAATGAAAGTAAAGTCAACGGAGGGGCGAGGTATGGTTACAAATTTCGATTATCTAAAAAATGAGTCAAAATTTTCTGCTTTTGCGGACATTGCGATATCTGCTGAAAGAATTATTCTTATTGATCCGGAAGCTTGTATCCTGAACTGTCGTCGTGCCATGGAATTTGCAGTTAAGTGGATGTATTCAGTAGATGTAGAGCTTGAAATGCCTTATCAGGATAATCTTCAGAGTTTGATGAATGTAGGGGAATACAGACAGATTGTAGGTTCTGATATTTGGAAAAGAATGGATTATATCCGCAGATGTGGAAATAATGTAGCACATAGCAACAGAAAGTTAGGAAAAGATGAGGCGATGCTTTGTCTTGAAAATTTATATATTTTTCTTGATTATGTGGCGTATTGTTATGCAAAGGAATATGAAGAACGTGATTTTAATCCAACATTGATCACGTTGAGAGCTAAAAAAGCAAAGGAATCCAAAGAAGCTGCTGATGCGATAAAAGAAGAATTAGTAAAAGAGCAGGAAAAGACAGCTCAGCAGGGACTTGATCTGCAGAAGTTACTGAAAGAAAATGCTTCATTGAAGGAAGAACTTTCAGCAAGAAGACAGGAGCAGCAGCAGACCTATACACCAAAGCCGCTTGATCTGTCAGAATATGATACAAGAAAGCTCTATATAGATGCTATGCTTACAGATGCCGGATGGACAGAAGGAAAGGACTGGATAAATGAAGTCCCTCTTTCAGGAATGGCAAATAAATCAGGAACAGGTTATGCAGATTATGTTCTTTATGATGATATGCACCGACCGCTGGCAATTATTGAAGCGAAAAGAACGTGTGCAGATGTGGCTGTGGGACGGCAGCAGGCAAAATTATATGCAGATATTATAGAAAAAGAGTGTGGAAGAAGACCGGTTATTTTCCTTACGAATGGATTTGAAACGCATATTATAGACGGACAATATCCTGAAAGAAAATGCTCTTTCATTTATTCAAAAAGAGATCTGGAAAAGTGGTTTAATCTGCTGGCGATGAGGACAAGCCTTAAGAATGTTACGGTGGATAAAAATATCGCAGGACGCTATTATCAGGAGGCGGCAATTAAGGCAGTATGTAGCAGTTTAGATGAAAAGAACCGCAGAAAAGCCTTGCTTGTTATGGCAACAGGATCAGGTAAGACAAGAACGGTGATTGCTTTATGTAAGATTCTGTTGGATGCCGGGTGGGTAAAGAATATTTTATTCCTTGCAGACCGTAATTCTCTTGTTACGCAGGCAAAGAGAAGTTTTGTTAATCTGCTTCCCAGTCTTTCCTGCACAAATCTTGTAGAAGAGAAAGATAATTATAATGCACATTGCGTCTTTTCTACGTATCAGACGATGATCAACTGCATTGATGTTGTAAACGATAAAGAGGGGAAGCTTTTTACTTGTGGTCACTTTGATCTTGTGATTTGCGATGAGGCACACCGGTCGATCTATAATAAATATAAGGATATTTTCCATTATTTTGATGCTCCATTGATAGGATTGACAGCAACCCCCAAGTCTGAAATTGACAAGAATACCTATGAGGTGTTTGAATTAGAAGATGGGGTGCCGACTTATGGATATGATCTTGCTCAGGCGGTAAAAGATGAGTATCTTGTAGATTATATTTCGATTGAATCAAAGTTAAAATTTATTGATCAGGGAATTGTCTATGATGAATTGTCGGAAGAAGAAAAAGAAGAATATGAAAGAACCTTTGTGGATGAAGAGGGCAAGATTCCTGAAGTTATTTCTTCCTCTGAATTAAATACCTGGATTTTTAATGAAGATACGATCAGGCAGGCATTAAATATTTTAATGACAGAAGGAATTAAGATTGAGTATGGTCAGAAATTAGGTAAGACAATTATTTTTGCGAAGAATCATAATCATGCAGAAAAGATACTGGAAGTATTTAATAAAGAGTATCCATATCTTCCAGATTATGCACGAGTAATTGATAATCGAATGACCTATGCACAAAGTGCGATTGATGAGTTTGCGGATCCGAAGAAGATGCCACAGATTGCAATTTCAGTTGATATGTTGGATACAGGGATTGATGTACCGGAGATTTTGAATTTGGTCTTTTTCAAAAAAGTCATGAGTAAGGCAAAATTTTGGCAAATGATCGGACGCGGTACAAGACTTTGCCCGGAGCAGTTGGATGGTGAGGATAAACAGAAATTTTACATTTTTGATTTCTGTGGGAATTTTGAATTTTTCCGTTTAAATAAGGGACGGGCATCGGCGAAGATGATCGCTCTTCAAAGTGCAGTTTTTAATTTGAAGTTTGAAATTACATATCAGCTTCAGTCGGCAGAATATCAGACAGATCGTCTGATTGCATACAGAAATGTGCTGGTCAGGGAAATGAGCGAAAGAGTACAGAAATTACCAAGAGATAATTTCGCAGTACGGCAGCACCTGAAATACGTTGAAATGTATTCTGATGAAACGAATTATCAGGCTCTTACTTATGGAGATACCGTGACTGTAAAAGAAGAAGTTTCTCCACTGATTCAGCCGGAAGAGGACGAGGCAAATGCAGTCAGATTTGATGCATTGATGTATAGGATAGAGCTTGCATATCTGATGGGAAAAAAGGATATAAAAGCAAGAGGAGATCTGCGAAAGAAAGTAAAAGGAGTAGCAGGTGTGGCTAATATTCCTGAGATCCAGGCACAGACAGATCTGATCCAACAGATTCTTACTACGGATTATGTTGAAGAGGCCGGAGTGGATGAATTTGAAGAAATCAGAGAAAAGTTGCGTAATCTGATGAAATATATCCCAGGACAGAAAAGACGCTATGATACGAATTTTGAAGATGATGTATTGTCAATCGAGTGGAAAGAAGCGGAACTTGAGAATGACGAGCTGAAGAATTATAAGGCAAAAGCAGAGTTTTATATCCGACAGCATCAGGATAATATTGCTATTGCAAAGCTTAAGACAAATCAGCCACTGACTAGTACAGATATAGAGAGTCTGGAAAAAATTTTGTGGAAAGAAGTTGGAACAAGGTCTGATTACGAACAGGAAATAGGGGAAAAGCCATTGGGCGAATTTGTTCGTGAGATTGTCGGACTTGATATGAATGCGGCAAAGGAAGCATTTTCAGAATATCTGACGGATACGAATCTTGATAGCAGACAGATTTATTTTGTGAACCAGATTGTAGAATATATCGTGCATAATGGAATGCTGAAAGATTTTTCAGTTCTTCAGGAAGCACCATTTACTGATCAGGGAAGTGTCGTTGAGATTTTTAAGGATATAACAGTATGGATGGGAATTAAAAGAGTAATAGACAGTATCAATGCAAATGCTGCTGCATAATATGAAGTGGACGGTGTTGATGAAACTTCTACAAAGGCATAATAAAGAATAAAAGTGTTGTAAATAGAAGGAAAAACAGACGGGATTCGGAACGTAACTGATACGGTTCTGATCTCGTCTGTTTTGTCAGTAAGTCAACTGTTTTGTTAGTGAGTGAACCAGGTTATTTATGGATCATTCCAAGAAATGTTTCATGGATCTTTGTATCCTGATCCAGTTCCGGATGAAATGCAAATGCCATCTGATTGTGATATTTTACTCCGACGATCCGATCCTGTACGACACTTAAAACTTCCGGTTTTTCTCCGGCTGCATCAGCATGAATGCTTTCCACATAAGGTGCACGGATGAAAGTCATAGGGATTTCACCGATTCCGTTGGCGTTGGCAGTAGTGTGGAAACTGCCGAGCTGACGGCCATAGGCATTTCGTCTGACTGTCATGGGAAGAGTTCCGAAGTAGGATTCCTCCTGACCGGCAATATCCGAAGCGAGCAGGATCATTCCTGCACAGGTTGCGAGAACCGGCATACCGGAGCAGATTTTTTCTTTTAAAGGTTCAAACATATCAAGATCATGCAGAAGTTTTCCCTGGACAGTGCTTTCACCACCGGGAAGAATGAGACCGTTGAAGTCTTTTTGCAGATCATCAGTTTTTCTGAGTTCGATGGTATCTGCACCGAGCTTCTGGAGCATATGTTCATGTTCTATGAATGCCCCCTGCAGGGCAAGAACTGCAATCATCATAGTCTTATTTACCCCTTTCAGCCATAAGAAGTGCAATTTCCTGCTCATTGATACCGACCATGGCTTCTCCGAGATCTGCGGAAAGTTCAGCGATCAGTTTTGCGTCAGTATAATTTGTTACAGCCTGAACGATGGCAGCGGCACGTTTTGCCGGATTACCGGACTTGAAGATACCGGAGCCGACGAAGACACCTTCTGCTCCCAACTGCATCATCAGGGCTGCATCTGCAGGAGTTGCGACACCACCGGCTGCGAAGTTTACGACCGGAAGTTTTCCGTTTTCATGGACATAGAGAACAAGGTCAAATGGAACTTGAAGCTGCTTTGCTGCCTCAAAGAGCTCATCTTCACGCATTCCTTTGATCCGGGCAATTTCACTGTTCATCATTCGCATATGACGGACAGCCTGGACGATATCACCGGTTCCCGGCTCTCCCTTTGTACGGATCATAGAAGCACCTTCATTAATTCTTCTTAAAGCTTCTCCGAGGTCTTTTGCACCGCAGACGAAAGGAACGTCAAAGTCACGCTTGTTGATATGGTATACATCATCAGCAGGGGAAAGAACTTCACTTTCATCGATATAATCAATCTCAATGGCCTGAAGAACCTGTGCTTCTGCGAAATGCCCGATTCTGCATTTTGCCATAACCGGAATGGACACTGCCTCCTGGATTCCACGGATCATTTTCGGGTCACTCATACGGGAAACACCACCTGCTGCACGGATATCTGCCGGAATCCGTTCAAGAGCCATAACTGCACATGCACCTGCTGCTTCTGCAATTTTTGCCTGCTCCGGTGTCGTTACATCCATGATGACACCACCCTTTAACATCTGAGCCAGATTTTTGTTCAGTTCATATCTTTCGTTTGTATTCATTGGTAAATCCTCCCTTTAAGAATCGTATTTTAGAATATAGTGGAAATTCTTTACAATTTCGACAGGTATTAGTATAATTGCATTGTGACTATAGGAAAATATTCAATTTAGATATAATCAAAAAGGTCAGAATGGAGAAAATAGAATAGATGTTGACATATAATTTTGAAAATATAGGGTCAGATTCCCTGTATGAATTTTTGTATAAATGTATCAAAAATGACATAATACAGGGGATAATCTTAAGTGGTGAGAAGCTGCCTTCCAAGCGGGCACTTGCGAAAAATCTGGCTATAAGCGTGATCACGGTAGAGAATGCCTATGGTCAGCTTCTTGCAGAAGGATATATTTATTCCATTCCTAAAAGCGGGTATTATGTGTCGGATCTGAGTGGGATTCCGGTACATCAGACAGAGTATACGTCAGAAACGTATGAGGCGGAAGAGCAGGGGACAGATTCACGGACTGCAAAAGCCGGGGACAAAGTACTTCTGACCGGAGGAAAAAATGCATTTATTGCGGATTTTACAAGCAATCAGACGGAGCATGCTGCATTTCCTTTTTCAATCTGGAATAAGACCATGCGGGCAGTCATGAATGATTATCAGAAGGAAATGATGATCAATCCCCCCTGTGGAGGTGTGATGGAACTGCGGAAAAGTATTTCCAGTTATCTTAAAGAATTTTGTGCCATGTATGTAAGACCGGAACAGATCATTATCGGAGCAGGAACAGAGTATCTGTACAGTATTCTGATCCAGCTTCTTGGGAGAAATGTCTGTTATGGAGTGGAGAATCCGGGCTATCCAAAGATTGCAAAAATCTACCGCAGTATGGGTGTAAAGTATGAGTATATTGATCTGGATGAAGAGGGAACTTCTGCAAAGAAACTGGAAGAAAAAAAAGTAGATATCATGCATATTTCCCCATCTCATCATTTCCCGACCGGAATGGTGATGCCGATCAGCAAGAGGTATGAATTGCTTGGATGGGTTACGAGAAAAAAGGAACGGTATATCATAGAAGATGATTATGACAGTGAGTTAAGACTTGCGGGGAAACCGATTCCGTCCCTGCAGAGTATCGATGTATCAGGCAAGGTGATTTATATTAATACATTTGCGAAGACACTCTGTTCTACTGTCCGAATCAGTTATATGGTACTTCCTGAAGCACTGGCAGAGAAATATTACAGAGAACTTTCATTTTATTCCTGTACTGTGTCTAACTTTGAACAGTATACACTGGCAGCATTTATGAATGCAGGTGCATTTGAGAAGCATATCAACAGGCTGAGAAACTATTATCAGCATAAGCGGGATCTGATCTTAAGTACATTTCTCAGAGAGCCTTTGGGAAAATATATTACGATCAGTGAAGAGGATTCAGGTGTGCATTTCCTGATGCATGTCAATACTTCCATGAGTGAGCAGGAATTTCTTTTAAAGACAAGGGCGAAAGGAATCCGGCTGGCAACGTTGTCTTCTTTTTATAATGCGGAACAGAAAGACAGCAGATATGAAAATACGTATGTTATGAATTATTCCTTTGTGGACTGCGACCGGTTGGAATATGTGGCACAGACGCTTTATAAGATCATTCATCCATAGAAGGAGGAGTTTAGTATGGAGCAGCTTTTTACTGTATGGGGAGAGACGCTGGATAAAGAGCATGTACTTGACGAATATCCAAGACCGCTGATGGTAAGGGACAGTTATCTGAATCTCAATGGGTACTGGGACTATGCATTTACACAGGAATTTGTATGCCCGAAAGAATTTGACGGGAAGATCTTAGTTCCTTTTTCACCGGAGGCAGCATTATCAGGTGTGAACCGTCAGTTAATGCCGGATGAATATCTGTGGTATCACCGGACATTTTCTGTTGACGGGCATAAGACAAAAAGAGCAGATGAATCCTTTTCAGAGGAAGATCCGGAATCCGGGATGGGAGCAGACCTGACAGAGGAAAGACTGCTTCTTCACTTTGGAGCTGTGGATCAGGCGTGCGTTGTATGGGTGAACGGACAGCGGATCGGAAAGCATACAGGTGGGTATCTGCCTTTTGAATTTGAGATCACAGAGGCAGTGCAGGCAGGAGAAAATGAACTGGTTGTGGCTGTGAAAGATCTGAGTGATACATCGTATCATTCCAGGGGAAAGCAGAAGCTGGAAAGAGGCGGTATGTTCTATACGGCTCAAAGTGGAATCTGGCAGACTGTCTGGCTGGAAAGAGTGCCGGAAAAGTATATAAAAGAAGTGGAGACAATCCCTGAACCAGATGAGAAAAAAGTCCGTATCATAGTCCGGTCTGATGCAGAATATGCTGTAAAGATCGTGCTGCAAAAGCCAAAGATCCACAAAGAACTGGAGAAAAATGTACCGGATAATCCAGTGGAGGGCATGATCGGGAGCGAAATATATGGAAAGACGAATGAATGGCTGGAGATTCCGGTTCAGGATGTGCAGTTGTGGACGTGTGATACACCATATCTTTATGATTTTACTGTTGAAATGGAGAAAGACAGGATAGCAGGTTATTTTGCCATGAGAAAATTCACACTGGAAAAAGATGGACAGGGATCCATGCGGATTTGCCTGAACCATCAGATACAGTATCAGAATGGAGTACTGGATCAGGGCTACTGGCCGGATGGACTGTATACCGCACCTTCAGATGAAGCTATGATCTTTGATCTGGAGCAGATGAAGAAATGCGGATTTAATATGGTACGGAAGCATTTGAAAATAGAACCGCAGAGATGGTATTATCATTGCGACAGGCTGGGGCTGGTTGTATGGCAGGATATGGTCAATGGCGGGGGAAAATATAAGCACTGGTTTGTGACGTATGCGGCAACGCTGATGTCGTGGTGGAAGATCCGGATGAGAGATATTTATCCGGGGCTGCTGGCAAGGAAAGAAAAGGAAGGCCGTCTGGAATTTGTGAAAGAAATGAGGGAGACGGTACATCGGTTAAAAGGGCATCCAAGTATTGCCGCCTGGGTCATCTTTAATGAGGGCTGGGGGCAGTTTCAGACGGAAGATATGACCGCGATTCTCAGAAAAGAAGATCCTGACCGGCTGATCGATCAGGCCAGTGGGTGGTTCGATCAGGGGGGAGGAGATTTTTGCAGTCTTCATAATTATTTCTTTAAGCTGAAGATCCACCCGGAAAAGGAGAGGGCGGCAGTTCTTTCGGAATTTGGAGGATACAGTTACCGGATCGAAGGACATAGTGCCTGTGGAAAACTTTATGGATATGGGATCTGCAGGAATAAAAAAGCACTGAACCGTCGATACAGAAAAAGAATGGAACAGGTGAAAAAATTAATGGCTGAAGGTTTGTGTGCCAGTGTCTATACACAGTGGTCAGATATTGAAGAAGAAGTCAACGGAATTTATACATATGACCGAAAGATCAGAAAGATTGATTGAAAGAGTGAGAAAAAATGAGAATCATGCAGGGGTGGACAGACAACAGGAATCAGTAGTAGAAAGGAAAAATGAAAATTATGTTACGCTTTGTAAATGCAAGAAATGATAAAAAGAGACTGAATGAAATTAAAAGCTTATATGATGAGGCATTTCCAAAAGAAGAACAGATTCCCTTCTGGATTTTGAGAAAAGCAGGCCGCACATCAACAGCAGATCTGATGCAGGTATATGATGATGATATTTTAGTAGGATTTATCCATCTGGTTTATTTTGAGGATGTGGTCTATCTGTATTATTTTGCAATCGAGCCGGATGAAAGAGGTCAGGGGTATGGAAGCAGAATCCTGCAGGCATTACGCCGCCGGTTTTCGGCACGCAGGATCATTCTGAATATAGAGGTAGTAGATGAGAACTGTGACAATTATGAAGAGCGGAAAAAAAGAAAGGAGTTTTATCTGAAAAATGGATTTCAGGAGGCAGGATACAGTACAAGAGAGTATGGGGTAGAATATGAGATGCTGTATCTGGGAGGAAAGGTATCCTATGAAGAATTCCTGGCATTGATCAGGAAATATTTTGGACGGACACTGGTGTTGATGGTGAAGAAAAATTTTAAAAAAGCGTAAGGAAAAAGGCATAGATAAAAGGTGGGCAGAACCGGAGTTTGAGTTCTGACCACCTTTTTAGCTGCCAGGCATGCAGTAAAAAAATCCAATGGATCTTTTCAGTTATAGGACAGCCGGGATGATCCTAAATCAGATGTGTACTTTCCAGCTTTTCAGTAAATGCATCATTTAATTTTACAACCGGCTTGCGAAGCAACAGTCCAAGTAAAAGTGAAAGGATCAGGAAGATTCCTAAATATCCCAGTTCTTTGATATAGTTCATACCGTAGAATCCTGCAACACACTCACGCATGGCATTCATGCTGTGGGTAAATGGAAGCAGTGGGTATACAACCCGGAAAAATTTCGGAGCACACTGGATCGGGAATGTACCACCACTTCCGGCTACCTGCATGACCATAAGGACAACGGCAACCGCTTTACCAATATCGCCAAAGGAGACAGTCAGTGCATAGATCAGATTGACATAAACAAAACTTGTAAACCAGCCCGTAATAAGGAACAGGAAAGGATGTTCGCACTGAATATCAAGGAAATACAGGTCTCCCAGACAAATCAGTCCGCTCTGTAACAGTCCGATACATACAAAGAGGAGCAGACGTCCAAAGTAGAGCTGATATGGTTTCGTTCCGGAAAGCTTCTTAACTACAGATTCAGAGACATTGACTTTGAGCATGGCTGCCATAACGACAGCTCCTACCCAGATCGCCAGTGTGGAGTAAAAAGGAGCCATGGCAGTTCCGTAATTTTCAATTGGATAGATTTTTGTCTCATTCAGGCTTACCGGTGCTGCAAGGAAAGCTCCGATCGTCTGTGGATCTTCGACAAGAATATTTTCAAGCATCTGCACACCATCACTGCCATCTGTGGAAAGTGTGGTGGAGACTTTCTGCAATTTTTCAGAAGATTCATTCAGCAGACTGACGGTCTGTTCAAGAGCCTCTTTCACAGTGGAAAGATCTGTGGATGCAGATCCGGTGACAGAACTGATCTGCTTTATACTGTTGTCTACCTGCCCTAAGAGGTTCACAAGGGAGAAACCGGTGGAGTCAAGATTCGTGGCGAGACCATCCAGGCTGCTTTTCACATTCTGCTCATAAGAGGTTTTTACCGAGTTGACAGAAGCGGTTCCCCGGGCAAGCAGATCATCCAGTTCTTTCTTTAAAGTGGAGGCATCTGCAGTAGCTGAAGGAAGGGCAGCAGCAATTTCATCCAGTTTATTTTTGATCTGCGTCTGCTGGTCGATCGCCTGCCGGATCTGCACGTTCAGTCCATTGATCGCCTGAACCAGAGCTGTCTGATCCGGGTGTGCATTGGCAATGGCGGTCAGGGAATCGGATAATTCCTGATAACCGGAAATCAGATTCTGCACACGGCTGCTGACTGCCTGAATGGCATTGGAGCAGGCGGCAGCGTCAGTTGAATAAGAGTCGAGTGCTTTGTCAATGGCGGCAGATACAGAAGAATAAAAATCAGCATTCTGCTTCAGTGCGGTATTGATATCAGAAGTTGTTCCTGTCAGGGCAGAAGTCAGTGAATCAATTCCATTTCCTGCCTGATTCAGTGCATTGACACTGTTTTTTGTTCCTTTTCCCGATTGTTCAAGAAAAGAAGTAGTCGTATCCAGCATTAATGCTCCGGCATCGGTCATATCAGAAAAGGCTTTCACCGTACCGGAAATATTTCCAAGATCGGCGGAAATCTGTGACAGAGAGGAAGCGAGATGTTCAGTCAGGGACTCGTCTCCGGTTTTGGCTGAAACATCATTCACGAACTGAAGTGCCTCAAGTGCTGTCTTGGATATGGTGGTAATGAACGTTTCATTGATCTGGTACTGGACAGAGCTGGCACCTTTCTGTGTGACTTTCGGGGCGATGGCATTTTCTTTTTCATTGATGTAGTAGGTGATATCAGGATGTACGACATCTGAAGTAAAAAGACTCATCATATCTTTACTGAAATCTTCAGGGATGACAATGGCAGCGTAGTACTTACCGGACTGTACCCCTTTTTTCGCATCTTTTGCATCTGTGAAGACCCAGTTCAGCTGCTTATTTCCCTGCAGTTCACTGATGACATCGTCTCCCAGGTTCAAATTGACCGGAAGAAGTTCCCCTTTATACCCTTCATCGTTGCTGGCTACGGCAACCTTCAGATTACCGGTATTTCCATAAGGATCCCAGCTTGCAGCAATATTAAACCATGCGTAGAGTGTCGGGATCACGGTAATTCCCATGATGACGATCATTGCGATGACATTCTTATGGATTCTGAGGAGATCATTTTTAAAAATCTGAATGATATTTTTCATTGGTTAATTCTCCTTTCTGCGGAAAGTCTCCAGCATTTCATCAAAAGTCATGCCGACAAGCTGTTGCTGTTCTTCTAGTTTCGAGTGAATAAATTCAACAATGATCAAGAACAATGCAATTGCAATGATCGAAATGATCCAGAGTACAAGGAAGATAATTTTTGATTCCAGGCTGAACATCAGAATCAGGAAGATCAGAGGGATCAGTGCGATCGCAAGGAATCCATAGCGTACCATTTTTCTGTAGTTCTTTTCAAAAGCCTGTGCTTTGGCAGCAGTTGTCAGTTTCAGCTCTTCCTGTGAAAGAGAGGCTTTCAGGAGGAGAGCAAGCTGCGTGCTGCGGCTGACGGAAATTTCATGAGGTTCGCACATCATAAATTCTGTCTCAGCAAGTTTCTTGTCAAAAAGGTGATTCAGTCCGGCAAGAAGCGGGCGAAGTCCAAGTCCGATCAGCAAAGAGAGCGGAACATAGGCGAGCAGCAGGATCATAAGATCTTTTCGGAAGGTTGTTCCGTAAAATCCTGCGATACATTCTCTCATAGCTCCGACTCCGTAAGTAAATGGAAGGAGTGGATGGAGCTTCTGGAAAAATACAGGTGTCATTTCAACCGGATAAGTACCGGAAGAGCCAGGAATCTGTAAAATAACGAGAATGACGCACAGTGCTTTCCCAATATGTTTAAAAGTAAGCGAAAGTGCGTAGATAATATTCACGTATACAAAGGAACAGATCACACCGGTCAGAATAAACTGAGCCGGATGTATGCACTGGATTCCCGGAAGAAGTACATCTCCAAGGCAGACAATAAAGCCCTGTATCATACCTACTGTGATGAATAGCAGCCAGCGTCCGAAGTAAAGTGAGACAGAACCATAGGAACGCATGGTCTCATCGTGGTCAACTTCCATTTTTAAAATGGCGATCAGGACGATTCCACCAACCCAGATCGCAAGGTTTGTGTAAAAAGGAGTCATGGATGAACCGTAATTTTTTACAGAATAAAAAGTTTCAGTTTCAATCTCCACCGGGGAGGACATAAATTCGGAAATCTTATCAGCATTCATTCCTTCCAGCGAAAGGAGTGTCTGAAAAGTAGCCGAACTGGTAATGGCATTCAGATCCGTCTGCACAGTTCCAAGCCGGTCCGAAACGGTGGAAAGGGCATCTTTTGTACCGTTCAGTGCGTTGGCTGTATCGGTCAGACCAGAATCAAGCTGCGTCAGGATTCCCTTAAGCTGCTCGGAAGTTGCCGGAACGCCGTTCAGGATTCCGGTCAGTTCTCCGGTGAGCGAGGAAAATGTATCCAGCGTTGCATTGAGCTGTGGGAGCAGATTTTCGTCCAGTGTTGTTCTGAAAGAATGCAGTCCGTCGATACTCTGCTGCGTGAGCGAGGAAATATCCTGCCGGGTCTGAGAGGTTGTATCCAAAGCATTTTTAATACTTGTATTTGCAGTACTTAAACTGTTGAGCAGAGTCTGGTTTTCCTGATTCTGTGTCTGTAACTTTGCAATAGCAGCAGAAAGCTGTTCACTGACAACTGGTGTGGAGGCAGCAATTTCCTGCATTTTTTCCAGAAGGGATGCATTCAGAGCTGTTACGTTTCCGGCAGAGTCCAGAGCCTGTTGGAGAGACTGGTTGATCTTTCCGGCACTTCCTTCCAAAGAAGTCAGACCCGAAGAGACAGAACTGTTCGCACTGTTCAGGATCTGTTCTCCGTCGGAGATGGATTTGGAAAGTGAGGAGGAAAAATCTCCTGCTGCCTGCCGACTCATCTTCAGTGCATCCTGTGCATTTTCAAGGGCAGACGCCCCAGAAACAGCTGCATTTCCAAGAGAATCAGAAGCATCTTTTGCATCTGAGATCAGATCATGGGATTGGGAAGTCTTTTCTGTAAATTCAGTTAAAAGGGTTTCGTATTCATTTAAGTTATTATCTGCTTTTTTCAGAAGCGAAATAATCTCAGAATTAGTAGAATTTACAGTTCCGGACAGATCAGAAATGGATTCTTTTAGCACTTCTGATACAGATTCAGCGGCAATGGATGAAAAAGTATCGTTGATCTGGGTCTGGATCGTACTTGCTCCGGTATCTGTGATCTTTGGAGCGATGGCATTTATCTTTTCATTAATATAGTAATTCAGTTCCGGTGTTTCAAGAGTACCGGAAAGAACACTGAGAAGGGAATCGCTGAAGTCTTCAGGGATTACAATAGCTGCATAATATTTTCCCGAACGGACTCCGTCAACTGCTTTCTCTTCAGAAGTAAAGACCCAGCCAAGCTGGTCATTTTCTTTCAGATTTTCCATGATCTGATCACCGGCATTGATCGTGAGATCATTGCTGGAGGCATCCTGATCATTATTGGCAACGGCAATCTGAATCGCTGAAGTATTTGCATAAGGATCAATATTGGCAGCAATATTGAACCAGGCATAGAGTGAAGGCAGGATTGCAACACCTGCCATGACCAGCATGGCTGCCGGACTGTGAATGAGCCGCCGCAGATCGCGGCGAAAGATTCGCATTGCTTTTTTCATAAATAACACTCCTTTTAAAAGAAATATTCTAGTAATAGATACAATGTTGATTTTCTTGCTAAAAAGTATTATATTAATGAAGAAACTAATTTACAACCATCAATGAACAACCTATCTGTCTCTTAGTAGACAAAATGATGAAAAATGACCAGTATTTATTTGTCTGACAGGGCTGCCTAGAGAAAAAGATAACGGGAAATGGGAGTAAAGAGGTGTAAATGGTCACATAAAGGGGGAGATTTTATGCAGAAAAAGACGGACCGGCGGGTGAGAAAGACGAAAAGTCAGCTCAGAAAAGGTCTGGCACATCTGATGAAAGAAAAAAGTATCGGAGAGATCACGGTGAAAGAACTGGTAGATGAGGTGGATATTAATCGTTCTACTTTTTATCTTCACTATTCGGATATCCCAACGCTTTTGAGAGAGATTGAAGATGAGATGATGGATGAGATGAAGCGTGCGATCCATGATCATCCAATCGACCGAGAAAATGATTCCGCATTTTCTTTTATTAAAGATATTTTTCAGGTACTTGACCGTAACCGGGAAATTGGATGTGCTTTGATCGGACCTTATGGAGATATTGGTTTTATCCATAAGATGGAAGATCTTTTGGAGGAAAATTCAAGAGAAGTTTTACTGCAGATGTTTCCGGAAAAATCAGGCGAGATGAATTATTTTTACTCTTATTGCCTGAATGGATGTCTTGGCCTTGTCAAGACATGGCTTGAGGACGGAGAGGATAAAAGTCCGGATTATGCGGCTGATATGACTTACCGGATGGTAGTAAGTTCGGTGAAGGCATTTTATGACAAGAAAGAAGGAAGAGAGGAAAGTTAAGAATGCAAAGAGAAAAATTTGGCTCACGGCTGGGATTTATCCTGATCTCAGCCGGTTGTGCCATCGGTCTGGGGAATGTCTGGCGGTTCCCGTATATTACCGGAAAATACGGTGGAGCAGCATTTGTATTGATCTATCTGGTATTTCTGGTGCTTTTGGGGCTGCCGATCATGGTCATGGAATTTGCTGTAGGACGTGCAAGTCAGGCAAGCGTTGCGATGTCATTTGACCGGCTGGAGCCACTGGGAACAAAATGGCACTGGTATAAATGGTTTGGCATGGCGGGAAATTATCTCCTGATGATGTTTTATACGACGATCGGAGGGTGGATCCTGCTGTATGTATTTAAGATGGCAGGTGGTGAGTTTGAAGGAAAGAATGCAGATGAGATTGCAGGTGTCTTCGGAAATCTGATGGAGAAACCGGGGCTGATGACAATCTGTATGATCCTAGTTGTAGCAGTCTGCTTTGGGATTGTCTGCATGGGATTGCAGAAGGGAGTAGAAAAGATTACCAAGAAAATGATGATTCTTTTACTGGCACTGATGGTGATTCTGGCAATCCGTTCTGCAACCCTTCCGGGTGCAGGAGAAGGAATCAGATTCTATCTGTTGCCAGACTTTAAAAAGGCAGCAGAATCAGGACTGAAAGAAGTTATTTTTGCAGCCATGGGACAGTCTTTCTTTACATTAAGTCTTGGCATCGGTGCGATTGCAATTTTTGGAAGTTATATTGATAAAAAGAGAAGGCTGACAGGAGAGGCAGTCTGTGTGACAGTACTGGATACATGCGTGGCACTGATCGCTGGAATGATCATCTTTCCGGCATGCTTTGCCTTTGGAGTTCAGCCGGACAGTGGTCCGAGTCTGATTTTTATTACACTGCCGAATATTTTCAATTCCATGAGTGGTGGAAGAATCTGGGGAACCTTATTTTTCCTGTGCATGCTTTTTGCGGCAGCATCTACGGTCATTGCAGTTTTTGAAAATATCATTGCATTTGCAATGGATCTGACCAACTGCTCAAGAGCGAAGGCAGTCGTGATAAATCTGATCGCTATTGTGATCCTTTCTCTGCCATGCATTCTGGGCTTCAATGTACTGAGCGGATTCCAGCCACTTGGAGCAGGAAGTAATGTACTGGATCTGGAAGATTTTATTGTGAGTAATAATCTGCTCCCACTTGGCAGTCTGGTTTACCTTTTATTCTGTACGAGCCGCTATGGCTGGGGATGGAAGAAATTCTGTGAAGAGGCAAATGAAGGAGAAGGAATCAAGTTCCCGAAATGGACAAGAATTTATGTATCTTATATTCTGCCACTGATCGTACTCTTTATCTTCGTGCAGGGATACTGGAGTAAGTTTGTGGGATGATGTGAGTGAAATTTGTAGTTGTCGGGGTGAAAATATCTCGGCAGTAGAAAGTATCTGATGAAAAAACGTTCATATCCGCCCTTGTTGTTGCATCGCAGTGCAGGACCCGCTTTACCTCAGCCCGTTGACAACTTG
>OGJI01001364.1_pt1 | contig 27104 bp, 22 predicted proteins | sample 1572031 | NCBI WGS metagenome assembly OGJI01 (sample SAMEA2582119, study PRJEB24529) | metagenome | biome: Human gut stool | place: China | collected 2011
AACCGGCTGATCCGTAGTCAGCTACTCTATTCAGTTGAGCTACGCGGCCATTGTTCTTTCGTTTTAACGGGTGCAAAGATACGGACTTTTTTTGAATCTGCAAGTGTTTTAGCAATTCTTTTTTCAAAAAATTATTCGATGAAACGGGAGTTAAATAGCTGCCAACCTAGTGTGAGTCCTACATTCCAGTCGTTATTCGGTGAGCTATAATGATTTACGTATGCACTGATAGAACCGAAAGATAATTGGAATACAAGAGAGATTTCTCCTAGATATTCGAATTTTGTGAAGGCTTTACCATAATATGCTTTTCCGTATTCATCTTTTTTAATAGGAAAGATGGGAATGAAACCATAGAATTCTCCTCGTAGCTGGATAGAATTTCCTAATTGATAGATAGGAATAGCCCCGATTCCGGTATATTGATTGGCGCGGAATGCCTCATTGTAGGTCACTTTGCTATGGGCGGTGGGGGCAAATTCGCCCGCTTCCATTAAAGTTGCGGTATAATTATTTGAAAAATTTCGTGAAGAGTAATAGGCTTCCAAATAAGCTCCTAGTGTAAACTTAGGGCTTATTTTGTGATATGTTTCATTTTCATAAGATACCTGCAACCATGATTGTATCTTTTTATATTGGTTTTCTACAGGAGCTTGCGGATTGCCAGCTTTAAACTTTTCCCTGCCTGTGAATATTTGTGCTGCCATTTTTTCTCTGCTTCCCTGAGTGGCAAATTGTCGTGCGTTCAAGGTGCTTCCTTCCAAGATTATGGAGCCTCCAAGGATGTCGTAAGTGCTACGATCATGTTTTGCCTGACTGAAATCAATGATATTGGTTTGGAAATAGCGATCTTGAATGCGTGCGATTCCTATCCCAAATTCGGCTTTTTTTCGGCTGAGGAAGGGAAGTGCTGCTTTTATTTTCACGAATTCCTCTTTCTTTTTATTAAAAGCCGGATTGTCGTTGTTGGAGAATAACTTTTCTTCTTTATAATAGTCAAAGGTGGAGATGGAGGCCATGAAACGGTATGAAGTAGGTATTCGGGTTGGGAAATCGATGCGTGCTGCCAGTTGGAGGTTATTATAAATTCTGCCAAGTTGTCCGTCGAATGTAAATTCTTTAGAGTAATAGTTCAGGTTTTGGTAAGATGCACCAAAATAAACTTGGTTGGCTCCACTGGAAGAGACATTTCCACCAACTCGGGCGGAGAGATTGGCTTCCATCTTGACTTGTAAGTCCAAATCGTAAGTTCCGTCCTCCTTATTATAAACAGCGTGGGGAATAATTTCAGAGATTATATTATCTGATAACAAGCGGAAATATCCTTGTTTTACATCTTCTATTGTAAATGTCTCGTAATTATTTTCGTGGAATTCTTTGCGGATATATTGTTTCTGCCGTTCATTAGCGCCTGTGATATTGACTTTTTTGAATCGAAGTTCGGGTAAATTACTTTTATATGCCAAGCGCCGGGCTTCTATTTGGGCAGGATTCACTCTTCGATGGATTCGGCTTTTTATAGAGTCCATCATTTCCAATGTGCGTTTATAACCGATATCATGTAGTTCGTCGAAACGGTTGAAATCCATCAGGTTGACATTGTCGTATTTGAATGTTAATAGAATCCCTAAAGAATCGGGTAGCGTATAATCCGTCTTTTGCATGATCATATTTTCCAATTGTCCCATGATGTCTCCTTCTTTGGGTTTTCCAGGGTTGGTAGAAACGGTACTTCCTATAATAATATCAGGATGGAAATCGTCTTTCATCACATTTACCGGGAAATTATTGTATATTCCTCCATCATAAGCAAGTATTGAATCTATTTCAATCGGTTTGAACATGGCCGGAAAGCTCATGGAAGCACGGACAGCATCTCCTAAATCACCATCTTTCAATATCATGGCGCGTTTATTGTAAACGTCGGATGCAATGCAGCGGAAAGGAATAAACAAACTATCAAAGTTTTCTTTGCATGCCGCGGTGGATTGGGCAAAAAGTTGCAGAAATACGATATTCATTTGGATGGGATCTACAATACTGTTGGGCAGAAAATGGGGCTTTACACTTTTAAGGGAGTCCTTTAATGAAATACGAATGTTGATAAACTCCGGAGTCGGCGGATTTTTCTTGAAATAGTAGATATATTTTTCTTCAACATCTCCCGAATACCAGCGTTTAAAGTCATCTGATTTGAGTAGTTGTTCCATTTCATCAGGAGAATACCCCATAGCGTAAAGTGAGCCGACAATGGCACCCATAGAAGTACCGGTAATATAATCTATGGGGATTTCATTTTCTTCCAGTGCACGGATAATACCAATGTGAGTCAGTCCTTTAGCGCCGCCACCACTCAATACAAGTCCTACTTTTTGTGCTTCCATTTGCAAAGGAATTAATATTAGGAGTAGGAGTATATATATGCGTTGTTTCATGGATTTTCTATATTTTCCCAAATATAGAAATAAATCTTTATATATATTCGTTTTGGAAATAAAAAAGAGAAAGGGTATCAAAAGCAATTGTGTAGTTTTGCTGTTGATACCCTCTCTTTAGTTATGAGAAAAGCTCATAAAATCAGATTAATTCGATGCTTCGTTTTACAAAGTTGGTTAAAGCTTCTCCTTTTAACATATTGTTTTGTAATAATGCAAGATCGATTAATTGGTGGATTATCTTATTTCCATTGGCGTACTCACCTAAGACAGCCTGTTTCTTGGTGGTTTCATCCGATATTTTCTTTTCGATATCATTTAATTCATCTTTCTCTGCTTGCGGGATGTCTTCTGTTTTTTTGCCTTCTTGAGCCTTTTGGAGTTCCTTACGTCGGTTGTTTAAACTTGCCATTTCGCTTTCGATAGGTTCAAGTGCTGCTTTGCACGAGTTGTCGGCATCTGTCAATACTTGTTTGACGAGTTTGTGATCGGCATTCAAAACAAGGTTATACATATTTGGCATTTCTCCATAAAAACTCATACCGGCCTGAATATTAGCCATTTCTTTCATACGCCGCATATATTCGCTTTGTGTAATCATTATCGGTGCACCGTTTTCTCCTAACGCTTGTGTTTCGACATTGAATTCCACTTTCTTTATCTGAGGCAACTGACTGCGGAAGACGGAAGAAAGAATCTCGCGTTGATTGGATTCCAAGTTAGCTTCTTTATGCTCCTCTTTGGCAATCAAACGATCAATGACATCACTATCCACACGAGTGAAGCGACTCTTTTCAAATTTTTGTTCGAGCATGCTTATCATGGCTACATCCAGTTGACCGTCCATCAGTAATATATTGTATCCTCTATTTTTGGCAGCGTCAATGTAACTGTATTGTTCGTCCATGTTGTTGGAATACAGGTAAATCAGATTTCCATCTTTATCTGTTTGGTTATCTTTGATTAAACTCTGATATTCTTCATAAGTATAATATTTTCCGTCTGTATCTTTCAATAAAGCAAATTTATTGGCTTTTTCATAGAAATCTTCTTGAGTCAACATGCCATAATTGATGAAAATCTTCAAGTCATCCCATTTTTCTTCAAATTCTTTACGGTTATTTTTGAAGATGGCTTGTAAACGATCTGAAACTTTCTTTGAAATATAGGTAGAAATCTTCTTTACGTTCGAGTCGCTTTGCAGATAAGAACGTGATACGTTTAACGGGATGTCCGGTGAATCAATTACACCGTGTAAAAGAGTTAGAAAGTCAGGTACAATGCCTTCTACTGAATCTGTTACATATACTTGATTGCAATATAACTGAATTTTGTTACGTTGCAATTCAATATTGCTCTTGATTTTCGGAAAGTAAAGAATACCTGTCAGATTAAACGGGTAGTCTACATTCAAATGAATCCAGAACAAAGGCTCGTCTGCCATCGGGTAGAGTTCCTGATAGAATTTTTTATAGTCCTCGTCTTTCAGCTCCACCGGTTTACGAGTCCAAAGAGGATAAGTTTCATTAATAATATTATCTTCGTTTGTCTCTACTTGTTTACCGTCTTTCCATTCTTTCTTTTTTCCAAAAGCTACAGGAATGGGGAGGAAACGGCAATATTTAGTAAGTAAAGCAGATATACGTGCTTCTTCTAAGAATTCTTTGCAATCATCGTCTATGTATAAGATAATGTCTGAACCACGGTCTGCTTTTTCCACGTCTTCTATAGTAAACTCAGGGCTTCCATCGCAAGTCCATTTCACGGCTTGAGCATCTTCGCGATAAGACTTGGTGATGATTTCCACTTTTTTTGCCACCATAAATGCGGAGTAGAAACCTAGTCCGAAGTGACCGATAATGGCATTGGCGTCATCTTTGTATTTTTCAAGAAAATCATTGGCGCCAGAAAAAGCAATTTGATTAATATACTTTTCTATTTCTTCAGCAGTTAATCCGATACCACGATCGGAGATAGTGATAGTATCTGCATTTAAATTTACTTTGACAGTGAGGTCGCCCATTTCTCCTTTAAACTCCCCTTTGGAGGCAAGAGTCTTGAGCTTTTGGGTAGCATCTACTGCATTAGATACCAATTCACGAAGAAATATTTCATGGTCACTATATAAGAACTTTTTAATGATGGGGAAAATATTCTCGGTAGTTACCCCAATGTTTCCTTTTTGCATATTATTAATGTTTTAAGTTATTGTTATTTGTAATTGTAAGCTTTGGAGCAAAAAAAATGCCAGATACACAGGTATCTGACATTTTGGCGGTTATTTTTGGATAACTTTTAGTCCTTTACTTTTCTACAGTCATACTGATGGCATCTTCTTCTTTATTGTATGACACTTTAATAGTATCTCCGGGCTGTAATTCTGTACCAAGAATTATTTCTGACAATCCGTCTTCCAAATAGTTTTGAATAGCACGTTTCAACGGACGTGCACCGAATTGTATATCATAACCTTTTGATGCGACAAATCGCTTTGCTTCGTCATCTATAATCATCTTATAGCCAATGTTTTCAATCCGCTGGTGAAGTCCTTTAAGCTCAATGTCGATAATCTTCACCAATGCTTCCATATCCAATTGGTCGAAATTAATAATTTCGTCTAGGCGGTTAATGAATTCAGGTGCAAAGGCTTTGTTTAAAGCCTTTGTAATGACTCCTTTAGCATATTCTTTATCATCCTCACGTGCCTGCGTAGTGAAGCCTATTCCTTTGCCGAATTCTTTTAGTTGGCGGGTTCCTATATTAGAGGTCATGATAACTACCGTATTCTTGAAGTCTACGGTTCTGCCATAACTGTCAGTCAGTCGGCCTTCGTCCATTACTTGCAACAAAATATTGAATACATCGGGGTGGGCCTTTTCTATCTCATCCAATAAAACGATAGAATAGGGTTTGCGTCTTACTTTTTCAGTTAGTTGACCTCCTTCTTCATAGCCTACGTATCCCGGAGGTGCTCCTACGAGCCGTGAAACTGTAAACTTCTCCATGTATTCACTCATATCAATGCGAATCAGTGCATCAGTGGAGCCAAACATCAGTTTTGACAATTCTTTGGCTAAATGAGTTTTACCGACTCCTGTAGGTCCTAAAAACATAAATGTACCAATAGGCTTGTTGGGGTCTTTTAACCCTACGCGACTGCGCTGGATAGCTTTTACTAATGTATTAATCGCTTTATCCTGACCTACTACTTTAGTTAGTAGTTCATCTTTCATGCTTAATAACTTCACGCCTTCAGTCTGTGCCATTTTTTGTACGGGAATTCCCGAAATCATAGAAACTACGTCAGCAATCTGCTCTTCGTCCACAGTTTCGCGATTTTCTTTTAAGGCCTTTTCCCATTTTTCTTTCAGTATATCCAATTGTGCTGCATATTCTTTTTCTTTGTCGCGGTAGCTGGCGGCAAGCTCAAAGTTCTGCAGTTTGACAGCCTCATTTTTAAGAGATTTCATTTCATCTATCAACTTTTCCTGCTCTTCGATTTCCTTAGGGGCGCTTATATTTATGAGGTGTACGCGCGAGCCTGCTTCATCTAAAGCATCAATAGCTTTATCCGGGAAATTTCGATCGGTTATATAGCGTTCTGTCAGTTTTACACAAGCTTCCAATGCGGCATCGGTATAGTTTACATTATGGTGATCCTCATATTTTTCTTTGATGTTTTGCAGAATTTGGATTGTTTCTTCGGGTGTAGTAGGCTCTACTATGACTTTTTGGAAACGGCGCTCCAAAGCCCCATCTTTTTCAATATTCTGACGATATTCGTCTAGTGTGGTAGCACCAATGCATTGAATTTCACCTCTAGCTAATGCCGGCTTTAACATGTTGGCGGCATCCATAGAACCTGCAGCAGAACCTGCACCGACGATGGTATGTATTTCATCAATGAAAAGAATAATATTGGGATTTTTCTTTAATTCATTCAAGATAGAACGAATACGTTCTTCAAATTGTCCTCGATATTTTGTACCTGCTACAACAGCCGTCATATCAAGTGCAATCACACGTTTATCAAACAAGATGCGTGAAACTTTTTTCTCTACAATTCGAAGTGCAAGTCCCTCTACAATAGCAGATTTACCTACACCTGGCTCACCAATGAGGATAGGATTGTTTTTTTTGCGGCGGCTTAGAATCTGAGCTAATCGCTCAATTTCCTTAATTCGCCCCACTACAGGGTCTAATTTACCTTCTTCGGCGGCACGTGTCATATCTGTACCGAAATTATCGAGTACAGGTGTATCATTAGTAGGTTTCTTTTGGGTAGAGCGTGTCTGTTGGGTAGCTCCAGATTGGCTATTTCCTGTCGAAGGCTGATTTTGGATTTCATCCTCTTCTTCATCTTCATCTTCGCTGAACCCAAGCCCTGCGTGAATATCTGGCTGAAGAGTAAGTTGTTCGATTATTTTATCATATGTCACATTGCTGCTTTCTAGTAAATGGAAAGCAGAGTTATTCTTAACTTTCATGATTGCCAATAGAATATGTTCTGAATCAGCGAGTGAATTCTTAAGTAATTTTGCTTCCAAAATACAAAGCTTTAATACTTTGGATGCAGATTCATTAAAGTTGATATTAGTATCGTAAATGGCATCGCTTTCTGAATCTCTTTTCAGGATATTCTCTAATTGGTATTTTATATCTTGTAAATTAATATTTAAGTTTAGTAGAATCTCGATAGCCTTTCCTTCACCTTCACGTATCAGTCCCAACAGCAAGTGTTCGGGACCGATATAGCTGTTTCGGAGTCTATTTGCCTCTTCTTTGCTATAAGTAATGATGTCGGACACTCTTTGTGTAAATTGATTATTCATAAAATTATTATCCTCCTTAAAAAGTATAGTGTTTATTCTTTAAATGCAAAGATACGCATAAAAATGATGCGTACCGTTATTTTTCTTTTTATTTAATATTATACCTGCAAAATGTGTGCCACATTATATTTTATGCTCTTCGAAAAGAGGAATATTATGTATTATGCTATTTTTTGTCTAAAGACATGTAAGTACATGGCAAAATATGTCATTTGGCTCAACTTTTTTTCGGGTTTGTTTTCGTATGTCGTATAAAAGCCGTACCTTAGCGTGGTTTTTGATAGACCCTGAAATGTATAATTAATATTTGTTTTAAATGCAAGAACAAGACAGAATTATAAAGATTAACATCGAAGAGGAAATGAAGTCGTCGTACATTGATTATTCTATGTCGGTAATCGTGGCACGCGCCCTCCCTGATGTACGAGATGGTTTGAAACCCGTTCACAGACGTATACTTTACGGAATGATGGAACTGGGGAACACCTCGGATAAAGCTTATAAGAAATCAGCAAGAATAGTAGGTGAAGTTTTAGGAAAGTATCACCCTCACGGTGATTTATCTGTATATGGCGCTCTCGTTAGAATGGCTCAAGATTGGGCAATGAGATATCCGTTGGTTGATGGTCAGGGTAACTTTGGTTCAGTGGACGGTGATAGTGCAGCTGCTATGCGTTATACTGAAGCAAGATTGAAAAAAGTAGGTGAGGAAATGATGCAGGACTTGTATAAAGAAACTGTTGATTTTCAAAATAACTTTGATGATACATTGCAAGAGCCTACTGTTATGCCGACTCGAATCCCGAATTTATTGGTAAACGGAGCGTCTGGTATTGCGGTAGGTATGGCAACTAATATGCCGACTCATAATCTTTCGGAAGTGATAGATGCTTGTATCGCCTATATTGATAATAATGATATTGATATTGAGGGATTAATGCAATATGTAAAGGCCCCGGATTTTCCTACAGGGGGTTATATATATGGCATAAGTGGTGTGCGTGATGCTTATGAAACAGGTCGCGGACGAGTAGTGATGCGTGCAAAGGCTGAAATAGAAACACATACTTCGCATGATAAGATTATCGTAAATGAGATTCCTTATAACGTAAATAAAAAAGAGCTGATTGAAAATATCGCTTCATTGGTCAATGAAAAGAAAATTGATGGTATCTCATATGTAAATGATGAGTCTGACCGTGAAGGTATGCGTATTGTTATTGATGTTAAGCGTGATGCTAATGCCAGTGTCGTGCTTAATAAGTTATTTAAGATGACAGCTCTGCAGACTTCTTTTGGCGTGAACAACATCGCATTGGTGCATGGACGTCCCCAAATGCTCAATCTAAAAGATTTGATTAAATATTTTGTGGAGCATCGTCATGACGTTGTGATTAGACGTACTCAATATGATTTACGCAAAGCCCAAGAACGTGCTCATATTTTGGAAGGTCTTATTATTGCATCGGACAATATTGATGAGGTGATTCGTATTATTCGTGCTGCCAAAACTCCAAATGATGCAATAGCTAATTTGATGGAACGTTTTAGCTTAAGTGAAATTCAGTCACGTGCTATTGTTGAGATGCGCTTGCGCCAACTTACCGGTCTGATGCAAGACCAACTTCATGCAGAATATGAAGAAGTTATGAAACAGATCGCTTACTATGAAGAAATTCTTTCTAATGATGAACTTTGTAAAAAAGTGATCAAAGATGAATTACTCGAAGTAAAAGCTAAATATGGTGATGTGCGTCGTTCGGAAATCGTTTATTCTTCAGAAGAGTTCAATCCGGAAGATTTTTATGCAGATGACCAAATGGTTATTACTATTTCACATATGGGATACATCAAGCGTACACCGTTATCTGAATTCCGTGCTCAAAATAGAGGAGGAGTAGGTTCTAAAGGAAGTGAAACACGTGATGAAGACTTTGTAGAGCATATTTACCCGGCTACGATGCATAATACGATGATGTTCTTTACTCAAAAAGGTAAATGCTATTGGCTGAAAGTGTATGAAATACCGGAAGGAACAAAGAATGCTAAAGGACGTGCTATCCAGAACTTGTTGAATATTGATTCAGATGATGTAGTAACGGCATATCTTCGTGTGAAGAGTTTAAATGATACCGAATTTATTAATAGCCACTATGTTTTGTTTTGTACAAAGAATGGTGTAATTAAGAAAACATTGCTTGAACAATATTCACGTCCTCGACAAAATGGTGTGAATGCGATTACTATTCGTGAAGATGATAAAGTTATTGAAGTACGCATGACAAATGGTAATAATGAGATTATCATTGCTAACCGTAATGGTCGTGCCATTCGTTTCCACGAAAGTGCGGTTCGCGTAATGGGACGTACCGCAACCGGAGTTCGCGGTATGACTTTAGACGAAGATGGAAGCGATGAAGTAATCGGAATGATATGCATAAAAGATCCTGAAACAGAATCTATTATGGTTGTGTCGGAACAAGGTTACGGTAAGCGTTCGGATATAGAAGACTATCGTAAGACCAATCGTGGTGGTAAAGGTGTCAAGACATTGAATATTACTGATAAGACAGGTAAATTGGTTGCTATAAAATCGGTTACGGATGAAAATGATTTGATGATTATCAATAAATCGGGTATCACAATTCGTTTGAAGGTAGCTGATGTGCGCATTATGGGACGTGCTACTCAGGGAGTTCGTTTGATAAATCTTGAAAAGCGTAACGATCAAATCGGCTCTGTATGTAAAGTAACATCAGAATCGGAAGAAGAAATGGCCAACGAGGATGAAAATCTATTAGATACCGAAGCTCCAATTAATGGAGGAGATATTCAAGGTGAATCCTTTGCCGAAGAGAATAGCGAAGAATAAAAGAGAACATAAAAGATTGTATTATTAAATCCACAAAATTATGAAAAAAGTATTATTTACAGTGGCTTTATTATTGGGTGCATGTTTTGCATCTGCACAGGTTAGTGCTGTTAAAGAAGCTAAATCTTTAAAAAGTAAACCTGAAGAAGCTGCAAAAGTTATTGAACCGGCTTTGACCAATCCCGAGACTGCAAATGATCCAGAAACTTGGAAATTAGCAGGTGACTTTCAGAAAGCTATGTATGATGACGAAAACATGAAACTTTATTTGCCAGGTGGTCAAGCTGATACAACTAGACTTTATAACAGTTTGGCAAAAATGTATGAGTATTATTTGAAATGTGATGAGATGGAGCAGGCTAAAGTCAAAAGTGGTGAGATGAAAAAGCCTAAATATAGAAAGAAGAATGCTAATGCTCTTAAAACATTACGTTTGAATTTAATTAATGGTGGTGGAGATGCTTATAATAAAGGCGATTACGCTGATGCCTTGAAATATTTTGGTCTATTTGTAGATGTTGTAAACGAACCTATATTTGCTGATGATGAATCTCTTAAGGCAGATACATTGAATGCTTTATATGCTTGTTATGCTACTTTGGCTGCTAATATGCTAAAAGATAAAGATGCAGTTATCAAATATGGTACGATAGGTAAAGAAGATAAGAGCGAAGGCTATAGAGCTTTGATGTGTTTGGCTGAGGCTTATGGTGATAAAGAAACTGGCGATTCAATAAAATGGCTGGAAGTAATTAAAGAAGGAACAGAAAAATTCCCTCAGCAGGAGTATTTTGTTGGTAATATCATGGATTATTATATCCAAAAAGGTATGGTTGATGAGGGTTTAGCTCAAATCAATAAGCTGCTTGCTACTAATGAAACTCCATATTTCTTATATGTGAAAGGTATTTTGCAATTCGAAAAGAAACAATATGATGATGCTATTGCTACTTTTAATAAAATTATCGCTAATGGTGGTGATTTAGTAGCTGAAGCTTACGCCAAGATTGGTGATTGCTATTTCTTCCCAGCACAGATTGTGGTAGAAGAGAATTCAGAATTAGCTATTGATAATCCTAAGTATAATGAAAATGAAAACCAGATTAAAGCTTTGTATGAGAAGGCTAAACCTTTTTACGAAAAGGCTAAAGAATTGAAACCGGACAATAATACATTATGGGGAAATTATTTACTGAATATCTATTGGAAATTGAACAGAGCAGAATATGATTCTTTAGAAAAAGAATTAGGGCTCTAATTCTTTTTCATAATAAAAATAAGAGGCTGTCTCAAAATGAACTTGAGATGGCCTCTGTTGTTTCATTTCAGATTGAAGTCATTTGGATTTGTAAGATTATGTGCTATGCCCAGCAAGGCCGAACTCAATTTCCACCTTTTAAGTCTACGAAGAGGAAGGCAGGCGGGCTCTAAATATCCCAATTATAATTATATTATAATCAAGATTATGTTTAATTATTAAGAAGCTCTATCCATTTACTCCTTTTTCAATGAATATTTTCCTGGGATGGACTAATTTAATACTTAAGACCCATCCTAAGAAAATATATTTTGGTCAATCCTATTTAATTACTAATATAGGCGTATTAGCATGGAATATCATTTTTCGGGCAATACTTGGGTTGAATAATCGAGCAAAGATATTTCTTTTGTAGTTTGTGATACAAATAACATCTATATTTTCTTCTTTTACATATTTATCTAGATTATTCAATATATTATCTTCTTTAATCACATTGTAATCTAATTCCAATTGTGGGTATTGTTTTTGAAAATAATCTTTGATTCCTGCAAGTTTAATTTCGTTCCAGGCATCATTTTCTGTGCTTAAGTGGATAAATGAAATAGCAAAATAGAAAGATTTGAAGGCAGTTATTAATGTGTCAAAAGCGATTAAATCTCTTTGATCAAAGTTGGTCACAAACGCTACCTTTTTGATATCATTGAAAGTCTTTAGTGGAGTATGTTCTGGTATTGCGTATACAAAAGTTTTGCTTCTTTCAATAACTTCTGCTGTTACACTTCCTATTAGGTCGATATCTTTTTGACTTCTACCCCGTGTACCCATAATGATAATCTGTGGTCTATACTCTTTGGCATAACGTAATATTTCTTCTTCAGGAATGCCATCACGCAAAATACATGTATATTTTATATTGGGAAACTCGCCGTTTTCCACTTTCTTTTTAATCGTATCTGACAACTTATTCAGCTCTTTATGAACTGTTTCTATCATACTCTTTATAGAGTCTTCTCTTTCTATTTGAAAGTTGAAATTTTCTGTTCCATAAGGGATTGTGGGAACATAGATAGGACTGAAATAAGCATGTAGCAAAATAACTTCTGCATTTATAGATTTAGCAAATGAGAAACCAAATTGACAGGCTTTTAATGAGTAATCTGAGAAATCGACAGGAATAAGTACTTTCTTTTGCTTATTTCTCTCTTTATTACTCTCTTCTTGTTCTTTTACTATATCTTCGGCTAACCATGTAGAACTTTCTATGATTTGTAGAGCATGAGGTAAATCACTTTCCTTAATTCTTACTCTCACACCGGAAGATATGACAGGCTGAATCAAGTTTACGTTGTGAATATATGCTTCAATACCCTCTGCTTCAAGTACATTCTTAAGAATCTGAGCCTTAGCATAAGTGAGAATCGCTAGAGTTACTAATTTATCTTCCATAACAGTTCCTTTTTAGAGTTTTCTATATATACATCTTTAAAACAAAAAATCCCAATTGAATGTTGCCATTCAACTGGGATTTCTATTTTATGCTTCTTGCATTTCCTCCTTTTCTACTTCCCTTAAAATATCTATTGCTTTATCTAAAACTGTTGTATCATCCAGCATTACTAAACCACCATCCGGACCTGGTTCCAAGTGGATACCAACACTTTTTCCTGTTTTGAAATTATGACCTCCAAAAAAATTACGCACAGTTTCTACACTCATATTAAGTTCATCAGCTATTCTATGCATACTTCCACTGGGTAATGAATCTTTGATTTTACGCAGCTCGTTGAATGTTATCGTTCTGTTCATAGTGTCTTAAATTTTAGTTATACAAGTGATATTTAATTCACGCTATAAACTTAAGCAAAAAATAATATAAAACAAAGTATTTCCTTCTTTTTTTAAAGTGAAGAAATGAAATGCTATTTCCCTATAAGTTTAATGTATGAGCTGTAATAAACCCGAGAAGAATAATCATAAAATACGTCAATAATAGGACTGTAAATAGTAGATTAATATCGTTTATCAAATAACCACTAGCTGTATATTTATTGGAAATACAACGAGGTTGATGGAAGATGCGTTTGTGAATAAAGCTATATAACAAATACATCAGATATCCTATTAAACACCCAGCCAGTGTACCGAATAGAATATCCCCGGGATAGTGCACACCTAAATATATGCGTGAATATGAGTTGAGGGTAGCCCAAAAAATGAGCATGAAAGTGAGCGATTTGTTTTTGAATAACAGCGAAAGAAATACAGTAAGTGCGAAAGTATTGGCAGCATGGCTTGAAATAAAACCGAATCGACCTCCCCTATATCCATTTACTATGTCTACTATATACATGATATCTGGGTCTTGCGTGGGGCGAAAACGATGAAAATAGGGTTTACAAACACCTGAAGCAATTTGATCTGCTAAAGTAATGACAAGGGCAATCATTGCAATAGTCAGTAAAGTTTCTTGTATCTTATTATTTTTAATAATGATATACAACAGTATAATAGCAGTGGGAATCCATATATACGTACTTGTTGCTACCCACATGAAGCCGTCCCAAAAAAGAGAATTGCTTCCATTCAGGTTCAATAAAAGTTCCTTGTCGAGTGCTATATACTGTTGTATATCCATTGTTTTTTAGATTATTTCTATTACATTAGTTGGTACCCATCCCACGTTGCCATCTTCCAATCTGATCTCTTTCCACTCTTTCATTGTGTTGTCTTTAATCATGACTTTTCTTCCTTCGTGAAGAATGAAAAGGTCTGTTCCACTTTGATTGGGAGTACTTTTGACCGTAACACTGGGAGCTATGATAATGGCACTGTCTCGGTTTAACAGTTCTGCCTTTTGTTTAGAAGCAAAAATGTTAGAGAATATACAGATTGCAAAAAAACATATGGCAGAAATGAAACCTATTTTTTTCCATACTACCCGCTTGCCAAAAATAAATAAGGCTAACATAAAAATAGTCAAAATAAAGGTAACAATACCTGTTTGAGCCCATCCTTTTTCACTCATTGAATTAATAAGTGATTGAATCCATGTAATAAAAAACATTTCACTAGGCAAAGTTACCTTATCGACAGTTTTACTACGTGCCAATTCTAGGTTGAAACGAATATCATTATTACCTGGATTCAGCAATAAAGCTCTTTCATAATTGAGCACAGCTTTTGCTATATTATTCATTTTATAGTAACTGTTTCCCAAATTATAATAGATATCTGCCGATTCTCCTTTATTCTTTAAAATACTTTCATATAACTCTGCAGCATTGGTAAAATCATTATTGATATAGGCACTATCGGCTTCTGCTTTTGTAACATGGGTAGAAACTGTAACTTGGGTACTGTCTGTCTGAGCACTCAAACTGAGGAAACCCATCAAAAGTATCAAAATGAAATATGTTTTTCTCATTGTTATATCTCCTATTAGTTAGTGTTTTATACTATTTTCCATCTTGCTGATGACCTCTATGGCAGAAGAATATACCTTATCCATTGCCTCGCTTTGGTCACCCGGTGCATAACGAGCAAATTCACATTCATTTAGTGTTTCGATAAATTCTTTGATACATTCGGGAGAAACTCCATATTTGGTTAAGTCTTCCTCGATATTATCTTTTGACAGTTTAGAAACCGGAATATTCAGTTTATCACTGATGTAGCCCCAAAGCGCTTTCAGAACTTCATCATAAAATGCTTCTTTCTTGTTTTCTGCTAACAATTTGCCTGCATTCTTCATTCGTTTGGTAGCCACTTTGTTTGCTTTTTTGGTACGTACTTTGGCAACATTAGCATTTTCCATTGCTTTTTTGCGATAAATGATAACAAATGTAATGAAGAGAGCTAATGGAATAATATACCATAGATAGTAAGCAACCGAACCAAAAAAGAAATCACCTTTCTTAGCTAGTTTACTTTCTCCCATTTTAATGTAACGCACATCCTTGCCTAGTACTTTCAGATCTTCTTTATTTGTGAAATCGGCGATTACTTGATCAGCATTTCCTTCTCCTTTTTCTACTTTCAGCGTATAAGGCTCTGTTTTCAGTGTTTTGTACGTTTGTGACTTCAGATCAAAGTAAGAAAACTCTACAGGAGGAATTGTGAAGTTTCCGGCATGTCTGGGAATCGCCAGATATTCAATTACTTTATTACCGGATAATCCCTCACGGGTCAAATTGAACTTATTATCAATCTTCGGATCATAAACCTCGAAATCTTTTGGAAAATCGACTTCGGGTGTGTTAATCAACTTCAGATTTCCTACACCTGAAATAATTAACTTGATGGTAACGGCATCGTTTGTTTTCAGTTCTTGTGTATTGATGGAAGAGCTGATTGTGAACTCACCTACTCCACCTGAGAAATTGGCTGGCTTTCCGGTTGGCAAGTCTTTTACATTGATAACCAATTTGGGAGTTACGATGTTTTTGTTTATCTCTATATAGTTACTTCCACCATTGAAGAAGGCATCGAATGGATCATCCGAAGCTACTCGCTGTGCGACTGTACCCTCAAATGTAATGGAGGGAATTTCTAATTTACCTGATTGCTGTGGAAATAGAATATATTGGCTCCACACAGTAGTATTATAGTTTCTTCCGTTATAGTGTTCTAAAGTGAAGACCTTTTTACCCGGAAGCTCTACTTCTTGCGTATGGAAACCTTTCAAGTCGGGCATACTTCCACGGAGTCCCCTCAAATCTACCAATGTGTAAACCTTGTAAGTCAGCAGAATAGCCTCTTGTTCGTAGACGGTAGTTTTACTGGCTGAAGCAGTAATGAATAAGTCTTTATTGGTTATCTTGCTACTTGCAGCTTGGCTTCGGGAAGAAGATGGATTACCAGCCTGATTTCCTCCAACTCCATTTGCTTGATCAGGTGGAAGTACTTTGATAGTCACCGTATTGGAAGAGAGGGAATGTCCATCGGCAACGATTGTTGCTGCCGGAATGGTATAGGTTCCTTCTTTATCGGCCATCAATATATAGGTATAAGTAACTGAGCTGGTTGAAGTTACATTACCATTAATGATTTGTGTACTGCTTTGTCGAGAAGCTGTTGGACCCATCAACACTTCAAACCCTTTTATACTTGGGACCCGGAAGTCTCTCACCTTCTGTGTGTTTACCGTATAAGTCAATCGGAATTGATCACCGCTTACTACCACATCAGGCGCTACAGCTGTCAGCGTTGGAGTCCCGTCCGCCCATGCTCTCAGCACCGTAGTTATTAATATGAATAAGAGAATTACTTTCCTCATTTTTCTATTTAGTTATTTTAGTCGTCAAAATTAAACAATTACCAGTCTTTATCCAATTTCTTTCCTCGAATTTGCATTTGTTTTTTCACTTTATCCTGCACATTCTTTTCATCTTGCATCACCGCATTCAACAATTGCTGAGCATTTTCTTTGGACATTTCATCCTTATTCTGCTGCTGTTGCTGATTTTGATTCTGTTGTTGATCTTTCTTATCTTGATTTTTCTGATCTTTGTTTTGCTCTTTCTGTTCGTCTTTCTGATCCTGTTTTTGGTCTTTATTCTGATTTTGATTTTGTTGGTTTTGTTGTTGGTCTTTCAGCAATTTCTGTGCTAAAGCAAGATTGTAACGTGTTTCGTTGTCTTTCGGGTTATTGCGTAAAGACTCCTTGTAAGCCTCGATGCATTGTGGATATTGTTTAGAAGCCTGAAGGATAACACCCATATTGTGATAAATCTGGGCTAGTTTATCTTTTTCTTTTTCTACCTTTGAAGCCGATTCAAATTGTTCCATTGCTTCTTTTGCTTTTTGCTGCATCAGAAGCGAATTGCCCAGGTTGAACATAGCATCTGTCGACTTCGGGTTCACTTCCAGTGCTTTGCGATAATCCACCTCTGCTTTGACAAACAAGCTGTCGTTATATAACTTGTTTCCGCTACGCAGATAATCTCTATCCGACTTTTGGGCAAAGGCACTCCCTCCTGCTACAAGCAAGAATAACAGGGTGATATAGGTTTTCTGTAACATAAGCATTTATTTAAATAGTCTCACATTTTTGAAAAGCGGATTCTTTCGTTCCAAAATAAGCATTTCTACAATCAGCAGGATGAGTATCAACCATGCCAATGCTTGGAATTGTTCATCAAATTCGGTATAAACCTGACTCTCCACATCAGCTTTCGACAGTTTGGCTATCTCGTTGTTCAGTATCTTCTCTGCTGAGTTGGAATTATCCACACGGATGTACATTCCATTGCCGGCTTTGGCTATTTCCTGACACATTTGTTCGTTCAAACGAGTTACAATGACGTTTCCATCTTTATCACGGCGATAATCGTTACTGCCTCTTTCCGAAGGAATCGGGGAACCGTCAGGCGAGCCGATACCTAATACAAATACTTGCATACCTTTTTCGGCTGCTTCCTTTGCAGCTTCTACAGCACCGCCTTCGTGGTTTTCACCATCGGTAATGACTATGATGGCACGTCCTACACCTTCCTGTGGAGTGAAGCTTTTCATAGCCGAACGAATAGCTGCTCCAATATCTGTACCCTGTGTAGTTATCAGCGAAGGATTGATAGTCTCCAAGAACATTTTGGCAGATACGTAGTCGCTTGTGATAGGTAATTGTGTGAATGCATCTCCGGCAAATACGATTAAACCTACTTTATCATTGTTGAACGTATCTACTAATCTGGAAATAAGCTTTTTTGCTTTGTCCAAACGACTGGGAGTCACGTCTTCTGCTAACATTGAGTTGGAAATATCCAATGCAATGACTGCTTCTACCCCACTGCGTTTTACCGTTTCCATTTTGGAACCAAATTGTGGGCGTGCTAACATTAGGATTACTAATGTGAGTGCAGCAAAAATCAGCCAGAATTTAATGTCAGGGCGATATTTGGAAATAGTCGGCATTAAATGTTTGAGTAATGTCGGATCACCATACTTGCGAATGTTTTGTCGGCGGCGGTAATTAGAATATAAGTACAGCGCTACTACAAAGGGCAATATGATGAGTAAATATAAAAAGTTCGGGTCTGCAAATCGAAACATAACTTCTTGTTTTTAAGGTATTTTCTTTAACACTGAGTTGCGTAATAAAATTTCAAGCAGGATACAGAAGAAAGCAATCCAGGCAAATATTTGGTATTCTTCTTCTCGTTTGCTGAACTCTTTTACATTCAACTTCGTTTTTTCCAGTTTGTCAATTTCCTGATAAACTTCCTTTAATTTAGAATTACTGGTAGCGCGGAAATAGTTTCCATTTGTTGCTCCGGCGATTTCAGTCAAAGTTTTCTCGTCAATTTCCACAGGAGTATTTATATATTGTGTTCCTGCGTATGTTTGCACCGGATAAGGAGCTGTTCCGTTAGTACCCACTCCGATAGTGTAAACTCTGATACCAAATTTCTTGGCAATTTCAGCAGCGGTCATTGGGGAAATATCTCCACGATTGTTGCTACCGTCTGTCAGCAGAATAACCACTTTAGACTTTGCCTTACTGTCTTTCAGTCGGGTTACCGCATTAGCGATACCCATGCCGATGGCGGTACCATCTTCTATCAGTCCACGTTGGGCAATGTCACCCTTAATGCCATTAAAAAGATTCAGTAACACACCATGGTCTACTGTCAACGGACATTGGGTGAAACTTTCACCGGCAAAGATGGTCAGACCGATATTGTCGTTCGGCCGACCGTTGATGAACTCAGATGCCACTTGCTTGGCAGCCTCCAATCGATTAGGTTTCAAATCTTCGGCCAGCATACTGGTGGAAACGTCTACCGCCAGCATGATGTCGATACCTTCTATTTCGGTATTCTGCCAGTTGTCGGTGGTCTGCGGACGCGCCAAAATGAGAATTACCATGACGATGGCCACCGTTCGGAGCACAAACGGGGCATGCAGCAGGTAGATTTTCCAGCTTCGGGATACCTTCATATACATGCGGGTGGTAGAGACCTGAAGTGTGGGCTCAGTCTTTTGCCTCCTCATCACATACCATATTATATAAGGTATGAGCAATACCAGCAGAAATAGATATTCAATATTTGCAAAAATCATTGTTTCTAGTATTTATGAGTTAAAACCAAAGATTGTATATGCCGCGAAGCACTTGGTAGAGAATCACTGCGATAGCAATGACAATCACTCCTATGCTACCCAACAAAATAATCCTTCCTTGCTTTGAACGCTTTTCTTCTACGGTGATTTCCGTAGGTTCAGGCTTGGCATTCGGATCCGCTTCCACCTTGGTGTTATTAATAAATTCTACTGCATTGACCAAGTTCATATCGTTCTCATTCATCAGCGGTGAATGTTTGGCAAATTTCACAAGATCGGCAGTTTGGAACAGAAACATCAAATCTTTAATAGATTCTTTGTCGCTGATATCCTGTAACTTATCAATAATTTCAGAAGAAGTCATCTCCATTGCATTAAATCCGAAACGTTCTGCCATATAATTGCGAAGTACATCGGTCAGTTCGGTATAATACTCCTTCGGGTCGGTGTTGCGCAACGTTTTGTCACCCTTGATGCGCTCTATTTCCTGCAAGGCTTGTTGGTGGGGCGGTAATTTCGGTTCCACCTTAATCTTCTTGATAATAGGCTTGTTATCTTTATATCTTATATATAAATAATAACTCAATCCTGCCAATGCCAACATCAGTAGCGTGAGCCATACGATAGCAGAGACATCTTCCCAGGTAATAGGAACTTCGCGTACTGTTTTCGGTCCGAAGAATTGTTCCGGATGAAGCGTATCCACCGGGATGGAATAAACCTTCAATGCCAATGCCTTTGAACGGTAAGCCTGATTGTTAACCAATATTTCGAGAGGTGGAAGATAATAAAGTGCTGAATCGAAAGAAGTAATCGTATACTCTTGTTTGATGAGCATCCGCCGTCCATCGTTTAGCATTTGGGTGTCAGGCTTGGCGATATCAAGAATCTCCACTCCCCTTACGATAGTATCGCGCAAAGCTGGGAGTGTCAATTTTTGATTGGCATCCATACTGACTTCCAACTTTATTTTGGCCTGCTCGCCGATAAGAAGTTGCAGGGAGTCGATGCTTGCATCCACTGTAACCTGTTGCGCTTTTACCTGATGTGCTGTCAGCAGTATCGTAGCACAAGCCAATATTTTCAAGAACTTTTTGCTAGTATGTATTATCTTCATGTTCATTAGTTTCGTTTAGCAAATAAGTTAAGCAACGCTTTTACATAATCCTGATCGGTGCGGATAGACACAGAGTCTACATTACTTTTCGTAAAGGTTTCGTTCAGCATGCCCTGACGTTGCAGCCACCATTCGTTGTGCGCGCGTCGTAAGGCGCGTGATGAGGTGTCAATCCACTGTTCGTGACCTGTTTCGGCATCGCGCACCTTCATCAGCCCCACATTGGGGAGATCAGTGATACGGCGGTCGTACACCTGAATGGCAACAATGTCATGCTTGCGGTTGGCAATGGTCAACGCATTGCGGAAATCTTTTTCATCGATAAAGTCGCTCAGCATAAAGGCGGTGCAACGCTTTTTTATCACGTTAGTGAGATATTCCACTGCCATTTGAATGTCTGTACGCTTACTTTCGGGCTTGAAGTCAAGCAGTTCGCGGATAATATACAAGATATGTTTACGTCCTTTTTTGGGCGGAATGAATTTTTCAATCCGGTCCGAAAAGAAAATGACACCGATTTTATCGTTGTTTTGAATGGCGGAGAATGCAAGTGTGGAGGCAATCTCGGTCACCATATCCTTCTTCATCTGTTTCACCGTACCGAAATCCAAGCTGTTTGAGACATCAATCAAAAGCATAACCGTCAGTTCGCGTTCTTCTTCAAACACCTTTACAAAGGGTTTGTTGTAACGTGCGGTTACGTTCCAGTCTATATCTCGTACATCGTCACCATATTGATACTCACGTACTTCCGAAAACGACATTCCTTTGCCTTTGAAGGCTGAATGATACTGCCCGGCAAAGATGTTGTTTGAAAGGCCGCGTGTCTTGATTTCAATTTGGCGAACCCGTTTTAATAAATCACTTGTTTCCATACTGTTTCGTACTAAATTTATACTACTTATGCATCAGCGGGAGCGTATAAAGACTCTCGCCATTGGTGGATGGGGACGGTTAACGGCTGCACTATACAGATAGATTACGCCATATAGCCCGTACGGAAGTACCATAAGACGTGATTGAACTTCATCCACATTTCGTTTTCCCGACAGAAAAATTCGGGCAGAGGTGTTGCTTAAGGCACTTCTACCTTGTTCAGAATCTTACTGATAATTTCGTCAGAAGTCATGTTGCTGGCTTCCGCCTCATAAGTCAGACCAATGCGGTGGCGGAGTACATCATGCGCAACGGCACGCACATCTTCGGGAATCACGTAACCACGGCGCTTGATGAATGCATAGCTGCGTGCAGCCAAAGCCAAGTTGATGGAAGCACGTGGTGAACCACCGAAACCAATCATGTCTTTCAGTTCCTTCAAATCATATTTTTCAGGATAGCGAGTTGCGAATACGATATCGGCAATGTATTGCTCAATCTTTTCGTCCAAGTATACTTTCCGAACGACTTTGCGGGCTTCCATAATATCTTCCGACTTCAAAATAGGACGAACTTCAATCTTTTCACCGCTGATGTTTTGACGGATAATTTTCTTTTCTTCTTCCAATTTTGGATAGTCGATAATGACTTTCAGCATAAAACGGTCTACTTGCGCTTCGGGCAATGGATAAGTACCTTCTTGCTCAATCGGATTTTGGGTAGCCATTACTAAAAATGGTTCGGGCAACAGAAATGTTTCTTTGCTCAGTGTAACCTGACGTTCCTGCATGGCTTCCAGCAAAGCACTCTGTACCTTGGCCGGAGCACGGTTGATTTCATCGGCCAATACGAAATTGGCGAAAATCGGTCCTTTCTTAGCGATGAATTTCTCATCTTTCTGACTATAAATCATGGTACCGATAACGTCGGCTGGAAGTAAGTCCGGAGTAAACTGGATTCGGCTGTACTTGGCATCTATCAATGATGCAAGAGTCTTGATTGCTAATGTTTTTGCCAATCCCGGAACACCCTCTAACAGAATGTGACCATCGGACAACAAACCGATAAGTAAAGATTCTACCAAATGTTTTTGACCTACGATGACCTGATCCATACCGGTCATCAAATTGGTTACAAACGCACTTTGTCTTTCAATTTGTTCGTTTAGTGCACGAATATCAATTGCTTCAGCCATAATTTTGTTATTTAGTTATTTCTTTTTGAATCAGTATAACGGCCTTGTGACGGCCTTGTTCAATTAATGCAGCCAAAATTACGGTAATTAATTAACTGAGGCAACTATTTTTTATTAAAAAAGTGAAGCGTATCTCTACTTTTAAAGGATATTGGGCTAAAGAATTTTAAAATGAAAATTAGCGGTGGTTTATTGCTTCTTCGGAGCTAGTTCCGGGATACGCAATGTTGTTCCAATGGGAACTCTGTCAGCATCTTTGATTACGTTTTTGTTATGCCTTACAATATATGGCCACAATTTCTTTGTTCCATAAAATTTCAATGCTAATTTTATGAGACTTTCTCCTTCTTGAAGAGTATAGTTGACCTTAGTGCCTACAATATCATATTCCACGGTATCGGCCAATGTTACTTTGGCTATCTCTTGATTGGCAGCTGACTGTACGGAGGGGCTTTTCGGTTTTGTCGGTTGCTTTTGCAAAGGAGTTTCCGCCGGTTGTGATTGAATTGGCTCTCTTGTCTGCAAATTACTTCCCGAAACGGTATCCTGTTGCTGTAGAGTAACAGAATCGTTTGGCATTTCTTTCACAGTGGAAGTTGCGGCTGGAATAGATTGTCTTATCGGTTGCTTACTCGACGATGATTGCATGAACCAATAAATACCACCGGCAATGCAAAGAACAAGAATAATTGCAATAATGATTCCCCATAGATTTTTTTTCTGTTCCTTTTGCAACAGTCCTTCGGGAACTGCCAATGGACTTTCAGAAGCTGTCATCGACTGTGGTTTCGAAGTACGACCTTCGATTGTTTCTGAAATAGTTTTTTCTTCTCGTACTGCTTTTATTGCAGCTTCTGCAATGGTAGCAGGTCTTTCCTCCGAAGTATCTTCTGCTACTTTCGAAGCCTTTTCTGTCAAGTGGTCTTCTTTTATCGATTGTTGCTCTTCCACCGTTTCAATTATTTCATCAGCCGCTATTATTTTTTGGGGGTCGGAAATATTGGTTATCGGTTTAATGTCAGCTTCATAAGTCGGTGTGCTGGTGATAGTATTGGTGTCGTCTTCTTTTAGGATTTCAGGTGTGGAGGAGATGATTTCTTCCGTATTTTCTTCTTTATCGTCTTCTCCCTCCATTTCTATTTTCGTATCTTCTAATTGGGTATTCTCATTCAGGATAACCGTTTCGAAATGTGCGAACGGTTTATTAATCAAATCCTTCATGGCAGTATCGGGAGTAAACGATATTTTATTATGTCCCTGTATTTGAAAGCGCTCTCCTGTATTTACATTAACGCTTTCACGACTTTCTACTTCTGTTAGTTTAAAAGTTCCTAACCCCTTGACTTTTACATACTTTTCAGAAGCCAATGCTTCTTCGATAAGGTCAAAAATTCCTTTAACAAAGGCTTCGGCATCTTTTTTGTTCATGCCATGTTTCTCTGCCAAAAGTTCGATAATATCTTGTATGGTTATTTTGTCACTCATAGTATGTCAATTGTATGTCTTAAGGGGGTATTTATTTAAACTTTTCTTTTAATATCGCACTCGGTTTATATGTCAATACCAATTTAGGAGGTATCAACATACGTTGTTGCGTAGCAGGATTAATAGAAATGCGTTCTAACTTCTTTCTTACCTCGAAAGTACCAAATCCCTGAATTGCAACTGTATTTCCGTCTTGCAACTGTTGGGTCATGATGCTTATCACTGAGGATACCAATTGAGTTGTATCTTTGTTGGTATATACAAATCTACGCGAAAGTTCGGATATAAATTCTTTATTATTCAAGGCTTTAGCTTATTAAATTTGCTGCTATATTAGCAAAAAAACAAACATTTTCCAAATTTTTGGAAGAAATTACTTATAAAATACTACCATATAGGTCAAAATCATCAGCGTCTGTTATTCGGACGTTATAGAATTCGCCTGTATTCAAATGTTTTCCATCCATTTTAATTAAAACTTCAGGATCTACTTCAGGAGAATCAAACTGGGTGCGACCTACGTAATACTCTCCTTCCCGGCGGTCAATGATTACCTTAAACTCTTTTCCTATTTTTGCAGCACTCAGTTCGCCGGCAATTTCTTGTTGAATAGCCATTAACTCGTCCAACCGTTGTTGCTTCACCTTATGGGGAATAGAATCCACATATTCTTGAGCAGCGTATGTGCCTTCTTCTTCTGAATATGCAAAAGCTCCCATACGGTCGAATCGTACTTTTCTGACGAATTCCTTCAATTCTTCAAAGTCTTCCTCACTTTCTCCCGGATGCCCTACCATTAATGTGGTACGTAAGTGGATACCCGGCACTTCTTTACGGAATTTCTCGATTAAATCGTATGTTTCTGCTTTTGTTACATGACGGCGCATTTTGCTTAACATATTATCGCTAATGTGCTGCAGAGCAATGTCCATGTATTTGCAAACATTATCATGTTCACGCATCACCTTAAACAGCTCTTCGGGAAAGTGTGCTGGATAAGCATAGTGTAAACGAATCCATTCCACACCCGGAACGTTAGCTATTCTTTCGATGAGTTCAGGTAGTTTTTGACTTTTATATAAATCTACACCATAATAGGTTAATTCTTGTGCTATAATCTGAAATTCCTTCACGCCTTCAGAAACAAGTAATTTTACTTCATCGATGATTTCTTCCATTGGGCGTGAGATATGTCGACCTGTAATAATGGGAATAGCGCAATAAGAACATTTCCTATCACAACCTTCCGATATCTTCAAATAAGCATAATGATGTGGAGTGGTCAACGTGCGCTCAATGGCAAACTCCGATTTATAGGCTTTGCCTAAGTCAGCCAGTAGCTCATTCCAATTGAACTTACCATAAAACTTGTCTACTTGAGGAATTTCCAATGCCAGCTCTTTCAAATATCTTTCAGATAGACATCCCATTACATATAGTTTTTTCAACCTCTTTTCCTCTTTAGCCTGGCAGAATTCCAATATCATATTGATGGATTCTTCTTTGGCATCTCCGATGAAACCGCACGTATTGATAACTGCAATTTCTCCTTGAGGATTTTCGGCGTCATGAGTCACTTTGTAACCGTTTGCTTCCAGCTGACGCATCAGTTTTTCTGAGTCTACCAGATTTTTGGAACACCCTAGGGTGATAATATCTATTGTATTACGTTTCATTTATTTTTCTGTCTCTCCAAATAGTGAGTCTACAAATTCTTTTTTGCGGAATACTTGCATATCTTCGATACCCTCTCCCAATCCGATGTATTTTACAGGAATCTTAAATTGATCTGAAATGCCGATGACTACGCCACCTTTTGCCGTTCCGTCAAGTTTAGTGATAGCCATAGAGGTAACTTCGGTTGCAAGGGTAAACTGTTTGGCTTGTTCAAAAGCATTTTGTCCTGTAGAACCATCCAATACCAGCAATACCTCATGGGGAGCATCAGGAATCACCTTTTTCATTACATTCTTGATTTTAGTTAACTCATTCATTAAATTAACTTTATTATGTAGACGACCGGCAGTATCAATGATGACAACATCTGCATTATTGGCAACAGCCGAACTCAGTGTATCAAAAGCGACAGAAGCAGGGTCTGACCCCATTTTCTGTTTGATGACGGGCACTCCAACACGTGTACCCCAAATATCTAACTGCTCTACGGCAGCAGCGCGGAATGTATCAGCAGCTCCAAGATAAACAGATTTATTTGCTTTCTTAAATTGGTAGGCCAATTTTCCAATAGTAGTCGTTTTACCGACTCCATTTACACCTACTACCATTATGACATAAGGTTTTTTACCTGCCGGAACCGTAAATTCTTCTGAATCAACTGTGTTATTTTCAGTCAACAGGGCTGCGATTTCTTCACGAAGGATGTTGTTCAATTCTTGCGTATTGACATATTTATCCTTTGCCACTCTGTCTTCTATACGCTTGATGATATTCAGAGTAGTTTCCACACCTACATCGGAAGTAATGAGTACTTCTTCCAGATTATCCAATACTTCATCGTCTACTTTTGATTTACCGGCCACGGCGCGGGCTATCTTACTAAATACACTTTCTTTGGTTTTGGACAATCCTTTGTCTAAAGTTTCCTGCTTTTCTTTCGAGAAAAAATTAAAAAATCCCATATTGGAGTTTGATTTATCTGTTTATGCTACAAAGATATAACTAATCTCTTACACAGACAAAAAAAAGTGTCAGAATGATTGGTTATAATGTGTGATAATGATAACGTTTATACATAAAAAAAGTTCCTTTCATGTTGTGTGAAAGGAACTTTTTGCCAGTCGGGATGACTGAATTATTTTTTGAAAAAGTCTTGAACTTTTTCGTTAGGTACCATTTGTTCATCGAAGATGTATGCTCCGGTTTTCGGAGATTTTACCATCTTGATAACCTTAGTGTAAGAACGTCCTTCTTTACCTGTCTGAAGGGTTGCGACTGTTTTCTTTGCCATGG
>OGJI01001371.1_pt1 | contig 27059 bp, 22 predicted proteins | sample 1572031 | NCBI WGS metagenome assembly OGJI01 (sample SAMEA2582119, study PRJEB24529) | metagenome | biome: Human gut stool | place: China | collected 2011
GATTTAATAAATTCATTTGTTTCCTCCTATATTTCTAGATTGTTTATCTCATTTCAAAAAGCGCTTTGTCATGCCGTTTGTGCCTGCAAAATTACGCCTAAAAAGTTTCGCAAACACTTCGCAGATTAGTGATTTTTTATATTAATCTTTCAAGCTATCAGCTGATGTATATAATAATACGCTTAAATAATCTGCAAATAAATAATAAAACACGTAATATAAAAATATTTTACAAAAAAATATTGCATAACTTACGTCAAAATGATATAATTTTATAAAATAAGTTTGGAATGAATGAGGATATTGTAAGTTAAAACATTAATTAGCAAAAAGGTGGATTGTGATGTGGAAGAAATTTTGTGAGCAGGATACGAATGAAGAAAACAAACTGCGTATGAAATATGAACGTAGATTTCGTTATCTACTGAGATGGAATATAACGAATGAAGAAGGATTGTTTAAAAAAGAGTTGTTTGACAAACAACACGCAATAAGTTTAACCCGATTAGGAAAATATTTATTTGGCTATATGTGTGCAACTTCGAATATACCATATAAGTATATTGGAGATTATTTATATGCGATAGAAAAAGAAAAGCCAATATCAAAGTGGAGAACTAAGGGGGAAACTTTGTTTAATTATTTGGTGGAGAATCCTGTTAAATTTAAGTTGGATAAAGAACCTATGACTGATATATCTGAAGAGTCGATTAAAGAAAATAACTCGATTATAGTATTTATAACTAAATTTGAAGCGGTTGATAGCGTGTGGGATAAGATGCTAAATGAAAACGATGAAGATAATTCCACTGAAACAATGAGCGACACAGAATATAATCCCATAAATGATATGAAACAATACTTTGAAGGGATAATAGAAGGCATAGATGATAATTATTTAGGTAAGTATTATCGTAAGGAACATATAAAGGGTGGATATATAAAGAAATATAAATTTAAAGACAGATATACAATATTTTCAATAATACTTCTATATTTTCTAAACATTATATTTTGTTTTTACATTGGTGAACAAGGATGGTTATTTGGAAGATTTACAAAAAAAGAAGACAGTGTTCGAATTGAAGATTTAAAAGACATTATGTTCGTATTAAATAAAGATATGCAGGGAGCATGGGGTACAGGTGAAGAAACTATGAATAATAAAAAAAATATACACGTTGAAAATCCACAAAAAGACATAGAACAACAGATGCGTAAATATATTATTAAAAAGTTTTTTCAACCAAATAAAAAATGCAATATTTCATTCAACAGACTTCCGTATATGAAATTCTTAATAATAAATAATAAATTTTCTGATTTTGTTGATGAACTAATCAAGGATATTGCTGTTTGGGTATATGAGAAAAATCATTGCGAAACGAAATACATAAACTGTGCGAAGATTATTATTGATGATATGAAAAATGCTTTTAGTAAAATCGTTCGAAACGTTTACTATGGGGAAAATTATAACTATAAAAATGAGGAAAACTTTATAGATCCCGAATTCTTTTGGGAAGATGAGGATGAAGATGAGTCTGAAAAGATCATGCTTGATATATTATCTATATTCAGTATATTAACGAAAGAAGCAAATAATTACGGTATAAAATGCAAGGTACCGAAAACGGAGCGTACAGCAGCAACCAAAGTTGACGGTGGCAAAGGGGAACTAATAAGCGGATTACGATTGTTTGTTGATAATATGTTGACCGATAAATGTTCTCAGTTCAGTAACAACAAGGGCTATAACAACATGATCAATAGTATTGGCGGATATGAATTTGAAAGAATATTTCAACCTATCAACTTTATATTGGATTCGATGATTAGTATTAAGATGGATGAAGATAAGAATTTGAAAAATAGGATTAAAAATATACGCCACTACGATAATGTGAAGGACAAATATAAATATATAGTTAATGTAACAAATTATAGTACATACCCTGTATTTTTGGGAACGTATTTGAAACGTATGTATCTTGAAACTGAGATGAATGTTGATAAATGGGTTTTTAATTATATAAAGAATTATCGAGAGTGTTTTTGTGACATTTATGATTCCTATGAAGATGAAGAAGATGAACGTGTGCATCCGATACTTGCGATGCTCCGTCGCCTTGAGAAGCGGACGGATCATCAGCATCGCGGCACCCGTCGTTCCCATGATGTTCGCGAGCGCCGCGCCCGTGATAAGGAACGCGAGGTTTCCGACCGGGCGGCCGGTGAAGTTCCCGCTGATATGAATGCCGCCGGCCACGACAAAGAGCGTGCCGACGAAAAGAATAAACGGAATGAAGTCACCCACCAGCGCTTCATTCAGGGCGACGATACCGTTATGAAGCCCGAAAGCGAGCGAGAGCGGAATAATCGTCACTGCGGCCCAGGCAAGCGAGACCTTGCCGAAGTGGTTGTGCCAGAAATCCGGGAAGATCAGCGGCACGAGCGCGATGGAAAGAAGAATGCCGGCGAACGGAATCGCCCACACGATGGACAGATCGGATCCCTGCATCTCAGATGCGTGGGAGACTGCCGGCATGATCGCGGCCATCAGGGGCAGCGCGTATCGAGCCAGTCTTTGTAACAACATCAATCGCTCCTCAGGTGAGTTCTGAAACTCTCTCGGGCCACACGCGCTGTCAGGGGTGTGACCGGGACAGTTTGCAGACGCCTCTCCGGGCGACTTTCAGTGGCGAGACAGCATTTCGATTGTAACGAAAGTTTTTCGCACTGAAAGTATGTTTTACATGAAATTTCCGGCTCATGCAAAAGAAATTCAGGACCTTTCCAGTTTTTTGGGTCTACAAAAAAGGACCGGCTGAAAAGCCGGTCCTTCTGTTTCTGGTCGGAAACCACAGGCGTCTTACTTCGACGCGGGAGACGCCGGTTCTCTCGGATCCAGCCCGAAAACCTGACGGAGGTAAGCGAGATACGTCGGATCCTCGCACATGCCCTTTTCAGGCGTATCCGAGATCTTCGCGACAGGCTGACCGTTCGCCTCAATCATCTTGATCACGATGTTGAGCGGCTGCGGACCCACGTCATTCATGAGGTTTGTCCCGATCCCAAAGGAAAGGCGGATACGGTGCTTGAAGTGACGGTAGAGATCGAGCGTCTTCGGGATATTGAGGGAATCTGAGAAGATCAGCGTCTTGCTCTTCGGGTCGCACTTATTCGCGGCGTAATGCTTGATCATCGCTTCGCCCCAGACAAACGGATCGCCGGAATCGTTCCTCGCGCCATCGAAAAGCTTGCAGAAATACATGTCGAAGTCTTTCAGGAACGGCTTCAGACCGTAGACATCCGACAGCGCGATCCCGAGGTCTCCCCGGTACTCCTTCGCCCACATATCGAAACCGAACGTCTGGCTGTCGCGGAGTCGGGGGCCGAGCGCCTGGCAGGCCTGAAGGTATTCGTGCGCCATCGTTCCCATCGGCGTGAGGCCGAACTTCTTCGCGAAGAACACATCACTCGTCCCGGCGAAGTGGCTACCGAGCGTATCCGACATGTAGCGGATCACATACTCCTGCCACGCGCGGGAGAAGCGGCGCCGGGCCCCGAAGTCTGAAATAAAGAGCCCGTCGTTATCCGGTTCCTCAAGCACCATGCGGCACTTTTCCTCGAGCCTCCGGCGGCCTTCCGCGAACCCATCCATCGGGTCGTGATGCCGGAAATAGACTTCGCTCACAATCGCGAGCACCGGGATCTCAAAGAGAATCGTGTGGAGCCAGGGGCCCTCGATCGAAATATCGATGCCGCACTCATAGTCATCGCTCGCGGTGACCGTGATGTACTTCCGCTTCAGGTGGAAGAGGCTCAGAAAATCGACAAAGTCGCGCCGGATATAGCGAAGGCCCGCGAGATACTCAAGCTCACTCTCAGGGAACTTGAGGCTGCAGAGATGATCGATCTCTTCATTGATTTCGCGGAGGTAAGGCCGGAGATCCACTCCGTGGTTCCGGCACTTGAACCGATAGCGCACAATGGCGCCGGGGAACTGATGCAGCACGCACTGCATCATCGTGAACTTATAGAGGTCCGTATCAAGGAGCGACTCGATAATCATCCTTTCTCCTCCCCCGCTCTGGGGGCTATTAATCCGGCAGCCTCCGGAAGAGTTCAGCGCGCTGAAGACACTTCCGAAGCGTTTCTATCTTTCCTACGCATTGTCGCACAGCGGGCGGGACCGGGGAGGACGGACCCCGTCCCCCATTCCGGCGTCCGGCATTCTGCCTATCGCCGGGGGCCGGATTTATTCTTCCCAGTCGACGAGATCCGCGTCGGTCGCGGGAACCCGCTTTTTCGCGTCAACGTAAACCGGGTCACTCTGAAGCGACTCCATCGACTCAATCGCGCGACGCGGCGCGAGGCGGGAAGCACGGGCCGCGAACTGCGGCGTCGCCTTCCACTCGAGCCCCGAGAGGAGGTCGTCTGTCTGCGCAGCGTCGTTACAGAGGATCAGCGCGTCGCACCCGGCGCGCAGCGCGGCCTCAGCCCGCTGCACAATGCCGCCGAGCCCAAGCGCCCCGCCCATCGCGAGGTCGTCTGAGAAAATCACGCCCTGGAAACCGCACTTTTCGCGGAGCACATCCTGAAGCCAGCGGCTGGAGAAAGTCGCCGGAATCGCGTCCACGTCCGGATACATCACGTGAGCGGTCATCACGGAGTCGAGCGCAGAGCCAAGCCACGCGTAAGGCTTCGCGTCCTGGCCGATGATTTCCGCCTGGAACCGGGTATCTTCCGGCAGCTCCTTATGGCTGTCAGCGTTCGCCCAGCCGTGCCCCGGGAAATGCTTCCCGCAGGTCGCCATGCCGGCCGCGTGCATACCGTCAATCATCGCGAGCGCGAGTTCCGCGACCACTTTGGGGCTGCGGGAGAAAGAGCGGTGACCGATCACGCGGGAGTGACCCCAGTCGAGGTCGAGGTCCGGCGCGAAGGAGAAATCAACGCCGTGCGCGAGGAGCTCCGCCGCGAGCACGTAGCCGTGAGACCAGGAGGCGCGGATCGCTTCCCCCGCGTCTTGCTCATGCATCCTGCCGTACTGGGCGAGCGCCGGAAGCCGCGTGAACCCGTCGCGGAACCGCTGCACGCGGCCCCCTTCGTGGTCCACCGAAATCAGAACGCCGGGTTTCGCCTCATGAATCTCGCGGCAGAGCGCCCGGAGCTGCTCCGGGTTCTCAAAATTCCGCGTGAAGAGAATCACCATGCCAACGAGGGGCGACGCGATTCTGCGGCGGTCGTCTTCCGTGAGCGTCGTGCCGCTCACATCCATCACTACGGGTCCCAGCATTCCTTTATTCCTATTCTTTTCAGTCAGTCAATCAATGAGTCGGTTGTTAAGTCCCCATGCGCGCCTCCGGATGGCGCGCCTAGAGGGAGAGTCCCCTCAGGCTCTCAGAGTCTCTTCAGTTCCGAGAGAATGCGGCGGGGATTCAGCGGCCGGTCTCCGAGGAGGCTCGCGATCACGCCCCGGAAGAGGCTTTTCGCGGCCCGGGCCGAGAGGGGATTCGAGAAATCCAATTTTACGACGGACTTCAGCGTGTCCGACGCATAATAAGGACCGCTCTCAGGCGCTGATGCCCCGGCGTACACGAGCTCTTCACCCCGGAGCACATAGAAGCCGTCGCGGAACTCCGCAGGGAAACCGTACCCCGCGTAGCGAAGGAGCCGGAACTCAAACGTGCGGAGCGCGGCTTCAATCGCGGGGGGCGCGGATTCGGTCGCGAGCACCTTAAGCGCATCCCAGTACGCGACAAAAAGCCGTTCCTCGGGATCCTCACGCGGGGTGAGCCGAAGAAGGAGCTCATTCAGGTAGAAAGCGGAGAGAAGCGATTCCCCCTCCACCGGGGCAAAGCCTCCCATCCATTCCACCTTCATGAGGGTCTTTGTCGCGCCGCTCCCGTTCCAGCTGATGAGGAGCGGGGAAAATTCCGAGAGGATTCCCCGCATGGGGCTTGTCGGGCGTTTTGCCCCGCGGGCCCGGGCGAGGATCCGCCCGTGGTGCCGCGTATAGAAGTCGACGAGAAGACTCGTTTCGGACCAGGGCTCCATCCGGAGAACAAAGGCGGGTTCACCGGTTACCCGGTCACCGCCCCTCCGGTTGATGTACCCGCCTAGCAGCGTCTGGGGATTCGTGTTTCCCGCCATGATTCCGGTTTACTCGTACCCCAGGGTCTTCAGAGCGCGGATATCGTCGCTCCAGCCGCGGCGGACGCGGACCCAGACTTCGAGGTGAACGGGTTTGCCGAGCATCTTTTCAACGTCGGCGCGCGCGAGACGCGAGATTTCGCGAAGCTTCGCGCCCTTTTCGCCGATCACGATCGGGCGGTGCCGTTCGTTATCGACGAGAAGCGTCGCGATGATTTCCGCGGACTTATCCGTTTCATCCCACTTATCGATCGTCACGGCGATCCCGTACGGGAGCTCGTCGCCAAGAAGACGGAACGCCTTTTCGCGCACCGTTTCCGCGACGAGGAACCGCGGGCTCTTATCGGTGTAGAGATCGGGGTCGTAATACGGAGCGTCTTCCGGCAGATACTTCTTCGCTTCTTCGAGAAGCTCTTCGCACTGCTTGCCCTTCTTGGCCGACGTCGGAATGATCGCGGCGAACGGGAACTTCTGCATCGATTCCGCCATGAGCGGGAGGAGCGCCTCGCGGTTCTTCAGTTCGTCGGTCTTATTCAGCACCAGGATCACCGTGCTTTCGCGCGGGATCAGTCGGAGCACTTCCTCATCCGCCTTCTTCCAGCCGATCGCGTCGATCACGAAGAACACGACGTCCACTTCAGAGAGCACGCCGCGCACCACATTATTCATGTGGTGAATCAGGCCGCCCTTATATTTGCTCTGAAAGCCCGGGGTATCGACAAACACGAACTGCGCGTTGTCGCGCGTCAGGACGCCGAGCACGCGGTCACGCGTCGTCTGCGGCTTGTGGCTCGTGATCGAGACTTTCTCGCCCACGAGGTAGTTGATCAGAGTGCTCTTCCCCACATTCGGGCGCCCCACGACGGCGATGTAGCCGCAGCGGAACCCCTTCGGGTAAGGCCTTTCCTCAGGAATCACGACAGACGGTGCCGCGTCTTCCTGCTTTTCTTCATTCGCCATCTCAATATTCTCCAGAAATACGGTTCAGGGCTCGGAGCTCCGCCATCAGGCAGACGCCGGCTTCAGTTTCGCCGCTTCAGGCTTCTCCTGAAGGGCCTTCAGAGCGGCCGCCGCGGCATGCTGCTCCGCGTCACGCCGGTTCGTGCCGGTGCCTTCGGTCCGAATGCCGAAATGCTCCACCGCGCATTCGCAGACAAAGGTCTGCGAATTGGCCTGCCCCGTGCAGCTCACAACCCGATAGGCCGGCAGCGGCAGGTGATTCCCCTGAAGGACCTCCTGCAGCTTCGTCTTCGGGTCTTTTCCCATGCGTTCGGGGAGGTCCGCGAGGATCTTCGCGTAGAGCCTCAGGATGACGGTCTGAGCCTGCTCAAAACCGCCGTCCAGAAACACCGCGCCGAAGACCGCTTCCATGGCGTCCGCGAGGATCGAGGGGCGGGTGCGGCCGCCTGACTTCACCTCACCCTCGCCCATCAGGAGGAAATCGCTGATACCGACATCGGCCGCGATTTCGTCGAGCGCCTTTTCGCAGACGAGATTGCTCCGGACGCGCGACAGGCGCCCTTCGCTGAAGTGCGAATCGAGTTTGAAGAGCTCGTAGCCGATCGTGCAGCCGAGCACCGAGTCCCCGAGGAACTCGAGCCGCTCGTTATGATCCGCGCTGAAGCTGCGGTGCGTCGTCGCGCGCCGCAGCAAAGCTCTGTTTTTAAACTGATAGCCGATCCGTTTCTCCAGCTCCTGCAGTTCTAGCATAGTCTTTGTTGCCTCGTATTCCTGCTTATTCAAAGTGTCCGACGCGGGACATGTGGAAGATGTTCAGCCAGATGAAGAACGCCCGGCCGACAATATTTTCTTCCGGAACAAAGCCCCAGTAACGGCTGTCGTCGGAGTTGTCGCGGTTGTCGCCCATCACGAAGTAGTGGCCGGCAGGCACCGTGGTCTCAAAACCGGCATCCGTATAGTGAATACGGCCCGGGTGGGTCTGCGCTTCCATCGGCGTTGTCGCGTCCGGAGCCCGCGGATCCACTAGCATGCGGTGGACGTGGCCCTGAAGCGTTTCCTGGCGTTCGTTAAGCGTCACCATGAATTCCTGATCCACGTAGTCGCCGATCGGTTTCTGCGGCTGCTCAACGCCATTGATATAGAGGATCTTGTCGCGGTACACCACCTTGTCGCCCGGGACCCCGACGATACGCTTGATGAGGTCGGTGCCCGGCTGCATCGGGTGATCAAACACGATCACGTCGCCCGCCTTCGGCTTCGTCCCTTCGGTGAGCTTGGTATTGAGCACCGGGAACCGGATACCGTACTCGTACTTATTTACGGCGATGAAGTCACCGGACTGAAGCGTCGGGAGCATTGAGCCGGACGGAATCCGGAACGGCTCCACAACGAAACTGCGCACCACGAAGACAAGCAGAATCACGGGGAAGAGACCCGCTGTCCACTCGAGCCACACCGGCTGACGCTTCGCTTTGTACTCCACCACCTTCCGTTCGTCGGAGAGCACCGGATCCGCCGGATCCATCCCGGGGTGCGCGGCATCAAACTCCGCCACCGCAGCTCGCGCGGCTTCCGCGCGCTTCTTCTTCCAGACGAAAATGTCGCCGAACCAGAAGACGCCCGTCACGACCGTGAGGATCAGCAGTATCAGAGGAAAATCCATTCCTTGCTCCTAAGAGTTTTCTTATTCTTGCTTCGATGAGCCGGGCGGAAAGCCCGCAGCCGCACATTTCTCAGTGAATGCGGCCGAACCGTCTCATATTGTGGAAATTGGCCCAGATGAAAAACGCCCGGCCAATAATATTCTTTTCCGGGACGAACCCCCAGTAGCGGCTGTCTTCGGAATTGTCCCGATTATCGCCCATCACGAAGTACTGGCCTTCGGGAATCCGGCAGACCACGCCCCGGCGGCTGTAGCGGCAGCTGTCAGTTGGGCTCATGCCGGCGACGGGCTGCACTTCGGACGAGATATTGGGATTTAGCACGATCGCGTGCTTTTTCCCGCCGAGCTTCTCGATCCGGAGAATCTGCCAGTTGTGTTTATAGCCCTTCGCGGCCTCAACCGCTTTCCGGGGCGGACGCGTGAGCGGCGCGGGTTCTCCGTTCACCACGAGCTTCTTATCGAGATACACCACCTCATCCCCCGGGAGCCCCACCACGCGCTTAATGTAGTCGAGTTTCGGGTTCGGCGGATAGCGGAACACGATCACGTCGCCGCGTTCAGGCGACGATGCGTCAATCACCTTGAGGTGCGAGAGCGGAAGCCGGATCCCGTACGAGAACTTATTCACGAGGACGAAGTCCCCCGGGATCAGCGTCGGCTCCATGGAGCCTGAGGGGATCCGGAAGGGTTCCACGACAAAGCTCCGGAAGATAAAGATCACAAAGAGGATCGGAAAAAGCCCCGCCGAGTACTCAAGCCACTTCGGCTGCCGCGCCGTGCCGCCGGATGAAAGATGGCGTGCGGGCGCCCACACCCAGCGGTCAAGCACCCAGAGGATGCCTGACACCGCGGTGATCAGAGCGATTGGCAGCGTGTAGTCCATGGCGATGGCTTCCGGTTTCGCGTCGCGGCTTGATCAGCCGTTCTTATCCGTCCCCATCTGCAGCACGGCGAGGAACGCTTCCTGCGGAATCGTCACGTGACCCACCTGCTTCATGCGCTTCTTACCGGCCTTCTGCTTTTCGAGCAGCTTCCGCTTACGCGTGATATCGCCGCCGTAGCACTTCGCAAGCACGTTCTTTCGGAGCGCCTTCACATTCTCTCGCGCAATAATCTCAGCGCCGATCGCGGCCTGAATCGCGACGTCATACATCTGACGCGGAATCAGTTCGCGGAGCTTCGCCGCGATCTCGCGGCCGCGGCGTCGGGCGCTTGAGCGGTGAATGATCGAGGAGAGCGGATCAACCTTGTCGCCGTTGATCAGCATGTCGACCTTCACCACGTCACTCGCGCGGAACTCAAGGAAGTCGTAATCCATCGAGGCGTAGCCGCGGGTAAGCGACTTCAGCGTGTCGAAGAAGTCGAGCACGATTTCGGCGAGCGGCAGCTCGTACGTCAATACCACCTGACGGCCGTGATAAGCGAGGTTCTTCTGGATACCGCGCTTCTCCTGGCAGAGCTTGATCACCGTGCCGACAAATTCCGGCGGCACGAAGATCGTCACCGTGTCGATCGGCTCGCGGATTTCCTCAATACGGTCAACCGGCGGGAGTTTCGACGGGTTCTCGATCTGGACGACGGAGCCATCGGTGAGCTTCACTTCATACACCACGGACGGTGCCGTCGTGATGAGGTCCTGGTTGTATTCACGCTCCAGGCGCTCCTGCACGATATCCATGTGAAGGAGGCCAAGGAACCCGGCGCGGAAACCGAAGCCGAGCGCCTGGGAGACTTCAGGCTCAAAGTGCAGCGACGCGTCATTCAGCTGGAGCTTCTCCAGCGCGTCGCGGAGCGAATCGTATTCCGAGGCTTCAACCGGGTAGAGACCCGCGAACACCTGAGGCTTCACCTGCTTGAAGCCGGGGAGCGGATCGGTCGCCGGGTTCTGCGCGAGCGTCACCGTGTCACCGACACGGGCGTCACGGATTTCCTTGATGCCCGCGATGATGAAGCCCACTTCGCCCGCCTGCAGCATTTCGCGCGGCGTGGATCGCGGCGAAAAGACGCCGAGCTGCTCCACGAGATGCGTCGCGCCGGTCGCCATCAGCTGGATCTTATCCTTCACGTGAAGCGTTCCTTCCTTCACGCGGACCAGCATCACAACGCCCACATAGCTGTCGTACCAGGAGTCGATCACGAGGGCCTTCAGCTTTCCGTTCCGGTCACCCGTGGGAGGCGGAATCCGCTTCACGACGGCTTCCAGAATGTCATCCACGCCCATGCCGGTCTTCGCGGAGCAGAGGACCGCGTCATCGGCCTCAATACCGATCACGTCCTCGATTTCCTCACGCGCGGCATCCGGCTGCGCGGACGGCAGGTCCATCTTATTCAGCACCGGCACCACGGTGACCCCGAGGTCAATCGCGGTGTAGCAGTTCGCGACGGTCTGCGCCTCAACGCCCTGCGTCGCGTCAACGACGAGCAGCGCCCCTTCGCAGGCGGAAAGCGAACGCGAAACTTCATACGAAAAGTCGACGTGCCCGGGGGTATCGATCAGGTTCAGTTCATAGACCTGTCCGTCCTGCGCCTTGTAGCGCAGCGACGCCGTCTGGGCTTTGATCGTGATGCCGCGCTCACGCTCGAGATCCATCGAGTCGAGCACCTGGCTCTCCATCTCACGGTTCGAGAGGCCGCCGCAGCGTTCGATCAGACGGTCGGCCAGCGTCGATTTGCCGTGGTCGATATGGGCAATAATGGAAAAATTACGGATATTCTGCATGTGTGTATCGTAAACCGCCCTCAAGGGTCGGGAAGCCGCATCCGGCTTCATCCGGCCGCGCGGCAGCGGGCGCGGGGAAATCACATGCTATGTATGATTACATCAAGGACCCGGATCCGGGTCTCAGAGGCCGCCCTGCCGCTCGTGTAGGGTGAATGCGTGATTCTAACATGAGGGGCGCAAGGCCCTGAAAAATAAAGGCGCCGCGAGAGGCGCCTTTATTGCTCGCGGAAAGGGCCTCCCTGAGAAAACTCCGCGGGCGCCCTTCCGTCGTTACGCGAATCAGTCCACGAGACCGTAAATGATCGTGGAATTCGTGCCGCCGAAGCCAAACGAATTCTTCATCGCGTTCTTCACCGGCATCTTGCGCGCGGTGTTCGGGCAGCAGTCAACCGGGCAGGCCGGATCCTGGTTCTCGACGTTGATCGTCGGGGGAACAATCTGATCGCGGAGCGCGAGGATCGTGAAGACGGACTCGATGCCACCGGCACCGCCGAGGAGGTGGCCTGTCATCGACTTCGTGGAGCTCATGACGAGGTTCTTCACGTCGTCACCGAACACCTGCATCACAGCCTTGCTTTCGTTCGCGTCGCCGATCGAGGTCGACGTGCCGTGGGCATTCAGGTACTGAATGTCAGAGGGCTTGAGACCGGCGTGGTCGAGCGCCATCTGCATGCAGCGGGTCGGACCGTCAACGGACGGGGTCGTGATGTTGTAGGCGTCGCCGGAAAGGCCGTAACCCTTCACTTCACAGTAGATGTGGGCACCGCGGGCCTTCGCGTGCTCGTACTCCTCAAGCACCACGATGCCGCTGCCTTCGCCCATCACAAAACCGTTGCGGTCCTTGTCGAACGGACGGGAGGCCTTCTCGGGCTCGTCGTTGCGGCGGGACAGGGCGTGCATGTTATCGAAACCGGAAATGCCGACCGGGCAGATCGGGGCTTCAGCGCCGCCCGCCACCATCGCGTCCGCGTCACCGCGGGCAATGATGCAGGCCGCCTCGCCGATCGCGTGAAGACCGGTGGAGCAGGCAGTGGCGTAAGCGACGTTCGGGCCCTTCAGACCCTTCAGGATCGAGAATTCGCCGGACGCCATGTTGATGATGCAGCCCGGGATCAGGAACGGAGACACGCGGCGCGGTCCCTTTTCCTTCAGGGTGTTCGCGTTTTCGCAGATCGTCACGAGGCCGCCGATGCCGGAACCGATCGCGACACCGATACGGTGAGCGTTTTCTTCCGTCACCACGAGACCGCTGTCCTCGAGCGCCTGGGAACCGGCCACAGCGCCGTACAGCACGAACTTATCGAAGCGGCGGGCTTCCTTCGCGGGAACATAGGCGCTCGAATCGAAATCACGGATTTCACCCGCGATCTGGCAGGAGTACTCAGAAGCATCAAAACTCTGAATCTTCCGGACACCGGACTTACCGGCAAGCGCGTTCTTCCAGGCTTCTTCAACGCTGTTACCAAGGGGGCACACAATGCCAAGCCCCGTCACGACCACACGACGCATAACGACAAACTCCAAAAATTCAACGCAAAAAAAAGGGAAACCAGGCTCGTTCCCGGCTTCCCATTCCTCAGGCCAGCCGCTTCTCCGGATAGTCTTTCAGCCGGGGTTCCCGACAGAAAGCGAAAAGCGAAAAGCCAGCGGACATCAGGCCTTCTGATGTTCCTTGATGTAATCGATCGCCTGCTGGACGGTGCGCAGCTTTTCCTGTTCGCTGTCCGGGATCTCGATGCCGAAGGCATCTTCAAGGGCCATCACGAGTTCAACGGTGTCAAGGCTGTCAGCGCCCAGATCTTCGATGAAGGCGGACTCATTCTTGATGTCGGCTTCATTGATGCTCAGCTGTTCAGCAACAACCTTCTTGACACGGGCTTCGATATTTTCTTCCATTTAAATCTCCGGGATCAAATAAAAAACTTCTGCGACGTGGAACGGTTCGGAACATTTCTTATCGATACCCGGTTCCATGCAGGATCAATAATTTTGATTATCGCAGAATTATATAAGACCTCTGGAAAAAATTTCCAGAGGGGATGAGGCGGCTATCCCATGTACATGCCACCGTTCACCGGCAGCACAGCGCCCGTAACATAAGCGGCGGCGGGACTTGCGAGGAAGCAGGCGGCATTCGCGACATCATCCGTTTGACCCAGTCGGCCAAGCGGAATCTGAGCGGTCATAGCGGCGCGGTGCTCTTCGGGGAGGTTCTTCGTCATATCGGTATCGATGAACCCCGGGGTGATGCAGTTCGCCGTCACGCCGCGGCTGCCAAGCTCGCGGGCGATGGAGCGCGTGAAGCCGATCAGACCGGCCTTCGCGGCGGAGTAGTTCGTCTGGCCGCCGTTGCCGCTCGAAGCCACAACAGAGGACAGATTGATGATGCGGCCGTAGCGCGCCTTCAGCATCGGGCGGCAGGCCGCGCGGCAGAGGTGGAAAACCGAGGTGAGGTCGGTCGCGATCACGTCATCCCAGTCGGCGTCCTTCATACGCATGAGGAGGCCGTCGCGCGTGATGCCGGCGTTATTCACGAGGATATCGAGCTTACCGAATTCCTTCACGATCGAAGAAACGAGCTCTTCAGCTTCAGCGTAGTTCGTGACATTCAGCACGACGCCGCGGCCCTTTCCGGCAGCGGCGAGGCGCTCCGTGATCCCGGCAGCGCCCGACTCACTCGTCGCCGTGCCGATCACAAAGGCGCCCATGCGCGCGAACGACTGCGCGATCGCGTCACCGATACCGCGGCTCGCGCCCGTTACGAGGGCAATGCGGCCTTCCAGCGCGTTCGAAGCAAAAACCTGATTTTCCATCTTTCCTTCCTTTATAACTTTTACCGATGATCAGCCCGCGGCACTGAGGCTCTGGAGCGCGGCTTCGAGCGTCTCAGCGCTGTGCACGGGGTAGCACGGAATCGAGGGCACGCAGCGGCGGGCGAGACCCGTGAGGACCTTGCCGGGACCGCACTCAATCATATGCGTGACACCGAGCTTCTCCATCTCATGCATCGTCTTCACCCACTGCACGGGGCTGCAGGCCTGACGGGCGAGCGCGTCGCGGATCGAGTCCGCGGATCCGTGCTGCGCGGCGTCCACATTCGCGATCACGGGGACGCGAGGTTCAGCGATCGCCACTTCAGCCAGCCGCGCCGCGAGCCGGTCACGGGCCGGCGCGAGAAGCGAGCTGTGGAACGGAGCGGACACGGCGAGCGGCAGTGCGCGCTTCGCGCCAGCCGTGCGGGCGAGTTCGCAGGCACGCTCCACCGCGGCCTTCACGCCCGCGATCACGACCTGACCGGGGCTGTTGAAATTCACGGGTTCAACGACACCGGCCTCTGATGCCTCACGGCACACGGCTTCAACCGCGTCATCCGCGAGACCGATGATCGCGGCCATGCCGCCAAGACCCACCGGCACCGCTTCCTGCATCGCCTGGGCGCGGAACCGCACGAGCGGCACCGCGTCCTCAAGCCTGAAAGCGCCGGCCGCGGTGAGCGCCGAGTATTCGCCGAGGCTGTGGCCCGCCATCACGGCGGGTTCCGGGATACCGGCCTCGCGCGCCGCTTCATAGAAAGCGACCGAGCAGGCAAGCATCACGGGCTGGGTATTCACGGTCAGCCCCAGCTTCTCCGCGGGACCTTCAGAAATCAGCTTCTCGAGGTCCTCACCAAGGGCCTCGCTCGAACGAGCCATCACCCGGGCGACGGCGTCGTTGCCGGCAAAGCCTGAAAGCATGCCGACGCTCTGCGAACCCTGTCCCGGGAACAAAATTGCCAAACGCATGGAAAAAATCCTGTTAAGCCCGGTTATCGGGCAGTGACGAAATAATAACAGCGTAGCGCCGCGGATTGAACCGGGCGCCTTTACAGGATGAGAAGCGCGGTGCCGCAGGTCATCCCGGCTCCGACCCCCTGGAGGAGCACCGTGTCACCCCGGCGGGCCATCCCGTTTTTTACAGCATAATCGAGGGCTAAGGGGACGGAGGCGGCGCAGGTGTTCCCGTGCTGGAAGACGGTCTTCACGACAGAGGCCGGATTAACGCCAATACGTGAAGCCACGGCGTCCATGATGCGGACGTTTGCCTGGTGCGGCACGTAGAGATCGATGTCAGAGGCCGCGACCCCGGCTTCCCGGAGCACGGCTTCTGCCTGGGATGAGAGCGACTCCACGGCTTCGCGGAACACGGCCCGTCCATCCATCTTAAGGAAGGGGGACCCCAGCGCCTTGCCGCCCTCAAGCCTCCCCGGCACCGCGAGGTAGTCACCCTTCCCGCCGTCCGCCGTGAGGCGCGTCATGAGAATGCCAGGCTTATCGGACGCCTCAAGCACCGCGGCTCCCGCCCCGTCCCCAAAGAGCACGCAGGTCGTGCGGTCACGCCAGTCAAGAAGACGGGAAAAGGATTCAGCTCCGACCACCAAAGCCCGGCGGGCCGCGCCTGAACGGATCATCGAGTCCGCGACCGAGACCGCGTAAGCGAACCCGGAGCAGACCGCCTGGATATCAAACGCCGCGCAGGGCGGAATCCCGAGCGCGCTCTGCAGCCTGCAGGCAACCGCCGGGAAGACTTCGTCCGGCGTCGTCGTCGCGACGATCACGAGGTCGATCGTCTCGGGGTCAATCGCGCCGCTTTCCAGCGCCGCGCGTGAGGCGCCGACAGCAAGCGACAGCGTCCCCTCCTCGCCGCTCACAAGGTACCGGGTCTCGATCCCGGTGCGGGACCGGATCCATTCATCAGAAGTTTCCACTCCGAGCGACGCGAGCTCCCGCGCGAGCTCATCATTCGTGACACAGCGCGACGGAAGCGCGCTCCCCGTGGATATCAGGCGGGAAAATTGGGAAAGCGGCATGCTGATGCATCCTCCTCAAGTTTGGCGTATGACGGGGACTTCGGGCGAAGGGATCCCCTGATGTTTTTCGGAAAATAAAAAAAGGAGAAGACCGGAAGGTAAATTCCGATTTTCTCCTTTTCGTGATGCGTCTGAGGGAAGCTCTTTTCTGCCGGACGTACACCCGGACCCTGTGGCAGCCCTTCCCGCTATTGAGAAGGCTGATGCTTTGCAGACTAAGCCACGGGCTTATTGCTCCGCATTGGCCGTGGGGCCCATGCAGTTAACGCTGCGTCAGGCCGCAAGTCCATACCGGCGGAACCGGCTTCCCCGAAGAATATGAATTACTCTTCGTCCTTCTTCGTCTCGATCACTTTCTTGCCGCGGTAGAAACCGTTCGGGCTGATGTGGTGACGGCGAGTCACTTCACCAGTCGTCGGTTCGACGGCGAGTGCCGGATTGGAAAGGAAATCATGAGCGCGACGATTGCCACGGCGGGCAGTCGATTTTTTATTTTGCTGGACAGCCATTTTTAGACCCCACGTTGAAAACAGCGAATTATAACCGTTTATCCCCGGGTTTGTAAAATCCTGAGGAAAAACCTAGTGTTTCTTTAATGATGACAGGACTGCGAAGGGATTGGGCCGGGCATCTTCCAGCTCTTCCTCCTCATCCGTCGGGAGCTCGGGAGCCTTGCAGACATCGTGCGCCGGATAAAGCGGCAGCTTGAGCAGCAATTCTTCCTGCACCCAGTTAGCCACATCAAAGTGGCTAGATCCTACAACAACTTCATCCTCGCCGTCTTCCGAAATGGGCATTGAATCCGCTTCAGACTCGGTTTTCGTAAAAAGAAACGACGTTTTCAGATGAACATCAACAGTGAGCGGATCACCGCACCGGCAGCAGGAGCCGATCAGTTTCCCTTCGATGCGGAGAATGGCACCGGCGAGATGTTTGCGGCCCTCGGTTCCGGTCGCGCTCCACTCAACCTGCCCCTCGGTGAACTGGCCGTCGTGGCCCGCGAGGAGCGGCAGCTCGGCCGCTGTGAATTTTCCGGACGCAGTCCCGCGCTCTTTCGAGAGGCGGAAGACATCGATCTGGACAGCAGACATGCGGAGAACTCCCTTAACTGGTTTCAGTACAATAAGGCCCACTATGATAAAGAAGAATCCTGAACTTGTTCTGGCCTCAAGCTCGCGCTATCGCCGCGAACTGCTTGAGCGGCTCGGCATTCCGTTTACCGCGGAAGCGTCTGATATTGATGAAACGTCGCGCGAAGGCGAGACGCCGGTGGAAGCCTGCCAGCGGCTCGCGGTGGAAAAGGCGAAGTGGGTCGCCGCGAAGCACCCCGGTGCCTGCGTGATCGGTTCAGACCAGGTGGCGGATCTCGACGGCGTCCGTCTCGGGAAGCCGCATACGCGTGAGCGCTCGATCGAGCAGCTCCTCGCGATGCAGGGTCACACGATCGTTTTCTCCACGGCGCTCGCCGTGATCGCGCCGGACGGCACGGTGCGTGAGAAACTTTCTCAGACCCGCGTGAAGATGCGCCCCCTCACCCGCGAGACAATCGAAGCCTACGTGGACCGCGAGGAGCCTTTCGACTGCGCGGGATCCGCGAAGATCGAGAAGCTCGGCATCGCGCTCATGGAAACAGTGGAGTCAGATGACCCGACCTCCCTCATCGGCCTCCCCCTCATGGCGCTCACGACGCTTCTCACGCAGTCCGGCGTCACGGTGCTTCCGGGGCTTAAAGCCTGATCGCTGCCGTTTCTCTTCTTTTATATACAGAAGCCGCACCGGGAAACCTTTCCGGGTGCGGCTTTTTTCCGGGCTCCTGATCAGAACTCTGGCTTTATTTCAGGAGGTCCTCAACGCCGATCGCTCGCGCGAGTTCAGGCACCGTATCCACCACGGCGATCGGGTGAAGCTTCTCAAGCGCCTCGCGCCGCCCCGCGCCCCAGGTGACACCGACCGCGGCGGCGCCTGCGTTATTCGCCATTTCGAGGTCATGCACCGCGTCTCCGATCATCACGATTTTCGAGATCGGGACGCAGCATTCGTCCGAGAGCTGCCGCAGCATATCAGGAGAGGGCTTTGACTGCGCCTCATCCATCGTGCGGCTCGCGCAGAAGTAGCCATCGGACCCGGTTTTCGCGAGCACCCGCGCGAGTCCCGCACGGCTCTTTCCCGTCGCAATCGCGCTCCAGAGGCCGGCATCTTTCATCGCGGTGAGCATCTCCCGCATCCCGGGGTGCAGCCCCGTGATCCGGTCTTCCTCTTTTATATAAGCCTTCCAGTACTCAGCTTTATAAGCCGGGTAGATCGCGTCCGTGCAGTCCGGCACCGCGCGGCTCATCATGTCTTTGTGGCCGAGCCCGATCACGCTTTCCGCGGTTTCGTAGCTCGGGACCCCGAGACCGAGAACCCGGGCAGCCTCCTGGATCGCGCACGCGATGGCGTGCGTCGTATCCATGCAGGTCCCATCCCAGTCAAAGACAAACAGTTCAAACGGTCTTTCTTTCATTCAGCACCCGGATCAGTTCTTCGCAGGCTTCAGGCAGCGGCGACTCAATCTTCATTTTCTCATGAGTCACGGGGTGCTCGAAGGCAAGGCTGTATGAGTGAAGGAACATCCGGCGGAAGGGAATCCCGAGGAGTCCTTTCGAGACTTCGCGGTTGAAGTCAAAGTCACCGTACTTGTCGTCACCAACCAGCGGGTGACCGCTTTCCGCGGCGTGCACACGGATCTGATGCGTGCGGCCGGTGAGGAGTTCCACGTCGAGGAAACTCACGTCGCCGTAGCGGCGGATGAGCGTAAAGATCGAGTGCGAGGGGACGCCTTTCTCCGGATCCACCCGGACGCGGCGCTCACCCTCCTTCGTCACGTATTTGAAAAGCGGGAGCTTCACATGCTGCCGGTCATTCACCCAGTCGCCCTTCACGAGCGTCCGGTAGTGCTTCTCGATTCCGCCTTCCCGCATCGACTTCTGAAGCCTGACAAGCGCCTTGCGGGACTTGCAGACGATGATCGCGCCCGAGGTATCGCGGTCCAGCCGGTGCGCGAGTTCAAGGAACGGCTGATTCGGACGGCTCGCGCGGAGCCGCTCGATGAGCCCGAACGCGATCCCGCTGCCGCCGTGGCAGGCAAGGCCCGCCGGCTTATCGACGATCAGGAGATGCTCGTCCTCGAAGAGGATCGGGAGCGTGTCGTCTGAGATCGGCGCGGCGCGCGGCACGAGATCCCGCTTCTGCGGCACACGGATAGGCGGTACGCGGACGATGTCATCCAGCGCGAGCCTCGTCTCCGCCTTCACGCGCTTCTTATTCACCCTCACTTCACCGCTCCGCAGAAGCCGGTAAATGTGGCTCTTCGGCACGCCTTTTGCCACGCGGAGGAAGAAATTATCCACGCGCTGCCCGTCCGAATCTTCCCCGATCCGGATCCACGTCACGCGGTCCGGCGAAAGCTCCGTCACCCGGGAGGATGAAATGATGAATTTTTCTGCAGAATTTATCTCTGACATTGTCCCTATCCACTATACTTACGGACATCGATTCAGGCGCGGACCCCCGGAAGCCATCCGCTTCCAAGCAACCCTTGAGAGTTTTCCCTGCATCCCGCTAGGGATGCGAGGTTGATCGACCTGCCGTTGCGGTCCCCTGTCGATTTGTCGGGGATGGAGGCATTGTAGCCGTCCCGGGCGGGATTCTCATCCTTCGCTTCAAGTCTCGGCCTTGCGTCAGATGCAACCTGAGCGCGGAAACGCGGGCGAAGAAGGGGTACGCCCCGACATCAGCAATTTTTTAAAAATGGGATTGCCCGCAGCTCGCGCGGAGCGGACCCGGCCGGAGTGCCGGATGACTGCCGTGCTTGAGGAGAACGGGAATCCCGAACACAGTCCGCGGCGAGCACCTCGGACTGTGTCTGCGAAGAATGCATGGGTGCCGCATGCCGCCTGAGTCTGACTCTCTCAGACGAGTGACCGTGCTGCGTGTGCCTGGGTTGTACGGCGGTTATTTTTTCAGCTTTTTGATGATTAACCTGTGACTAGAGAAGAAAGACAACTGGATTGCCGAATACGGGCTGCCGAGGCGGGGATGCTGCAAGCGTTTCCCGCCGCCGTCCTATCGCGCATGCGGCTTCAGATGCCTTCAGCGGGCGGCGGAGCCGTCCGCGTTCTGCGCCTAGATCAGCCATAACCCGGCCTTCCTCCGGGCCGGTCACCTTATTCAGTTAGGGGGCGCGGGTCCGAAACGGGGTCCACCGCATTCATTCCGCACGCTTACTGCGCCCGCGACAGAGGCGCTTAGGAGTGCTCCAGTGAAGCGCATGCTATTTAACGCGACGCAGGCCGAAGAAACCCGCGTGGCGATCGTTGACGGACAGAAGCTCGTCGATATTGATATCGAGACCGCTGGTCACGAGCAGCATAAGTCCAACATCTATAAGGGCATCATCACCCGCATCGAGCCGTCGCTTGAAGCGTGCTTCGTCGACTACGGCGAAGAGCGCCACGGCTTCCTCCCCTTCAAGGAAGTTTCCCGCAGCTACTTCAATAAGGACGTGGACATTCATACGTGCACGATCCGCGAGGCGCTGCGCGAAGGCCAGGAAATTCTCGTGCAGGTGGAGAAGGAAGAACGCGGCAACAAGGGTGCCGCCCTCACGACCTTTATTTCGCTTGCCGGACGCTACCTCGTCCTGATGCCGAAGAACCCCCGCGGAGGCGGAGTTTCCCGCCGTATCGAAGGAGAAGAGCGCCAGGAACTGCGTCACCTGATCGAAGAGCTGAAGCTCCCGCAGGGGATGTCGGTTATCGCCCGCACGGCCGGCATCGGCCGCACGATCGAGGAGCTGCAGTGGGATCTCGACTATCTCCTGAAGCTCTGGAACGCGATCTGCGACGCCGCGACTCCTGAATACGAACTCGTCCGCGACGAAAACGGCCACCGCGTGGTGTCCTACGTGACGGACCCCGTCGTGAACGGCCAGAAGCTCCGCCGCGTGAATCCGTCCCCCTTCCTCATCGTTGAGGAAAGCGCCCTTGTGATCCGCGCGATCCGCGACTACTTCCAGCCCGAGGTCGGCGAGATTCTCGTCGACACGGACGAAATCTATGACCAGGCCCGTCAGTTCATGCTGAACGTGATGCCGGACATGGTGGGCCGCGTGAAGCGTTACCGCGAGGAGACTCCGCTCTTCTCCCGCTTCCAGATCGAGCACCAGATTGAAACCGCGTACTCCCGCACCGTGACGCTGCCCTCCGGCGGCGCGATCGTGATCGACCACACCGAGGCTCTCGTCGCGATCGACGTGAACTCGGCCCGCGCGACCCGCGGCGCTGATATTGAGGAAACCGCCTTCCGCACGAACTGCGAAGCGGCGGACGAAATCGCCCGCCAGATGCGTCTGCGCGACCTTGGCGGTCTCGTCGTGATCGACTTCATCGATATGGAAGACGCCCGCAACCAGCGCGCGATTGAGCTCCGCATGAAGGACGCCCTGAAGGACGACCGCGCCCGTGTGCAGATGGCGAAGATCAGCCGCTTCGGCCTCATGGAACTCTCCCGCCAGAGACTCCGCCCAGCGCTCTCTGAAGGCCACCACATCACCTGCCCGCGCTGCAACGGCCTTGGCGTCATCCGTGACACTGAGAGCTCCGCGCTCCAGGTTCTCCGCATCATCCAGGAAGAAGCCACGAAGGACGGTACCGGCGCGATCCACGCTCAGGTTCCGGTCGATGTCGCGACGTACCTCCTGAACGAGAAGCGCACCGAAATCGCGAAGATCGAGCAGCGTAACCGCATCCCGGTCATCCTGATCCCGAACACCGTGCTTGAGACCCCGCACTACCACATCGAACGCATCCGCGCGAATGACGAACGGATGGAGGACGATGTTGCGAGCTACAAGCGCGCTGAAGACATCCAGCCGGTGTCGACTGACCCGTACGCCCTGAAGTCTGACGAAAACAAGCCCGCCCGTCCGAAGCAGGTCCCCGTGATCAAGAACATCACGCGTGACACGCCGGCGCCGGCTCATGTTGAGCGTAAGAAGGAAGAGGAGAAGAAGGAAGCGCCGGCCGCGAAGGCTGAGGCTGCCGCTCCGAAGGCCTCTCCCGCGCAGGCCGAGGCTCCGAAGAAGGGATTCTTCGCGCGCCTCATCGACATTCTCCTTGGCTCGAGCGAACCGAAGGCTGAGACCGCCGCTCCGAAGGCGGAAACTACCGCCGCAGCTGCCGCTCCCGCGGCCGCCGCGAAGCCCGAAGCGAAGAAAGACGAAGCGGGAGAATCCCGCCGCGGCCGCCGCGGCAACCGCCGCCGCTCGAACGCCCGTACGGAAGGTCCGGAACACGAGTCCGCACCGGCCGCTGAACGCCGCGCGAAGGCCGCTGCCGCTGAAACGACGGAAAAACGCCGCAGACGGAGCCGCCGCCGTCATTCGGAAGAGACCGAAGGACAGGTGAACGGTCAGGCTCAGCAGCAGGGCGCTCAGGCTTCGGAAGAGAAGAAGCAGCCCCAGCAGCAGGAAGCCGAAGGTGCGGGCAAACGAGATAATGGCGGAGGTGCGCCCATCGGACAGGGCGGTAAAGAGGGCGGAGGAGAAGATATTTACCCCGGCGAAGAGGAAAGCGGGGGCGAACCGGCGGAAGCCGTCCAGGGCGATGGCGTACACCTGGGAGCCGGGCGTGGAGAAGATCCCCACCACTACCCCGGACAGGGCCAGGGCCACCGCCAGAATAGCCACAGACGAAACCAGGATAAACCGCAGGCAGTAGCCGAAAATACGCCGCATCCGGTCATACCGCCCCGCCCCCCGGTTGAAGCTGAATACCGGGGCCACCCCCATGGAGAAGCCCATATAAAGGGCCACCAGAAGGAACTGGGCATAGAGCACGATGGTGATGGCGGACACGCCCGCCTCCCCCAGGTAGGCCATCATAATAGCGTTAAAGAGAAAGGTAGTCACCGCCATGGACAGGTTCGTCACCATCTCGGACGCGCCGTTGAAGCAGGCCCGGCCCAGCATGCGCAGATCCCCGTGGGGGCGGCCAAAGCGGAGCCCCTGCCGGCGGAGCAGGAAAAAGAGCACCCCCGCCACGGCGGGAATCGAGTAGCCCGTAACAGTGCCCAGGGCAGCGCCCAGTATGCCCATCTGCATAGGCCCCATATAGAGATAGTCCAGCACGGCGTTGGTGACGCCCGCCGCAGTCGCCAGCCCCAGGCCCAGGCCGGGCCGCCCGGCAGTGACAAAGAAGCTCTCAAAGAGGAGCTGGAGCATGGCCATGGGTGCAAAGCAGAGCTGCACCCGCAGATAGGTGACCGTATCGTCCAGCAGCAGATCGCTGGCCCCCAGCAGCCGGGCCAGCGGCCCGGCGAACAGGGCCCCCGCCAGGCAGACCGCCAGGCCGATGCACACCGCCACCAGGGCCAGAAAGCCGAAGTCCCTCCGGGCCTCCTCCAGATATCCGGCCCCCATCTTGTGGGCCACCACGGCGGAGCCGCCGGTGCCCAGCATGATCCCCATGGCCAGGGTGACGCTGATGGCGGGATAGGCCACATTTGCGGCGGCCAGGGCATTTTCCCCCACCAGGCGGGCGATCAGCACCCCGTCCACGATGGTATAGAGGCTGACCACCAGCATCATGATAATGGTGGGCAGGGCAAAGCGCAGCAGCCCCGGCAGGTGGAAGTCGCGGTCCAAGCGGTTGGTCATGGGTGGATGTCCTCTCTTTCTCATGGCTGTTTCTCCGGCCTGCGACCGGTACAGATGGTGCAAGGTCTGGCTCCATTATACCATTCCGTACCGCTTTATGGTATAAGAAACCACTGTCGGCCGTCAAGTGCGGTATGAAGCCTTGGTCATGGCCGGAGGACGGTTGCCGTCGGGTCTGCTTTCTGTTATAATGGAATTAACTCTGAGGAAAATCCGAGAAGGGGGCATTTTCATGCGGAAGGTGACCTGTGCGAGTTGCGGCCGGCCCTACGACTACGACAGCGACGACTTCTGTCCCAAGTGCGGCAGCTACAATCCCCCGCCGGACCGCGCAGGGGCCCGCCCGGCGCAGGCTCCGCCCGCCCGCGTTTCGGCCGCTTCCAAGGACCGGCCGCGCCCGGCGGCCCAGCCCAAGACCCCACCGGTGGGCCCCCGGACGGTGTCCTACGGCGGCCCCCAGGGAGGGACGCCCTGGGAGGAGCCCCCCGCACGGAGGCAGCGCTCCCCGCTCAAGCTTCTGGTGCTCGTGCTCGTGTCGCTGTTCCTCCTCTGCATTGTCCTGCCCTTCGTGTTGGGTCTTATGCTTAACCTGTCCGAAGCCTTTGCGGGCCGCCGCCCAGAGCCGGGGGCGGTTGCCCAGGCGGAGCCCGCCGGCGGGACTCACGCCCTTTGGGAGCCCTTTTCCATTCACGGTACCCAGCAGGTGACCGTGGAGGACCCCTGGGAGGTGGATCTGACCTACGTACCCCTGGCCCGGCGGGAGGGCTTCCGCTGCCTGGCCGTGGATCTCTGGGTGGAGGGGGGCGAGCGCCGGGACGACCTGACCTTTTTTCCCGCCGAGCTGCGGCTGGAGGACGGCACCGCCCTTCTGGCGGAGGACGACGCCTCCCTGGCCCGGCAGCTCAAGGACGCGGGGGTATATCTGGTCACCCTCTCCGACGCCCAGTGGGAGGACCCCCTGTACGGCCAGATGGTCTTCTTTGTCCCCGAGGATGCCTCCGGCGGGGCCGTGCTGGCTTTGTACGAGGGGGAGCCGGACAGCAGCACCCCCTCTGCCGTCCATCAGATTCCCCTGGAGCTGCCCTGGGGCGCGGTCGGAACCGTGTAAAAAGGAGCAAATCAGATTGAATAACATCACTCTCATCGGCATGCCCGGCTCGGGCAAGAGCACCGTGGGCGTCCTGCTGGCCAAGGCCCTGGGCTTTCAGTTTGTGGACGTGGACCTCCTCATTCAGCAGCGGGAGGGGGCCCTCCTACAGGAGCTGCTGGACAACCGGGGCGTGGAGCCCTTTCTGGACGCGGAGGAGTCGGCCATCTGCTCCCTGGCCTGCACGGGCGCCGTCATCGCCCCCGGAGGCAGCGCCGTCTGCCGGGCGGGGGCGATCGGCCACCTGAGGACCCTGGGCCGGGTGGTCTACCTCCACGTCCCTCTGCCGGAGCTGGAGCGGCGGATACACAACATCACCACCCGGGGCATCGCCATGGCCCCGGGCCAGACCCTGGCCGACGTGTACGCCGCCCGGGAACCCCTCTATCGGCGGTACGCTGACCTCACCGTGGACGTGGGGGAGGGGAGAGGGCTGGAGGAGACGGTAGCCGCCGTGCTCCAGGGCCTGCTGGGGCTCAACACCGCCCAGGCCCAGGGCTGAGCCGCGCCCACTTGTATTTTTCCAAATTTGTGGTATACTTTAGGAGTACGAATATCGCGTGCGAAATGCCCGCTGGTTTTCCGGCGGGCTTTGCCGCGTTTTCCCCCACCTCTGCGCGGTGGGGTATGACCCGCAACCGCCCCCCGGCGCAGGAGGGGCCAAAACGCTGTAAAGGACGAACAACATGACCTTTCAAGAACTCGGCCTCAACGAGCCCATCCTGCGGGCCCTGGCCGACCAGGGCTACGAGCAGCCCTCTCCCATCCAGGCAAAAGCCATTCCCCCCGCGCTGACCGGCCGGGACGTGCTGGGCTGCGCCCAGACCGGCACCGGCAAGACCTGCGCCTTCGCCGCCCCCATTCTCCAGCAGCTCAGCGGCCGTAAGGCCCAGGGCCGCCCCATCCGGGCCCTGATCCTCACCCCCACCCGGGAGCTGGCCCTCCAGATCCAGGAGAGCTTTGAGGCCTACGGCAAGTACCTGCCCCTGCGCTCCACCGTCATCTTCGGCGGCGTGGGGCAGGCTCCCCAGGTGGAGCGGCTGAAAAAGGGCGTGGACATCCTGGTGGCCACCCCCGGCCGCCTGGGCGACCTCTACGGCCAGAAGCTCATCGACCTGTCCCGGCTGGAGATCTTCGTGCTGGACGAGGCCGACCGGATGCTGGACATGGGCTTCATCCACGACGTGCGCCGCATCCTTGGCTGGCTGCCCGCCCAAAAGCAGACCCTCTTCTTCTCCGCCACCATGCCCCCCGAGGTGCAGGGGCTGGTAGACTCCCTGCTGCACAACCCCGTCAAGGTGGCGGTAGACCCCATCTCCTCCCCGGTGGAGGTGATCGACCAGAAGCTCTACTACGTGGACCGCGGCAACAAGACCAGGCTGCTCGCCGCCCTCATCCGGGAGCTGGACGTGAAAAACGCCCTGGTGTTTACCCGCACCAAGCACGGGGCCAACAAGGTGGCCGGGGATCTGGTCAAGGCGGGCATCTCCGCCGCCGCCATCCACGGCAACAAGAGCCAGACCGCCCGGCAGCAGGCCCTGGCCGACTTCAAAGGCGGCGCGGTGCAGGTCCTGGTGGCTACCGACATCGCCGCCCGGGGCCTGGACATTGAGGAGCTCTCCCACGTGTTCAACTACAACCTGCCCGACGTACCGGAGACCTACGTCCACCGCATCGGCCGCACCGGCCGGGCCGGGCGGGGCGGCACCGCCATCTCCTTCTGCGACATCAACGAGAAGGACGAGCTCAAGGCCATTGAGAAGCTCATCGGCCGCGCCATCCCTGTGGTGGAGGGCCACCCCTGGCCCATGGAGGTGCTGGAGCCCCTGCCCCGCGACAAGAAGGGCCGGGTGGTGAATCCAGAGGACG
>OGJI01001376.1_pt1 | contig 27008 bp, 29 predicted proteins | sample 1572031 | NCBI WGS metagenome assembly OGJI01 (sample SAMEA2582119, study PRJEB24529) | metagenome | biome: Human gut stool | place: China | collected 2011
CGCTGCTGTCGCCGATGTACATCTTCTTGACCTTGCGGGCCTTACCGCCGATGCCGATGTAGGCTTTTTTCATCTTGCGGGCTTTGCTTCCGACGCCCACATAAACTGCTTTTGCCATTTTGAAGTTTCACCTCCTTATACATACACGATGAGCACCTTGTTGGTGGTCAATGTGCTTCCCGCCCCCGGGTCGGTGGTCTGGGCGGCGAAGGTCAGGCCGTTGACCGAGTTGGCCGTGCCGCCCGCAGAGCCGGAACCGGCGTAGTTGTGGGTGTGGGAACTGTTGGCTTTGCCGTTGAGTTTGGTGTTCATCTCGCTTTCGGTGTAATACCGGTCATCATGGGTGTGGCTTGCGTTCGCCTTGCCATTCAGCTTGGTGTTCATCTCGCTCTCGGTGTAATACCGGTCGTCATGGGTATGGCTGGACGCCGCCTTGCCGTCCACGATGCCTTTCAACACCTTGCCCTGATTTGCGCTCAGACTCTGGTCGGTGGCCGTGCTGGTCAGGTTGTCCTGTACCCCGCGCCAGGTGTTGGCGGTGGGCGGCGTATAGCCCAGGGCCGCCGTCACGTTGGCTTCGGTGATACTGATGGTGCCGCCGGAGTTCGTGATGTTGCTGCCGGTCTTCACGCCGCCAAGGACGCTGGCCGTTGCTGTCGGCAGCGTGTAACCGCTCACACTGCCGCCGACCGATATGGGACCCCATGCCATAGGTCCATCCCTCCTATTTCACAATGTAATAAACTGCCGTGATGGCAGCTGTCGGCGTCTGCTGCGCTCGCAGCCGCAGTTTTCCTGCAAAGCTTTCGGTCGATGTGAGTCCTGCCGTCAGGGCGGTCTTTGCACAGGTCGGTGCTACCACTACGGCCACACAGTCGTTTGCCGTCAGGCCGGACACCGGGATGTCCAGATAATACGGACATCCCGCAGTGCTGTCGCTCGACCAGCCGCTGGCCGGGATGGTCAAAGACATGATGTTCACCTTATCTGCCTTTGTCTTTCCCATCTCTTCGATGCTCTTGGAGGCCGTCTGAGCCACCAGCGCGATCCTGTCCAGCAGCCGGTCCACGGCTTCCTTCAGATGAGCAAGCGTTATCCCCATCTTGTCCTCCTTCAAGAGCCAAACAGTTCATCCGCCCCAGTCCAGCTTATCCGGTGCCGTCAGCATCTGCGCCCACACCGCTTCAGCGCCCTTGTACAGATACTCTTTCAGCGCACTTCCGGTCAGGCCGCTGCCGTAGTCGTTCAGTACCGGCGTCCGGGTCCAGAGGCAGAAATGGAAATAAGTGTTCAGTACGCTCCCCGCCGTTTCGGCATCCGCCGCCAGCAGCGCCAGAGCAAGCTTCTTTGCATCGGCAAAGGTCGAGCCTTCCAGGTGGTAGTATTTCGGGCTGCTGGCCGAAGTGTATCCGTATGACTCGAATCCGAACTCATAGCACGAGGGCAAAAAGACCTTCCGGCTCAGCGTGGTCACCGTGTGGCTTCCTGTATAACTGCTGCCGCTTCCGGAGTAGCCGGGCGTGTAGTAAAATTTCGTCTCCGTCAGAATGTCTTTCAGCGCCTGTGGGGCGTCCTTCAGGTATTCGCTGTTCAGGTAGACGTCAATCAGGCTGTCGGCATACGTACACCATGTCGTGTTCCATTTTTTCCCGGTGATACCGTGCCGCCGGGCAAGGAGCGTCCGGCCTTCGCCGTTCAGCTCTTTCTCGTAGCCCTGCGCTATGACCACGAATTCTTCCGCCGCTGCCCCGTCCTTTTCCACCAGTTTTGTCACCGCTCCCACCGCCAGTTCCTTCAGCATCGGGAGCTTCGCCTCTGCCGTTATGACGATGTTTCCCGTCACATCGGGGATGGAGACGGTCATCTTTTTCTCGTTCCATGCGGTGGCTGTCACGTCTTCGCCGCCCATCGTTACCTTGATGGATATGAGCCAGTATCCCTCGTTCAGCGTCAGAGCCGCGGTGTACGCCTTGCCGCTCTGGACGACCACGTCCGTCCGGCTCGTGCTCAGCCCGTTCAGCCGGTTGGATACCGCATACATCACGATGGCAGGTTCATCCCCGCCGCTCTGTCCATTCTTTTCCACCGTGACGCTGCACACGGCGCTCTTTCCTCCGGCGGCAGCAGTAATGATGCAGCTGCCGTCCTTCAGGGCTGCCAGCGTGTTCACGGCCTTTCCGTTTTCTACGGCGGTCGTCTGGTCTTTCATCACGGCCAGCGCCGCATTGTTCGTTGTCCAGCTCACCGCTGTCACGGTGGACTGGGTCGGCGTCAAAGTCGCGGTCAGAGTCACAGACTCGCCCTGTTTCAGCTTTACGGACGGTTTGTCCAGCGCCAGCTTTTCCAGCGATACAGCCACCGACCGCACTCTGCGCTGCGCCAGCTTTCCGCCTGCGATGGCCGTCAGGAGCACTGTGCCGCCTTTCACGGCGGTCAGAGTATTTTCCCGGAGCTGCACGATGCCTTCCGGTTCGGCCATCCACTCCACGGTCTGAGGTGCGCTTCCGGGCAGCACCGTAGCTTTCAGGGGGCAGGACTCTCCCACTTTTATGCTCAGCTCTTTGCTGTCCAGCCGGATGCTCTCCACTGCCACCGGCTCTGCCTGCTCCGGCGGGGGGCTGTTCCAGCGTTGCTTCAGCTGCGCTATCATGTCCCATGCGCTGGCGTCGGAGTAACGCATTCCGCTCAGCGCTTCAAGCAGCAGCGCGTGTTCCTTTGCAGCGCATCGGTCGGCCACCCACTGCCGGTATCGGGCGGCTCTTTGTGCTTCCAGCGCTGCCCGGGCTTCCTGCTCAAGCACCAGCTGTAAATATTGATACCGCAGCGGCATCGCCGGTCCGTCTGCGCCAGTTCCCTCGCCGTTTTCCAGCGTCTGGTAGCACACATATTTCCCGGGCATGGTCATCTCGCGCCGGCCTTCGCCGTCCGTGGCCATCAGCATCCAGAGGCCCTGCCGCGCCGTCGTGAAACGCCCGTCCACCGGAGCGTTATTATTTCCATCCAGCAGCATCGGCTGCGGCACAGCCCCGCCCTCCTGCTCGATGTGCAGCGTCACGGCCATACCGGCCCATGTTTCCGGCAGCACGAACTCGAGCTTTTCCACGTATACGGCGCCCACGCCGCCCAGGTACAGCGTCTCCGGCTCCGCCCGCCAGCCTGTCCCGCAAAAATGGTCCTTCACTACTCTTACTTTCACTTTGAAGCTCCTTCCTTTGAGAAAGGCTCCCCTCGCTAGGGGAGCTGCTTTGCAGCGCCGCCGTCAGGCGGACTGCAAAGCTGAGAGTTTTCCTTCCGGTCCGCTGCCGCTCTCAGTAGGGCAAGCACTCTATAAAAAGCCTACCACGTCCCTCGTAACAAAACTACTGCGGACTTATTCAAGCTCGCAGTAGTTTTGTAAGGTCTCGCCGCAGGCGAGCACGGGTTGCGGCTCCCAGCATCTGCTGCGCTGCCGCTTGCATCTTGCTGGCCGCTGCCCCAACAGCTCCTCCCTGTTTCGGCCACTGGCCGCGGTCGTCGCCGTTGCAGACATGCAAAAAGAACGAGCACCCTAGCCTTTCGGCCAGAGTGCTCGTTCTTTTCTTAAAACTGGTTCAGAATATCGTGGTGTCCGATGTCCAGCAACAGTATGATGGTGTCTCCGTCGTATTGCCATATAACTCGGACGTCCATATTGACACTGAACTCAAACAAATCTGTTGTTCCCTGTATCCGCTTTGTTCGCAGTGACGGATAAAGCGGATCTTGCATCAGCAGTTCCAGCTTCTTTTTCAGCTGTGTCCGTTCTGCTGCCGACAGCCGTTTCACGTTCTTGACGAACCGCTTGGTAAATGTGACCTTGTACGCCATCAGCTCACTCCATCCAACATCTCAAATAGCTCGTCAACGGTATCAAAGACCGGCTGTTCACCGGCTGCGATCTTCGCCTTTGTTTCATTGATCTCGCTGCGCAGCTCGTCCAGATACTTCTTGGGGTACACGGCCACCGGCATGATCTGGATGGTTCCGTCTTTTTCCACGATTTCCAGCTTGTCGCCCTCGTGCAGGCCCAGCCGTGCCACGATGTCCTTCGGGATAGTGATCTGAGACTTGGTCCTCAGCTCTGTCAGCATATCTGCCAGCTCCTTTGCATCGTTGGATTTTCCAACTTTCTTACCATCAGTATACGCCAACTGCGCCGGAATATCAAGTTATTTTTACTTCACCCCCTCCCACCAGTTCTTCTCGTCCTTCGCCTTCTCGGCCTTCTTGTCCGCATCCTTCACCCACTTGGTAAAGTCCTTTTCCTCGTACAGCGGGTTTTCGTCTGCGTCCTCGAGGGCCAGCAGCTTCTTCTCCAGCTTCTCCCGGTCCCGGTCGCTTCCGGCCAGATACTCTTCCTTTACCGCCTCGGTGATTCCTCTCTTGATGCTGCCCTTGTCCTTGCCTGCCGTCAGCAGACGGCCCACTTCGTCCTGTACGTCCTTCGCTCGGCCATTCTCCACTTCCTCCAGCAGGTCTGCGTACACGCTGGCGTCCTTGCCGCCCGCCAGCAGTTCGTCTGCCTTGCCGTCCACCGCCTTGTTCACAAGGTCGATGAGCTGCGCCCGCCGGGCCGCGTCCGCTTTGCCCTTGGCCCTGTCTGTCACAGGGGCGACGTCCAGCCCCTCCCGCAGCTTCTCAAATACGGCCTTTCTGGCCTTTTCCTCGGCCCGGGTCTTCCCAGCGTTCCGGGCCTCGGCCGCCGCCAGCACGTCGGCGTCGTACTGCTTCAGCCGCCTTGCCAGCTCGCCGTCCACCTTGTCCGTCTTGTTCATCTGTTCCAGTTTCTTCATCGCCGCCGCAGCCTCCTCGCTGTCCCCGCTCTGGATGGCGTTGTACAGCCGGTCGTACTGCCCGGTGGCCGAAGAGGGTGCAGAGTTAAAGCTAAACCCTTCGCCTCTGCCGATGGCCTGTGCATCCTCCCAGTAGCCTTCAAACGCCTGCATCACCTTCCGGATGTTCGCCGCCGGGACGCCGTAGAGTTCAAGGCCGCACTGGATGTCCTTCAGCACCGCCTTGTTCAGCTTCTGGTGGTGTGCTGTCAGCTCTTCCTCGCTCATCTCGCCAGTGTCCGTCCGCAGCAGCTTGACGGTCTTGGTAAAGGCAGCAAACAGGTCGTTCACCGCGCTGATGTTGGTGGCGCTCACCACGTCATAGTCCTTGCCGTCCCGGGCGTTGGTCAGGGCGCTGTAGATCTCCGAGCCGTACAAAAAGTTTCCGGCCGCACTTTCAGTGTACAGGTCGAAAAACCGCTTGCCCACGCTGGCCGCCGTGATGTCGCCGTTCTCGTCCTGCTCCTTGTCCCACCGGTGGAGCAAAAAGTCCGCGCCGATCTTCATCAGGGCAAATACCGCCGTCTGCACCACCTGGCTTGCCGCCGCCCGGCGCAGGCTCTGCCCAGCCCTCTGTACCTCGGCCTTGTTCTCGGCGCTCTGGTCGGCAGCGTACCGCGCCTTCTGGGCCTTGTAGTCGCCCACGGCGTCGGCCAGGATGCCGTAGTTCTGGAAGCGCTGGGTGGTAAACATGGTCAGCGTCTTTACAAACTCGTTGTCGCTGCGCTGGATGCCCGCCCGCTGCATGGTGGTGTAGTTGGGCTGCGTCTCCTCGATGACCCGCTGGTACATCTTGTTCACGGCTTCCCAGTAGGCTTCGCTGCCCTTCTCCGCGGCACCCTCGCTGAATTCTGCCGTATGGTGCTCCACATACCGCTTCGCGCCCTCCCACAGCGCCGCCACCGTGATTTCGTCCATGCCGGTGATCCAGCCGGTCACAGCAGGCATGGCTTCCGACGCTTTGGCCACAAGGTTTTTGTGCGCGCCGATGGAGCTCATCTCTCCCCGCTTGGTGCCGCGCAGGCGGTATTGCAGCAGCGCGTCGCCGTGCTGGCGTATCTCTGCTTCCACCGCGGCCCGCTGCTTGCCCGAGAAATTCTTCACGAAGGGCAGCACCGCCGCCATGGTGTCTGCTCCCAGCACAGCGCCCGCCGTGGGCAGACTGGCCGCCTGCGCGATGGCCACGCCCGGGTTCACGGTCAGGATGGCCCCGGCGTAGTTGCCCCGCATCCGGTCGAGCGCCCGGCTCATGGTGCTGCTGCGCTTGCGCCGCGTGGTCTGCAGGTCGGTCAGCAGGTCGTTGATCCGGGCCGTCTCGGTGTCCACATAGGCCCTGATGTTCCGGTCGTTCTGCAGCACATCCCTCAGCACAGCATCTCGGCAATTTCTTCGTTGCTGTATCCCTCGTGCTGAAGCTTTACCGTAATGGCACTGCCGTTCATGCCACGCTGCGCATAACCTGCCACACGGTTCAGCACGTCATCTGTAATACTCTTCATCCCGTTTGTCGGGGTTTCCAGAAGCCCGCCTTCCTGTAAAATTCTTTTGTAAATATCCTTTGCCGGGTTATCGTTGTTGTAACTTCCGTACTTTTCCGCGGCAGTCAACAGATTATTTGCACTCCATTCGATGCCATCACTTTTGTCACCGCTGCTGCTCCTTCTGCCCGAAGAGCTGCCCGAGCCGCCTGCGCTCTTTGTTGCCAGCGTCGTTGCAAGCTGCCGTCCTGCGATCGTCCTGTAATTTCCCACAGAGTTCGGATCCAGGCCGTACAGTTCCAGCACCGCCCGTGCAGCCTCGTCGCTGCCGCCGCCTGCCAGCCCGGCTGCGGTCGTGAGCGCACCCGCCTTGTCTGCGCGGGTGATGGGTGCGCCGCTGTAATTGTCGAAGATTCCAGTGTCCAGACCATACCGGCCCAGCACGGCGTTCGCGGCATCGCCCGCCCCCTGCTGGTACAGGTTGAACGCCTGCTCGTAGGCATTCAGTGCATCGCTCTGGCCGGTGCGCTCTTTGTTGTACTCCCACTGTTCCCGGGCAAATTCGTTCTCCCACTGCTGCTGGGTGTAGCCCTTGTAGGTGTCGTAGGCCGTCAGCCCGGCTTTGCCCACGTTCTTGGCCATCTCCCACAGGTTCGAGAGGAAATCGCTTTTCTCCTGCGCTGCCTGATCTGCCCGGCTCTTCTTGTAGTCCCGCCAGTCCTGTGCATTGGCCACGGCTCCCTGATGCTCCGCCGCCTCGAGGCTGTCCTGATTCTGCAGCGCACTCAGCAGCCCCGAGAGGCCGTTCTGCTTCAGCTGGTACATGGTCAGGGCCTTGTCCCGCAGTCCGGCCAGCCCGTCGTCCACGTTGGCCATGGCCTGCTGGTATCCCTGCCGGGCCACGCTGCCCGCATAGCTCGAGCCGTACCCGCCGCTCAGCGCAGCCGCACCGGCAGCGGCATTCTCAGCCGCAGCTCTGGCGTTTGCCTGAGCACCGGCCCGGTACTGCCGGTAGAGTTCGCTGTCCGTGCCTACATCATAGCCCGCATTGCTGGCCGCGCCCATGCTGTCCAGCGCCTCATTGATCCGGTCGGTATACCTGCTCTGGTACGCCCCCGGCATCGCGTTCTCCGCGTCCTTCTGCGCCGCCTGCGCGTCCCTGTATCTCTTGAATACGCCCATTTTCTAATCTCCATTCTTGACAAATACGTAAAACACGTATATATTATAATTACAGATTCGGAGGTGCATCTTCATGCCAATGACCCCCAAAGAGATCGTTCGCCTGCTCGAACAGAACGGTTTCGTGTTCGTCAGCTCCAACGGTTCTCATCGCAAATACCACAACCCCACCACCGGCAAGACCACTATCGTCCCTTTCCACGCCAAAGACCTCAAACCCGGCACAGAGAAAAATATCCTCAAACTGGCCGGTCTGAAGAAATAAGGAGGCATTTCTATGAACGCTGTTTTCTATCCCGCGGTGTTCCACCCCGAAGAAACGGGTTATTCTGTCACCGTCCCCGACATCGAGGGCTGCTTTACGCAGGGCGATACGATGGATGAGGCTGTGCGGATGGCACAGGATGCCATCGGCCTGATGCTGGAAGAGTGCGCTGTCTGCCCCACTCCTTCCGTTCCTTCCTCTCTTCCGGTGGAGGCCGGAGACTTTGTGGTCATGGTCCCCTTTGATATGGCTGCTTACCAAAAGCAGTTCCGCCCTGTTAAAAAGACCCTCTCCGTCCCCGCTTGGCTCAATGATGCAGCCGAGGCCGCACACATCAACTTCTCCGGCGTTCTTCAGGACGCCTTGAAGGAAAAGCTCCATCTTGCATAATTCTTGATAGCTCAGCCCCTTCGGGCTGGGCATTTTTAATTCTGTTTCATCTTGGCTGTCCGGGTTGCGGCTCCCAGCGTCTGCTGCGCTGCCGCTTGCATCCTGCTGGCCGCGGCCCCCAACAGCTCCTCCCTGTTTCCGCCACTGGCGGCGGTCGTCGCCGTTGCCCTTCCGGGCTGGGCGCTTTATTTTCACAGCAGAAGCGGCAACAGGCTTGCGGCAACGCTCAGAATCGTCCCAAAGATGCCCGTACTCCGGCTCTTCTTTGCCTGGCTTTCGCTAGCCGCCTGATTGTACACGCTCTGATAGTAGTTGCGCTGGTTCTCCCAGTTCTGATAGTTGGTCTGGTACTTCTCGTAGTCCTGCGCCTCGGCCTGCTAGTATCCGCTCAGCTGGCTCTGCAGGTCGCTCTTTTTCTGGGTGTACTGGTTCAGTGCCTGGCTGTACAGCCCGTTCGTGGCATTGCTCAAGCCCGCCATAGCATTCTGGTAGGCGCTCTGGCCTGCCTGTGTGCCATAGCTCGAGCCGTACCCGCCCGAGATGGCGCTGGCGTTGGCCTGCGCGTTCTCGTTGGCCAGCTTTGCCTGTCGGGTGTAGCTGTTCTTGTACTGCTCGTAGGCCGCATCCCGAGTGGGGTCATAGCTGAAATCCTTCATCCCGTCCAGCTGACCCATCACGCCATCTATCCTGTCTTTGTATTTGCTGGTGTAGTCTTCTGGCTTCTTTGCCTCCCACGCATCCAGCTGCGCTCTTGCATTGCTCAAATTACTCATTTCAGCTTCTCCTGTAAGTCCCCCGAGAGATTCTCGGTGTCAATGTTGCTCAAAATATATTCCAGCTGCTCCTGCATCTGGTACAGATAATTCCTCAGCTCCCGGGCGCTGGCCGTATCCAACCCCTCCAGCCTCGGCATGGAGATCTTCGAAAGTCCCACGATACTAGCCACGTCTCGGTACACCTCCGTTCACTCTTCCACCCTCGCTGCTGCTCAGCGTCATGGCGATGCTCCTCACTGCGATCTGCCCTTTTCCGGTCAGGCGCAGCCGCATGGTGTCGTGACGGGTCGGGACGAAGGGCAGGTTCACTCTCACACGCTTCCCTGCGGTGTCAACCCGGCCCATCTCCTGCCACTCGCCGCCGTCGAAGCTGGCCCAGAGCGTCACCACGGTCCGCTCCATCGCGTCCAGCCGCACCGTCACCCGGCTGCAATACTTGTCGTCCGGGCTCCCGAGTCCGATGTCACCGGTCACAGCCTCGTATTCCACCGTGTCCTCTTCGCCGCTGGCCTCCCGGCTTCCGTCTGCGGCCCAGATGGCCTCTTTGTCCCAGAGATAGAGCTGTCGCCCGGTGCTGCACATGGCCCAGCCGGTGGCGTCTTCCTCGTGCCAAAGCCCTTTCTCAGTGTCGTATACCAACAGCCTCTGCCCGCCGGAGCTTTCGGTGTGCAGATAGTACCGGCCCACCAGCCCGCCGGCGGCGGCTCTCGTCACATGGCTGAGGCGTTCTTCGTCCAGCGAGGCCGACACCTTGGCGGGCAGACTGCCGTCCCACGCCATGACGCCGTCCATCGAGAGGTAGTACAGCGTCTCGTTGATGACGCAGAGACTCTGGTGCGCACCTTTGGCCACGCCCGAACACTGGATGCTGCTCATCTGGTAGTCGCTGGGCTTGGTGCCGTACAGCTTGTGCAGACCGTTCTCCTTGAAGAAAAGCACGTATCCCATGCAGGTAGCCGCACCGGTAAAGGCCCCGTCGCTGCCCACAGTCACGGCGTAGCTGTCCGCTGCCGTTCCCCTGTAGGAGAACCAGTTGGTGGCGTCGCCCAGCTTGCAGGCATAGATGACGTTTTCGGTGCTCGAGCAGCCCCATACACGGTTGTTGTGCTCCGTCAGCCAGTCGAGATCCGGCACCCGCCGCTGGGCCGTCACGTCCGGGAAAGGCCCGTCGAAGGTCTGGGTGGTCTTGCCGTCCATGGCCGTCCACACCACGCTCTGGCCTGTCACCACGCAAGTGCCGTAGTACAAAACGCTCTCGATGTCCGGCGCGATGGAGAGGATGACCGAGTCTCCGGCCACATCGTCCACCACTACGTCTCCGCTGAAATCAGAAGAGTAAGCATTCTTCACCACAGACGGGATGCCCGTCAGCGTCACAGTGTCCCCGGCTTTGAAAGCTTCGCCCAGCCCCTTGCAGGTCACGCGGCAGTAGTTCAGCAGAATGTTCTGCCAGCCGCCCGCTGTGCTGTAGAGCTTCAGGGCGTCGCGGTAGCTCCACGGGGCGTCTTCGGTCTGTTTGAGCCAGACATCGCCGTTCTCCGGGCTTTCCGGTTCGGTCGCACCGAACAGATTCGGCGTGTACACTACACCGGCAGCATCGCAGGGGGTCACGGTCAGGCTCACTCCGCCCTGCTGCCAGCTGGACCCCAGCGCACTCAGCGTTCCGCTCACAGTATCAAAGGACATCTTGTCCGGCCAGATGAGTACCTTGGTCCCCATGCCCACCAGTCTCTTTTCGTTGTCGCTCAGGGCGCCTTTCAGCTCCACAGCGGCGCTGCCGTCATCCGGGGCATACCGCAGGGTCGTGCCTTCCACGGTCAAAAGGCCGTTCAGATGGTACATCCCATTCATCCCGGCTGCTTCCCGCACCTTCCGCCGGGGCTTGCGGGTCTCGAGTGCCGGGTATCCTCGTGAAGAAAAGTTTTTCTCTTCGCTCAGCTCTGCCTCGCTGCACGCATATCCCTCATTCAGCCCGCCGAATACCCGCAGCAGCTGCCGCTGGCTGTTGATTTGATTCAGACTTGTGCTTATCATTTCATCCTCCTTCCGGGTTCTCGTTCTTATTCCAATCGGAGAAACGAGAAAAAAGCGTTTAGCGCAGCGGCTAGCTTTTTTCCGTTTCGACTTCTCCTTTGGGGTCTGAAAGGGGCGAGCAGCCCCTTTCTCGTGGATCCAGCGCGTCGAAATCGCTGGTGGTTTTCTGGTTCTCTTTTGGCAGCAAAAGAGAACATATCTCACGTTAAAAGTTTCCCGCCGCCTGCCGGCATATAGTTCCGCCTCACCCACACCGCAAACTCCTGCACATAACTCGTGTAGAGCTGCAGCTCATTCGCCGCCCGGGCCGTCTCGCCCAGTGCAAGGTCCATCTGCGCAGCCAGCCAGTGCGGATAAAGTGCTTCTGCCGCACAGCAGGCCAGCAGCGGGGTGTCATATTCCAGCCCGTCGTTCCACAGAATATCCGCGCCCTTGTCCTCAAAGTCGCCGCCGGTCTGGCTGCGCTCCACGATGTTCCGGCGCATCCCGCTGTCTGCCTGCCGCAGCCATAGCTGCTTCAACTGGTTCTCAAAATGATTGTTCGGCCTCAGCTCATCCGCCATCTTTATCGCTTCGCCTGCTGTCATAAAAAACCTCCAAAACAAAATCCCCCGGCGCAGCAAGCGCCTGCAAGCTGTACCGGGGGAAATATCAAATGGTCATCATCTGGGTTCCGGCCGCCGCCTGCATGGCCTGACTCTTCCGGGCCGCTTCGGCGTCCTGTTTGATGCTGTGTTCCAGCACCTCGGCCACAGCCTTCGGCACCTTCACGTCCATGCCGCGCTGGATGAGGTAGCTGTCGCCGTTGACGCCCACAAACACCGGTGCCGAATAGCGGTCGTCATCCTTGAACAGATGGATAGTCACCATGCCGTCGTCCTTCTCTTCGGCCTTTGCTTCGGTCTTCTCCACAGTCTCCACCGTGCTCTCCACAGCATCCGCCGCAGCAGTCTCTTTCTTAGTCGCCATAGTATCCTTCTTTCTGCCCTCTGTCGCAGGGCTCTCCATTTTACGTCATCTTAGACCTCAGTCATCCAGCTTAAACCTGCCCGGCCTGCCAAGGCCTCCCCTCGATAGGGGAGGTGGCACGCCGCAGGCGTGACGGAGAGGTTTAGTTTGCCTTCGCCTTCGCGCTGTACTTCGGGCTGATACTCTCGATGCGGACCATGTACTGCTCACACAGACGTTCCGCAGTCTTGATGGCCTTCCAGCCCACGGATGCGCGCTGGTTCAGCGGGTCTTCGCCCGCACCCAGCTGCTTGACGATGTGCTGCAGGCCGCCGCCCTCCACCTCGGTCACAGCGTAGGCATGAGCTGCCAGCACCAGAGTGCCAAACACGGCCAGACCACTCGGGCAGCCGCTGCCGGTCCAGATCTTCGCCTCGCTGGTCTCGATGAAGCGCACACCGGCCAGCTTGCCGATCTCACCGTTGTAGATGTTCTCAGGGGCAGCATACTTGTGGACGTCGATCCACTCCGGGTTGCGGCGCAGATCATACGCCACATAGGGGTGGACGATGGCCACATAGCTCTCGCCGATGGCGTCGGCATTCTGGGCTTTCAGGGCAGTGGCCGCCTGGTCGATGAGGTCGGGCGTCAGCACACTGGCGGTGGTCAGATTGGCGCGGCTGGTCACGGCGGTGTCGCCAGCCGGCGCGTAGATGACGTTGGTGCCGCCTGCCAGCACCTCGCGGGTCACGGTGTCCAGCGTACGGCCCGCCTGAGATGCCAGTACCTTGGTCGCCTGAGTGATGTTGTTGTCGATGGCAGTCAGCTGCAGCACGTCGGTGATGGCTGCCCAGCCGCCGTACTGCTTCACGGTGGCGGTCATGGGGGTGACGGTCAGAGCCTGAGCATTGGGGGTCACGCCCTCGGTCAGCGGCTCGGTGGCCTTGGGCAGGCTCTCGTACTTGCGGAACTCGATGGTCTTGCCGTTGTTGGCCGGGATGGGATACTTGTCGCCAAACTGGTCATGCACCAGCAGCGGCTCTGCCTGGTCCAGCAGACGCTTCTCGTAGTAGGTCTTCATTTCGGCGCTCATGCCAGTCGCACCGGTGTGGTTTGCAGGCTGCGCAAACAGCTGCAGATTCATGTGGTTCTTCATGTTTCTTACTCCCTTCGTTTACTCTTGTGCTTTATGGAGAGGCACTGCTTTCTCCAAGAAAGGCTATCGGGTTGTGGCTCCCAGCGTCCATTTCGTGCCTTGAGCGGCACTCACGTCCTGCTGGCCACGGCCCCAACAGCTCCTCCCTGCTTCTGCCGCAGGCAGCGGTCGTCGCCGTTGCCCTGTCAGGGGAGCTCCGTTCTCGCGCGGCGTCAGCCGACGGGAACGGTGAGAGGTTTTCTCTCGGTCAGCAGCGCCTTCCGGTTAAAAAGTGATGATCTGCCCCCGCATGGCCCGGCGTTCCAGCTCTTCGCACTGGGCAGGCGTCAGCTTGGAGACGTCCGTCTTCAGCACCGCCGCGCCGCCGGGGTTGGTGCCGTTCTCGCTGGGCCGTGCGCCCCGCTGGCGGATCCGGGCCTCCACGCCTTTCTCGACGGTCTTGGCCGTCTGGGTGGTGCGCCGGGCCATGATGTCGTCGAAATAGCGGGCCTTGTAGGCGTCCTCCATCTTCACGCCCAGCTTGAGCATCTGGGCAAAGTCCGGGTCGGCCAGCGCCGTCTTGATGTCGAAGTCCGGGTCTTCAGCCCGGATGCGCTCCACGGCGGCGTCCCACTCCTGTTGGATAGCTTCCATCTTGGCGGCTTCCGCCCGCTGCTGCTCGGCGGCACGGTGCTTGGCGTTCTCGCTTTCCAGCGCGTCCATCTCCTTTGCCAGCTGGACGCTGATGCCCTTCTTCATGGCCATGTCTTCGTAGTAGGCGTCGTCCTTCACGACGCCGCCCTCCACCGCAGCGGCCAGTGCCTCGTAGTCGCCGGGAGCAGTGCCGTACTTCTGGCCCAGCGCGTTCAGGATACGCCCCACCGGCCCCTGCTCGTTCAGGATGCTGTCGTAGGCTTTCTGGGTGGCCTGCACGATCATCTCGCCAAACTCCCGGTTGTACTCGCCCCTCATCAGTTCGCCAAACGCTTTCCGGTGCGCCTCCGGGTCGGTGCCGCTCTTGTCTGCCGCACCGTCCTGTTCCTCGCCTTCAGCAGCATCTTCCTCCGCGTCCGGCTCTTCCGCCGGGCTCAGCATCTCATCCACCTCAGCGGCAGCAGCCTCCCGGCCCTTGCTCTGGGCGGGGGCAGACACAGCCTTTTCTTCCGCCGCAGGGGCGGCACCATCGCCGCCAGCAGCCGCTGCACCGTCTCCGCCCTCCGCAAACAGCTGCAATTTCATGGCAGGTTCGTCCATATCATCTGCGCCGCCGTCTGTGACCATCAACTCAACATTGTCCGGATACGCTTCCGCCAGCGCACGCAGGCCCTCTTCCACAAAGTCAAACCAGCTTGCGACCATCAGATTGTTCGGGCCGGGTTTCGGCAGTGCCTGCACCACAAAAGTCTCGCCATGCTGCACACAGCTCGCCAGGAGTCTCCCACTCCTTGCAGCCGCGTCCACCTTGTTTGCCAGCGTCTGCACCAGCACAGAAACTGCCGCACATACGATGTCCTGCCCCTCCGGTGCGTAGTCGGCATGGCCGCTTACAGCCAAACTATAGCCTTTGTCCGTATATTGCTATTGCATACCACGGATACCACCGCAGCATACCTCGCGGCCCCCATCGGGCAATGACATATACGCACACCGCTGCACAAATCCATATTGCTGCCATGCCAATAATCGTTATCACTTTTCCTCCTTCCTCCCGCACGCTTCGGCGGGCCAGGGGTATCTTTTTAAGACACCAGCGAGGCAAAAAATATTTCGTTGACCTCTTCCGCCGACAAGCCATAGTGTTCCTGAATCGCTGCAATTTCATTCTGCCGAAATTGCGCTCCACGGTACTCATTGATTTTAGCATTCAGGCGAGAAAGACTCATCTTCAGATAGTCTGCTAAGTTCTGCTGTGACTCGCCATGCAACTGCATCACAGCGTTTAATTTCCGTTTGTTCATCTTTGTCACCTCCGTATCTTTTTAAGATACTTAGATATTAGCATCTTTTTCGAATCCTGTCAAGATATTTTTTCTTGCTTTTTAGATTTTATGTGGTATTATTAAGACACAATAAGCAAAAGAGGTGATGCTTCATGACCACTGGCGAACGGATACGCCAGCTTCGCATCGAGCACCAAATGACACAGGAAGAACTGGGTGCGCGAGTTGGTGTGCAGAAAGCGGCCATCTACAAATATGAAAATGGCCTTGTCGTCAATCTCAAACGCTCTATTTTGGAAAAACTCGCCATCGTTTTGGATACTACTCCCACTTATTTGATGGGCATGGAGGATTCTGAGCAGCAGTCTAATATTCGGCTAACGTCTCAGCAGTCCACTCTTTTAGCAGCCTTCGACCAGCTCAGCGAGGAAGGCCAGCAGAAGGCGCTGGAGTATGTCGAAGATCTCGTCCTCACCGGACGTTATAAAAAATGTCCTGCGTCTGGCTTGGGCGCAAAGGAAGCATAAAAAATAACCGCTCTGGCTGTACCAAAGCGGTCAATCAGTATATGGAGAATTTATCATGGACAGTTATGAACAGCGTATACGCTCCTCAAGAAAACTCGCAATAAGCCGACTTGAGTCTCTTGCACTATTCATATTTGTTTTTTTGCTGGAAATTATTTTATTGGTTTTGTCCTACTCTCACGAAAAGCTAATAGATGCTGCACTTTTCCCTCTTCTTTTATTTCTCGGCTTTTCTTTACAATATCTTCATACCCGAATTTTTCTTCGACAAATAAAAGATTCATTTGACCGTATGCAACTGAATTTTTCTGTTGGACGTAGAATGTCCTATACCCTTCCCATTTCTAACGAAATCGGAGATTCTTTTATTTGGGAATCTATTCGTGCACGTGCGCTTTATCGCTACCGTTATCACTCTAAAGCCGTTGATTTCAATTTTATTCCGGTAGATTCTGGCGACCCCGCTTCATGCGCTTGGTCTGCTGCATGGTTCTATATCAATGATGATATAAAGAACTTTCCGTATGACTACTCATTATCAAACGACTCTGCTCCTCTTCCCTTAATTGAATTTGCTCTAAATTTAGGCCAATATGGTCTCCAGCATGATTTCATATCTGATATTGCTTTAGAAACTTGGCTTTCTGATTTCAGAGCTAAATATAACCAGTGCGCTGCCGTTTCCAAGTTACTAAAAAGCATTTCCGTGTGACGATTTTGAATCGAGGTGATTATTTATGTCCACCCGCCCCCATCCCGAATCTGCCCGCATCATCCGGGAGGCACGGCAGGCCGCCGGGCTGACGCAGAAGGAATTGGCGGAAAAGCTCGATGTCACCACCGGTACGATCGGCTATTATGAGCGAGGTGTAGGCCAGCCCAAAACAGATAATCTCTTTGCACTCTGTAACATCCTGCACATCAGACCCGCCGACCTCCTGAGCGCCGATACATAACCAAACGCCCCCGCCAGTGTTTCCACCAGCGGGGGCGTTTGTGCAAAAAAAGATCCCGGCAGCCTTGTACGAAAAAGCTGCCGGGGTGCGCATAGGGGTGCAATGTCGGTTTCGATCCGCACAATGATCATGTGACTTGCCTGCTGACACATCCAGTATACCATACCTCATGTGCATCGGCAAGCAAGTCGGAAAGGAGTTTTTATGGCCAAAAATAAAAAGCGTGCCGATGGACGGTATTCCTGTCAGGTCTACCTCGGCAAAGGCCCGGACGGAAAACGCAAATACAAGACCTTTTACGGCTCGACCCTCCGTGAGGCCAGGGCCGCTGCAGATGATTTCCGTTCTGCCGTCAGCAAGGGCATGGACCCGGAACAGGCCGAAGCCACCTTAGGCACCCTGTACGATAACCTCATTGCAGCCAAAAAGGCAAAGGGCATCGGCCAGAAAAGCATTGACCGACTGGCGACCAATAAGGCCCACTGGGGCGAGCTGGTGGACGTCCCGGCGTCTGAGCTGCGCGCGGCCGACTTTCAGCGGGTGCTCAATAACTTGGCCGACTGGCACGACGGCAAGCCGCCTCTCTCCCACTTTACCCTCACCAACCTGCGCGGCAGCGCCAAGGCGGCGTACGACCTCGCCATCCCGGAGATCGTGATGTACAACCCTTTGGTCAAGACCATCACCCCCGCCGGGGCTGCGCCGGAGCCGCGCGACCCCCTCACCGAAGAGCAGCAGCGCTGGATCCGCGAGACACCCCACGCTGCCCAGCGAGCCGCCATGCTCCTGCTCTACTCCGGCCTCCGCCGCAGCGAGGCCACCGCCCTCACTTGGGCCGACATCGACCTTGACGATGCCACCATCACGGTCAACAAAGGCTACGACTTCCGCGCCAAGAAAGTCAAGATCACCAAGACGCCTGCCGGCGTCCGCGTCGTCAGCATCCCCAAAGTTCTTGTCGATTATCTTCGCACCCAGCAGGATGGCTGCTTCTATGTACTCCACAACCACAAAGGCCAGCAGATGACCGAGCAGGGCTGGAAGCGTCTGTGGGAAAGCTATATGCGCGACCTGAACGTCAAGTATGGCTACGACGGCCAGCAGAACAAAAATCGCCCGGGCGGCCTGCCCATGCGCATCGACACCTTCACCCCGCACCAGCTCCGCCATACCTTCTGCACTCTGATGTACTTTGCCGGTGTGGACGTCATGACCGCCCGCGACCAGATGGGCCACAAAGACATCTCGGTCACGCTTGGCATCTATACCGCCCTCGACAAAAAATTCAAGAAGAAGAAAATAAATCGTCTGGACACTTACCTCAAAAAGTCCTGTACACAGTCCGGCTGACTTGTTTCTTGCCCTTTTTGACTTGCATCTTGACTTGCATTTCAAAAAAACTTTCCGGGAAATTAGGGCAATTAGCGCCCACATTCCCCTCCAAAGGCTATCTCCCAGCCAAACAAAAATCCCCGAAAAGCCAGGCACGAAGCCACTTTTCGGGGATTTTACTTTGGAGCTACTGATCCGATTCGAACGGACGACCTGCTCATTACGAGTGAGCTGCTCTACCGGCTGAGCCACAGTAGCACATTGCGATCTCTGCAACGTGTGATATTTTACCATAAAAGCCGGGAGCTGTCAAGATTGATTCGCAACTTTATCCCTCTGTGTTTGATTTAGCTCCTTTGCAAGGACGCGGCTCAGCTCACAGACCACAAAGCAGCAGCCGAGAAACACCAGCAGCGCACAGTCGGGCGGGAGGCGGCGCATCGTGGTCACGCGGCCGCACAGGCTGCTGAACGTCTCCTGCGCCCGCTGAGGAAGCAGAAGATAAAATATCAGCAGCGAAAGCGGCAGATGGAGCAGCCGGGCGCGGTAGAGCGGGCGGAGGGTCATCTCGGGCGGGCAGATGGTCCGCACCTGCATCAGGACAGAAAGCCCCTGCACGCTCAGCGCCGCGCAGCACAGCATACTGGCGAACCGGCCGCTTTTCGCAGCCAGGTCACAGCCGGAGCAGACCTCCAAAAGCATCGCGCACAAAACGCCTGCACCGGAGGGCAGTGCTTTCCCCGCTCCTGCGGCCAGCATCCGGAAAAACAGGACGAAACCGCAGAGCTTGAGGTAGGTCTGGGACGCCTGCGCGATGATGCCGTCCAGCCGGAGAGGCTGCGAAGCGGTCGGGACAGCGAGGTGCGCCATTGACCCAAGCGTCCCTCCCAGCCGCGCCAGAAGCGCGGCGGACAGATAGCCCGCCGCCACCTGTGCAAGGAACAGCAGGACACCCAGCTCTGCACTGCCCAGCATAGACTGCCCGACAGCCAGTATCACAAAGGACGGGCCGGAACAGACACAGGCCGGAAGGAGCGCATCGGCCTCCCGCGCGGTGAGCTGCCCGGAGCGGACGGCCCCGGCGGCGGCACTTGCTGCGGGGGCAAAGCCGCCCAGAGAGCCGATGAGCAGCACCCGCCCAGCCGCCGGAGCACGGACCCCGATGAGCCTTGCAACTGGGCAGAAGGGCAGCCCCAGCACATCCGCCGCCGGGCATTGGATGAGCAGCGTGGACACGATGAGGAACGGGAACAGCGAAAGCAGCAGCGGGCCGCCGCAGAGCGCCAGTCCCTCCCGCAGGGCCTGTGCGCAGGCATCCGGCGCGGCAAACGGCAGCAGACCCGTGGCCAGCGCCATCAAAAAATACCCCACGCCCCGGATTTTCTCTTTCTGAATCATACGCGCACCCTCCATTTCCATATATATGTGGTAATTGGCAGCGGTTTGCATGGCGGGAGGGAGCAGCGTGGGAAGGAAACGAGAGCAAAAGCATTCCCTGCGCGGCTGGTTCCGGCGGATGTTCCGTCAGCCGCCCGGGGACTTCTACGGACGGGCTTCGGTCTACCTGAGTGGCAGAAGGATGGAGATCGAGCAGTTCCGGCGCATCCGCTCCTACGAAGAAGGCAAGCTCTGCCTCGAGCTGGGGCGCGGCACTCTGACGGTCTACGGCGATGATTTGAAGATAGAGACACTCTCCGCCCGGAGGCTCACCCTGCGGGGGCAGATCTTGCGGACCGATTTTTCAAAGGAATAGGAGCTTTCTACCATGGAATGGACTCAGCTCTGGGCAGGCGTCACCTTTGCGGCGCAGAACGGCGATGTCGAAGGTCTGCTGACTGCTGCGGCCGCAGGCGGGCTGCACCTCTCCGACATCGTTCCCCGGCCCGGCGGGTTCTCGGCCCGGTGCGCCGCATGGCATTATCGGAAACTGGCCGCTCTGGCCCGCAGACGGCGGGTGCGGCTGCGCATCCAAAAACGACGGGGTCTTTTCTTTTGCATCCGTCCCCTTCTCCGGCGGCGGGGGCTCTGGGCCGGATGCCTTGTCTTTCTCCCGCTGCTGCTCTGGCTGCAGGGCTTTGTCTGGTTCGTCGAACCGGTGGGCCTGACGCCCGGCCAGCAGGCGCGGGCCGCCGTCGTCCTGTGGGAGGCAGGGCTTTTCCCGGGAAATGCCGTCACACAGGAAAAGCTCACCGCCGGAGAATACGCCCTGCTCCAGAGCGGTGAGTTTTCCTGGGCCAGCCTCAACTTTATGAAGGGAAAGCTGGTGGCGGAAGCGGCTGCGGCTAAACCGGTGCCGGACATCGCTGCCGGGACGCTCCACGGCCTCCGGGCCAGGGTGTCCGGCACGGTCGTTCGCACCAACCTCGTCAGCGGGACGATGCTCGTCGTCCCCGGCCAGGCCGTAGAAGCCGGTCAGGGCCTCATCGGGACAGCCCGCGCCGAACGGGACGGAACGCTCATCTTTCAGCCTGCGGCGGGCAGCGTCCGGGCGCAATTTGAGTGGGAAAACGAGCAGGATATTGCCCTGATGCTGCCCATCGAGCAGCTCACCGGGCAGCAGGCCGTGCATCGAACGCTGTTCTGGGACGGTCATGCTGTCGCTCTGCCCTCCCTGCATCCTGCTCCAGGCAAGGCAGAGGCCAAAGCCGTCGTCCGGCACTACCAGCCAGAAGTTTTCGGGCATCCTGTTCCGATTTTTATCGAAGAAACGACATATTATTACAAAATCCCCACTGATTTGGAGCGGGCCGAAGAGCAGGCTCTGGCTCTTTCCAGACTGCAAAGCAAACAAGCTTTACAGCAAAATTGGCCTGATTTTGAGCTTCTGGCCCGCAAAGAGGACGTCTCTGTCGAAGAAAACGCCCTCCACTACCGGGTCGTTTACACCATCACCGCCGACATCTGCAAATGAAAACGCCGCACAGCCCCGAGCACATCTGCTCCGGCCATGCGGCGATTTATGATTATGGATTTTTGTTACTTCTCTTCCGGAGTCGTCTCGGCCAGAAGCTCATTCAGGTCGAACTCATACTTCGTGTGGCAGAAATGGCAGACCACCTCACACTTCGGGTCTTCGTCCCGGAGCTTTACCAGCTCTTTGCGGCCAAGGCTGAGGAGCATATCCTTCGTGCGCTCCTCGCTGCAGTCGCACTGATACTTCACCTCGCGGGTATCGAGGACCTGCGGGTCAAAGCCTGCCATTGCCAGCTCCATCATATCCTGCGGGGTCTTCCCTGCCCGGAGCATCTCGGTGACGGAAGGCATGGCGGCGATGTTCTGCTCCAGACGTGTGATCTCGGCATCGGTCGCGCCCGGCAGGAGCTGCAGCAGATAGCCGCCGGCGCAGGCGATGGACAGATCCTTGTCCACCAGAACGCCCAGCGCACACACAGTGGGGATCTGTTCGCTGTAGGCATAGTAGCTGGTGATGTCCTCGGCGATCTCACCGGACACCAGCGGCACCTGTCCCACCGTCGGCTCCTTCTGGAGCTTGTTGTCCCGGATGACGGTCAGAACGCCATCTTTGCCGACTGCGCCGCCCACGTCCAGATGTCCGTTCTCCTTTGCGGGAAGCTCGACCAGCGGGTGGTCGATGCAGCCTTTGACGTTGCCGTGTGCGTCGGTGCAGGCGATGACGACGCCAGCCGGGCCGCCGCCGGACACGCGCAGGGTGATGGAGTCGCCATCATCCTTGAGCATCGCGCCCATCAGGGAGACACCGGTGAGCAGACGGCCAAGGGCTGCGCTGCAGGTGGCGCTGGTGGTATGCAGCTTTTCTGCCGTGCGGACGATCTCAGTGGAGTCCACGCCGCAGAACACGACACCGCCGTTTTCAGAAATGCCGCGGATAAGATTCGACATATTATTTATCCTCCAGTTGGGTATACTGTTTGACTGCGCAGAAGAAATAGCGCTCGCTCTCGTCGGTCAGAGGACCAAAGCTCTCGCCGTCGCAGACACTTTCCAGCGCAAAACCATGCTTTTCCAGAGCGGCGCGGATGGTGTCGAGGTCGTAGGTGTACTCGTAGAACTGCTCGTGGAAGTGCTCCCCCGTCTCGCGGTAGTCGATGTCCACGCTGATCTCCACCCGGCGGTCGGCGGCGCTGTAATGGTTGCGCCAGACGCAGGAGGCGTCCTCTTCTTCAAACGTAAAGACGTTTTCGCCCAGCACGTTCTGGTGCTTATAGGGCGTGTTCATATCGAACAGGAGCACACCGCCTTTTTCCATAAAGAAACCGGCGTTGGCGATGGCTTTGTCCAGGTCCGGGATGTGGTTGAAGGTGTCGAAGGTAGACACCGCACCCCGGATGGTGCCGTAGAGGTCGAGCTTGAGCAGGTCCTGCCGCAAAAGAAGCAGGCCGCCGGAAAGGCCAAGCTGCTCAGCCTTGTCCCGGACGACGCAGAGCATCTCCTCCGACTGGTCGATGCCGATCATATCGTAGCCCGCCTGAGTGAGCATCAGGGTCAGCTCCCCCGTCCCGCAGCCCAGGTCGGCGAGGATGCCGTCATGGATACCGTGGGCTTCCAGCTCTTTTTTAATGTGGGCATACAGGGCCTCGTAGTCGGCCTCGCCGTTGAACTCATCGTAAAAATAAGCAAATTCGTTGTAAGCCATTGCGTTACTCCGCGTCCTCTGCGTTTGCCTCGTACTCGGCGGCGACGGCTGCGTTCAGCACAGCCTGCAGCTCCGGGATGCCGTAGCCGCTCTCTCCGCTGGTCAGCACCACCTTCTGGCAGCCGTAGGGCAGGCAGAGCTTTTCGAACTCCTCCTGCGTCTGGGCCAGCTGGCTCTTCTTGAGCTTGTCGGCCTTGGTCAGGGCCACGACGAAGGGAATGTTGTGGTAGTGGAGATAATGCAGCATCTGGATGTCATCGGCGCTGGGGGCGTGACGGCAGTCGATGAGCTGGACCAGCAGGGTGTGGTGGCGCTGAGCCTCGAAGTAGCTGTTGATGAGGTCGTCCCAGCGCTCACGGTCAGCGTTGCTCACCTTGGCATAGCCGTAGCCGGGCAGGTCCACGAAGTAGCAGTCATCCACCGCGTAGAAGTTGATGGTAGCCGTCTTGCCCGGCGTGCTGGACACGCGGGCGAGATTCTTGCGGTTGCAGAGCTTATTGATGAGGCTGGATTTGCCCACGTTGGAGCGGCCGGAGAAGCTCAGCTCCGGGCGGTCGCTCTCGGGCAGCTGGCTGGAAATGCCGTAGCTTGCAATGAAATCCGCTTTGTTATAGTTCATAGCTTCGCTCCTTTCGTCTCAGCAGACCGCGCCCGGCTGCGGCTTTTCAGCCGTCTGCGGCAGGGCTGCAGCCTCAGCGGGCTTTACCTTCCTAGTGCGGGGGTGGCCCGCAGACACCGTCTTGGGCTTGAGGAGGGCTGCAGCGAGGACCTGCGACAGGTTGGACATGGGCAGGAACTCGATGTTCTTCTTGACCTCGTCGTCCACCTCGTACAGATCGGACACGTTGTCCTTCGGGATGAGGACCGTCTTCATCCCCTCGCGGTAAGCGGCCATGCTCTTCTCGCGGAGGCCGCCGATGGGCAGCACATTGCCGTGGAGGGTGATCTCGCCGGTCATGGCCACATCGCCCCGCACCGGGATGCCGGACAGGCAGGAGATGAGAGCCGTGGTCAGGGTGACGCCGGCAGAGGGGCCGTCTTTGGGGACTGCGCCCTCCGGGGCGTGGATGTGCAGGTCGCACTTCTTGAGGCGCTCGGAGTCAATGCCGTACTCGGCGGCATGGACGCGGGCATAGGTGATGGCCAGCTGGGCGCTCTCCTTCATCACGTCGCCCAGAGAACCGGTGACGGTGATCTTGCCGCTGCCGTTGTCGATGACCTGCACCTCGATGGGCAGGGTCTCGCCGCCGATGCTGGTCCATGCCAGACCGTTGGCGATGCCGATGGCGTTGGTGCGGTTGAGGAACTCGGGCTTGACCATGCGGGGTCCCAGCAGCTTTTCGAGGCTGGTGCCGGTGACGGAGACATTCTCCGCCTCGCCGGAAGCGATCTTTCGGGCGCACTTGCGCAGGACGCTGGTGATGGTGCGCTCCAGATTGCGGACGCCGGCCTCGCGGGTGTAGCCGTCGATGATGCCGTAGAGGGCGCTCTGGGAGAAGGTGACCTTGCCGGTCAGGCCGCAGGCGTCCAGCTGCTTGGGGACCAGATGCTTCCGGGCGATGTTGTACTTTTCCACCCGGGTGTAGCTGGGCAGCTCGATGACGTCCATGCGGTCGCGCAGCGGGCCGGGGATGGCGCTGAGGTCGTTGGCCGTGGTGATGAAGAGCACATGGCTCAAATCAAACGGCATATCGATGAAATGGTCGTTGAAGGTGCTGTTCTGCTCGGGGTCGAGGGCTTCCAGCAGAGCGGCCGCCGGGTCGCCCCGGAAGTCGCCTGCCAGCTTGTCTATCTCGTCCAGAAGCATCAGGGGGTTCGAGCTCTTGGCAGAGATCATGGCGTTGATGATCTTGCCGGGCATCGCGCCGATGTAGGTGCGGCGGTGGCCGCGGATCTCGGCCTCATCCCGCACGCCGCCGAGGCTGATGCGGACATACTTGCGGTTCAGGCTTTCGGCAATGGAGCGGGCGATGCTGGTCTTGCCGACACCCGGAGGGCCGACGAGGCAGATGATCTGGCCCTTCACATCGGGGGCCAGCTTGCGGACGGCCAGCACCTCGAGGATGCGGTCCTTGACCTTCTTCAGGCCGTAGTGGTCCCGGTCCAGCACGCGCTGGGCCTTGGCGATGTCCAGATCGTCCTCGGTGAAAGTGTTCCAGGGCAGGTCGAGGCAGGTGTCCAGATAGGTGCGGATGACCGTGCCTTCCTGATTGCTGCTCTGCATTTTGGAGAGACGGTCCACCTCTTTGAGAAGCTTCTTTTCCCGGTCCTCGTCCAGATGGAGGGCCGTGATCTTCCGGCGGTATTCCTCAGCCTCGGCGGCGGTATCGTCGTCCTCTCCCAGCTCCTCGCTGATCATATGGAGCTGCTCGTGGAGGTAGTAGTCGCGCTGGTTCTTGTCCATCGCCTCGTCTACCTTCTGGGCGATCTCCTTATCGATCTCGAGCATCCGGCGCTCCCGGTGCATCTTCTCGATGAGCAGATGCAGACGGCCCATCAGGGTGCCTTCGTCCAGAATGGCCTGCTTATCCTCGAAGCGGAACAGGAGGTTGGCCGGGATGTACTCGGACAGGAAGGCAGCGTCGGTGCTGGTGGTGATGGCAAACACCACGTCCTTGCCGATGTGGGGGTTCAGAGCCAGCAGGTCGTCAAAGCTCTTTTTGACGTTGCGGACGAGGACGTCCGCCTCCGGCAGCTCCTCAGGCTTCGCCATCCTGACCGGGGCCGGGCGGACGGTGGCCAGCAGGAAGCTGCCGTCGTCCTCCATCTCGGAGAGTCTGGCGCGGTATTTGCCTTCGACCAGGATGCGGACGAGGTCGTCCGACACCCGCATCACCTGCTTGACCTCGGCCACGACGCCGTAAGTATAGAGGTCGGCGGCCTTGGGGTCTTCGACCTTCATCTCTTTCTGTGCCACGAGGAAGACGTCAGAGTTGTTGCTGACGGCCCACTCCACGGCGGCGATGCTCTTCTCGCGGCCCACCTCGAAGTGGAGCAGATTGTTGGGGAAGACCACCAGCCCGCGCAGGGCGATGGCCGGAAGGTGGAGGACGCTCCGCTCCACCTTGACCGTAACTTTTTCAGACATAGTACAAAACCTCCCAGCCGTCCCTCGGATGCGAGTCATCCATAAGGGCGGCTTTTTTGTAGGGTCATATCAAATCTATCATTTTATTATAGCGAAAAATGTTTGCAGATGCAACTGTTCAGCGTTTTTCCCGGGTGTTGTAGCCCAGTCTGCCCAGTGCGGGCAGGATGGCCCGGAGGGTCAGCGACGTGAGGGCGCCCATGACAAGGCCCAGCACCAGCATCACCGGCGCATAGTACAGCGACATGGCCGAGGACAGGATGAACCCCGCGCCAAGCAGCTGGCCGATGTTGTGGGACAGTGCGCCGCAGACCGACAGGATGAACCATGTGGGCCGGAACGGGAGCTTATAGTAGAGCACCCACATCACCAGCAGGGACAGCAGTCCGCCGCAGAGCGAGAGGAAGCCTGCCGTCCAGCCGGAGACGAGAAAGACGAACAGCGCCTTGAGCAGGTCAAGATAGAGCGCCTGCCGCGCCCCCATGAAGAACAGTGCATACATCACCACGATGTTCGCAAGGCCCAGCTTCATGCCCGGCGCAAGGCCCGGGATGACCAGTGTGCCTTCGATGAAGGAAAGCGCCATCGCCAGCGCGAACAGCAGGCCGGAAAGTGCGATCTCGTGTGTTTTCTTTGGGTCATGGTTTCGGTTTTCCATCGGCTCTCCCCCTTTGCTGCATCGGTCATTCTTCGCCGCCGACGGTCTGCTCGTACTGCTCCTGCTCCTCAACGGCGGCCTCCCATGCGGCGAAAAGCTCGTCCTGATGGAAGCGCAGGTCGCTGAGCTCGTCGCTCTTTTCCCGCAAAAGCTGGGGGTCGTTGTAGACTTCCGGCGAGTTTATCTCGTTTTCCAGCTCCACTTCGCGGGCGCCGCAGGCTTCCATCTCGTCCTCGCAGGCTTTGATCTTAGCGCGCAGCTCGGCCCGGCGGCGGCGCTGCTCTTTGCCGTAGCCCGCCTTGGCGGGTTCGCTGCTCTTCTCGGCCACGGGGGCGGGAGCGGCGCGGCCCATCAGGGCGTCATAGCTGGGGTAGATGACCGCCTTGCCGTCCTCGAGGTAGAGGATGGGGCAGGCCAGACTGTTCATCAGGTGGCGGTCATGGGTGACGAGGAGCAGCGTGCCAGTGTAGGCCATCAGCGCCTCGGTCAGGTTCTCGCGGGTGTAGATGTCCAGATGGTTGGTAGGCTCGTCCAGGAACAGAAGGTTCGGGCGTTCCAGCACGATCTCTGCAAAGCGCAGTCGGGCCAGCTCGCCGCCGGACAGAGCCTCGCAGGGCTTGAAGACCGTCTCGCCCCGGAAGCCCAGCTTTGCCAGATGGCTGCGGACTTCCAGCTCGGTCATCCGGGGGTACTTGTTCCAGATGACGTCGATGACGCGGCCCGCGCCGATGCGGTTCTGCTGCTGGGCGAAGATGCTGGGCCGTGCGCCGGTGCCAAGGCGCACCATGCCGCCGGAGGGGCGGCGCTTGCCGTCCAGCACCTGCATCAGGGTGG
>OGJI01001390.1_pt1 | contig 26789 bp, 18 predicted proteins | sample 1572031 | NCBI WGS metagenome assembly OGJI01 (sample SAMEA2582119, study PRJEB24529) | metagenome | biome: Human gut stool | place: China | collected 2011
CGTTATACCCAAAGTTAAGAAAGAGTCCATTTTGGATTTCTCTGCTTTTTCTTATTAAAAATTTATGAATTTGAATCCTCAGAATCATGAGAAACGGATTCTCTCAATACAACTTTTCCTGCTGCCTGACGCCGCCGTGTATCGGACATAGCAGCATAATGTTTTCGGGTCGTATTAACATCAGAGTGTCCAAGAACTTCCGCTACAAGATAAATATCATCGGTCTCCTGATAAAGAGCAGTACCATAAGTACTACGCAGTTTATGAGGAGTGATCTTCTTTAGTGGAGTGACTTCCTTCGCATATTTTTTCACAAGATTCTGGACCGCCTGCACACCAATCCTTCGTCTTTGCATAGAATAAAATAAAGCATCTTCATGTCCTTCCTTTGGAATGATGAGTTTTCTGCTGCCCTCAATATATTGTTCTAAAGCATCTGCAACTTCATTTCCAAAATAAACGGTCATTTCTTTTCGGCCTTTTCGGATCAGATGAAGACCGTTATTGCGGAAATCAACATCATCAATGTTTAGACCCACTAATTCAGATACACGGATTCCAGTCCCAAGAAGAAGTGTAATGATCGCAAGATCACGTTCCTTGGTCTTTTCATAATAAGCAAGTTTCTGTCCAGTCAAATGGTCACCACCATGTTCTACAAAATCAAGCAAAGAAGCAACTTCATCGGCTTCTAAACGGATAATTTCCTTCTCACGGATTTTTGGCATATCAACAAGCAATGTTGGATTTTTCTCAATCAGCTGTCGTTTGTAAAAATATCCGTAAAAAGAACGGAGTGCAGACATCTTACGAAAAACACCTTGTTCAGTATTCTGCATATGCTTATGTTGTTCTTCCGAGATGTAAACCTTTAAATATTCCATATATTCTTCCAGATCAACGGATTCAATCTTATCAAGATCACTTACTTTAAAATCCAGCACAGAGTAATTACGGTAAGCAGGATTTTCATCGATCAGAAAATGAAAGAAGACTCTCAGATCATATGCATAAGCAATTCGAGTTCTTACTTGTGTGGTAGAATCAATTGCACGGAAGAATTCTTTCGCAAAAGGCGGGAGTGTTTTAATAAGTTCACGTAATTTGATCGTCTGTCTTGCAGTCAGATCGTCATAATATGGTAATGATTTCATAAAATTCACCTGTTTCTTATTTATTTAGCATACCATTTACGGCTATTCAGTAGTAGTAAATGAAAATAATACATTTAATGTAACAGAAGAAATAACAACATATTTTAGTAGTCCTAAACATGGAATATTTAGAAAAATACCATTAGCTAATAGTGTAACAAGAACAGATGGAACAAAATCAAACAATAGAGCCCAAATAACCAATATTACTGTTAATGAAGAATATAGCACATCAATAGAAAATGGATATAAAGTTATAAAAATAGGAAGTAGTAGTCAAACATGGACAGGAAGACATTCATACACGATAAAATATACTTATAATATAGGAAAAGATCCATTAAAAAATGTAGATGAATTATATTATAATTTAATTGGAAATGAATGGGATACAACAATAAGAAATCTTACATTTAAAATTGTAATGCCAAAAACATTTGATGAAACATTGTTAGGTTTTTCAAGTGGATATGCAGGTTCAACAAATAGTTCAAATGTTTCTTATAATGTAGATGGAAATATTATAAGTGGTTCTATAAAAAATTCTTTAGAGGCAGGAGAAGGACTGACAGTTAGACTTACTTTGCCAGAAGGATATTTTGTTGGTACAAGTTTTAATATAGATATGTATTCAGTAACTGTAATAGCAGTTTCTATATGTTTTGTTTTTATAGCATTTTTATTATGGTCAAAATATGGAAAAGATGATAAGATTGTAGAAACAATAGAATTTTATCCTCCAGAAGGATTAAATTCGGCAGAAACAGGATACATATATGAAGGATATGCAAGTGATAAATCAGTAATTTCATTACTTATTTATTTAGCTAATAAAGGATATTTAAAGATAGAGCAAATAGAAAGTAAAAATGTGTTCAAAGAAACTAAAAAAATCAAATTTATTAAACTTAAAGAATATGATGGAAATAATGAAAATGAAAGAATATTTTTAGAAGAGTTATTTAATAATGGAAAAGAATCAGTTATGATATCTGAATTACGTAATAACTTTTATAAAACATTAACAAAAATAGAAAACAATATGAATAGTAAGAAAAATCATGAAAAAATTTTTGATTCAAAATCAAAAAAATTTACTTCAAAGTTTATATATATGATTGGTTTTATATATGCTTTAATTACAATAAGACCAATTATTGAAGTTTGGGGTACTTTGTCACTTGTATTGATACCAGTCTTTATAGTTTGTTCTATAATGGGATTTGCTTTTTTATTTTTGATGCTATTTGCAAAAGGTCCTATATTGCCACGAATAATAGTAGCGATTTTTTTAGAAGCTACAATAGGCTTTAGAATAGCATTACAAATAATATTACAGATAGTATTAGATAATAGTATATATTTAACTTCATACATTGTTGGAATGATAGCTATAATCTTTTTAATTATATTTATGAAAATAATGCCCAAAAGAACACAGTATGGAAATGAATTGTTAGGAAAAGTAAAAGGATTTAAAAGATTTTTAGAAACTGCCGAAAAGCCTCAATTAGAAAGCTTAGTAGAACAAAACCCTGAATATTTTTATAATATTTTACCATATACATATGCTTTAGGAGTATCTAAAGTATGGATGGAACAATTTGAAGAAATAGCACTTAAAGCTCCAGATTGGTATGATTCAAGCGATGCTTTTAATATGTATGATTTTAGCACATTTATGACAGCAACAATGGCTACAACAGCATCTGCAATGTCATCTAGTCCATCAAGTAGTGATGGAGGTTCATCATCAGATTCAGGAGGAGGGTCTTCTGGAGGAGGCTCTGGAGGTGGCGGAGGAGGCTCTTGGTAATCTACTCAATATGTAATAAAAATAATTATGACAAAAGCCTTGTAAAAAAAATAAAAATATAGTATAATTCAAACGGATATTCGAAAAAATATCCGTTTAATTTTATGCTTAAGAGGAAGGAAAAATAATGGAAGATATATTAAAAGGATTAAATGACAAACAATATGAAGCAGTAGTAAATACAGAAGGACCATGTCTTGTAATAGCAGGTGCAGGAAGTGGAAAAACAAAAGTATTAACACATAAAATAGCATATTTATTACAAGAAAAAAATGTATTACCATGGAATATATTAGCAATAACATTTACAAATAAAGCAGCAAATGAAATGAAAGAAAGAATAGAATTGCTAGTTGGAGATAAAGCAAAAGACATGTGGGTTGGAACATTCCATTCAATATGTGTACGAATTTTAAGAAAATTTATAGATAGAATCGGATTTGATTCATCATTCATAATATTTGATTCATCAGATCAAAAAACACTTGTAAAACGATGCTTAAAAGAATTAGACATAGATGAAAAAATATTAAATGACAGATCATGTTTATCAGAGATAAGCAATGCAAAAAATGATATGTTAGAACCAGATGCATATAGTGCAAAAGTACATGGAGATTATAGAAGAGAAAAAATTGCAGAAGTATATGAAATGTATCAAAAAAGATTAAAAGAGAATAATGCAATAGATTTTGATGATATAATAAATTATACAATTAAAATTTTATTAGAAAATGTAGATGTATTACAATATTATTCAGATAAATTCAAATATATATTGGTAGATGAGTATCAAGATACAAATAAATCACAATTTACACTTGTAACATTATTAGCATCAAAGAATGGAAACATTACAGCCGTAGGAGACAATGACCAAGGAATATATAGTTTTAGAGGTGCAGATATTGCTAATATATTAAATTTTGAAAAAGACTTTCCTGGAACTAAAATAATCAAATTAGAGCAGAACTATAGATGTACAGGAAATATATTAAATATAGCAAATGCAATTATAAAAAACAATGAAGTAAAATATGAAAAAAAATTATGGACAGAAAATGGAGAAGGTGAATTACCAGAAGTATATTGTTCTGATAATGAATATGATGAAGGAAAATACATTGTAGATAAAATAGAAGAATTAAGAAAAAAGAATAATTATAAATATTCAGATTTTGCAGTATTATATAGAATGAATACACAATCAAGAGCAATAGAGGAAATTTTACGAAGAGAAGCATTACCATATAAAATTGTTGGAGGATTAAAATTCTATGAAAGAAAGGAAATTAAAGACATAATTTCTTATTTGAGATTAGTACAAAATCCATCAGACAATTTAAGTTTGAATAGAATAATAAATGAACCAAAAAGAGGAATTGGAAAAACAAGTTTAGAAGCAGTTGAACAAACAGCAGAGCAAACTGGAACATCTATGTATGAAGTAATAAAAAATGCACAAAGTTATGGATTAAACAGAGTTTATACAAATTCAAGAGAATTTATAAACTGTATGGAAGAATTCATGGTTCAAAAAGATAATTTAAAAATATCTGAATTAATACAAAAAATATTAAGAGATACAGGTTATACAAAAGCACTTGAAACAGAAAACACAATAGAAGCAGAAAATAGAATTGCAAACCTTGAAGAATTTTTAAATGTAGCAACAGAATTTGAAGAAGAATCAGCTGAAAACACATTAAGTGAATTCTTAGAAGGAATAACATTATCAAGTGATTTAGACAATGTAGAAGAAACAGAAGATTCTGTAATATTAATGACACTACATAGTGCAAAAGGGCTTGAATTCCCAGTAGTATTTTTAGTAGGAATGGAAGAAGGAGTATTCCCAGGATTTAAATCAATAGGAGAAGATAAAGATATTGAAGAAGAAAGACGTTTATGTTATGTAGGAGTAACAAGAGCAAGAGAAAAACTATTTTTAACAAGAAGTAAACAACGTACAACATTTGGATCAACATCATTTAATCAACCATCAAGATTTTTGAAAGAAATTCCAGCTGAAATGGTAGATGGATATGAGGAAGCAATGGGAAGTGGAATTACTTATGAAAAATCAAGTTTTGGAGATAGTGGATATTCTTGGAGTTATGGAAGCAGGAATAATGGAAATATTAAATCATATAAAATTCAAGAACCACAATATGCAACATCAGCATCAAATATATTTGGTTCAAGAAATAATAATGAAAAAACAAATGAAAACTCAGTATATGGGTTTAGAACAGCAGAAAGTTTCTTAAATAATTTGAATAAAAAGAATCAAAGTAAAGGTGTTGATTTATCACAATATCAAGCAGGAACAAAAGTATATCACAAAAAATTTGGAGAAGGAATAATAAATTATGTTGAACCTGAAGGTGATGATTTAAAAGTTGATATTAATTTTGATAAATTTGGTCATAAAAGATTAATGGCAAAATTTGCAAATTTAGAGATAATATAAAAATATGAAAATAGCCTAAAATATTAAATAAAGAACTTAGGCTATTTTTTGTATAAATAAATTTAATTTTGAAATACTAAGAAAAATTATGTATGAAAGGAACTAAAATGCCAGATCTAACAGAATTAGAATTAGAACATATAAGACAAATAAATTTCTTAAATGAAAACAAATATCAAAAAATAAACATATATTTATCGCAAATACAAGACATACAGGTACAACAAATGTTTAATAATATTGCACAAGAAGCATTAAATACAAAACAATTACTTACAAGTTTTTTAAACACATAAAAATTTTATATAAGAAAGGTTGAAAAAATGGAAGAAAAAACAATGATAAATGATATTATAAAAGATTTAAAGTTTAGTATAAATGACTATCAAAATGCGATATGTGAATGTGAAAATATAGGATTAAGACAAACACTTCAACAAATAAGAAATAATGAAGAAAGCTTACAATATGATTTAGTAAAAATCGCTAATATAAAAGGATATTCAAATCCATCTTCAAAAGCAGAAACAAAAGAAATTGAAGATTTAAAAAGACAATTTCAATAGAAAAGACTAAAATGAAATTCTATTTTCCTACGGAAATTTGAATTTCATTTTAATTTGTACAAAAAGGAGAAAACGAAAGAAAAAGAGATAATAAAAGAGAAAAAGAAAAGATATATCTAAAAAACGGTAAATAATAAAAATTGCTAAAATTAGTAAAAGTAATATAAAATATAAAAAAATCTCGAAATAAATAATAAAAAATGAACAGGAGAAAAATTAATGGTAAAAAAAATACTAGTATTAGCAAGAAAAACAATAAAACTTATAATACTTTTAGGAATTTCTATATTGTTAATAATCTGTGCAGTAGCTTTATTTTTTAAGCCAATATATGGTGTAACTTTAAATGGAGAACAGATAGGTTATAGTAAAGATAAAAGCAAATTACAAGCTAAAATAAATAAATATATGGAAAGTGGAGATGGACAATCAAATGTTGCATTTGTTCAAATGGAAGCTATGCCGGAATATAAAATGTGTTTACTAAAAAGAAATATAGTAACAAATGATGACGAAATATTTGAAACTGTAAAAAAACAAGGAATTACATATTATAATTATTATGCTATATCAATTGGAGAAGAAATAAAAGCATATGTATCTGATTTTGCATCAGCAGAAGAAATTGTAAATCAACTAAAAGAAAAAGAGAGTACAAATGCAGATGAGATAGTAATAACAGAAATGTATGAAACAAATTTAGAGGAATTTTCAGATGTAGAAACAGTTGTAGCAGATTTATATGTAAAAAAAGTAGAACTACCTAAAGTAGCTAAAAATTCAGGAAAAGTAAATACATCTGCAAATTTATCATATCAGAGTATAGGAATAGGACTAAACTTAATTAGGCCTATTTCAGGAACAATAACATCAAGATTTGGATCTATTAGTAGAGTTAGATCTGGAGCACATACAGGATTAGATATAGCAGCATCAACAGGAACACCAATAAAAGCAGCAGCTGCTGGAACAGTAACATTTTCAGGAACAAAGAGAGCATATGGAAAAATGATTGTAATTTCACATGGAAATGGAATAGAAACATATTATGGACATTGTAGTAAATTATATGTAGAAGTAGGAGATAAAGTAAGCCAAGGAGAAACAATAGCAGCAGTAGGTTCAACAGGAAATAGTACAGGACCACATTTACATTTAGAAATAAGAGTTAATGGAGTTGCATATAATCCACAAAACTATGTATATTAATAAAAAATCAAAGGAACTAATCCTTTGATTTTTTATATGTTATAAAGTAAATGTATTTATACACTCATTTATAGCATCAGTAATAAAAACATTTTTCCCATACTCATTTAAAATACCTAAAAATCCGTGAAGAAAAGTCTTTTTTTGTACTAAATTCACAAAGAATACTATCTAAATTATTAGAAATATTGTTAAATGAATGTAGATAATAAGTACTATTCAACAAAAATAAAGAAAATGATTCAAAAACAGACCAATTCATATTTTTTATATATGTACAAAAGGCTAAAAAATCTTCAAACTTATTAAATTTATAAAAAATATTATTTCCAATATTTTCAATAAAATTAGAATCAACTTTGGTAACTGTAAAAACACAACCATCATTATAATTTAAAATTTCAATTAAAATATTTTCATTTTCAATTTTAAAGTTAAGATTTTGTTCAGCACTTTTTAAAACAGACTGGATAAAATTTTGAGAAAAGGCATTATTTGAAAATAATATTTTCCTTGAAATATGATTTTTATTCATATCATCAAAAGAAAAAAATATTTTAATTTTGTTATCAGTTATTTTTTCAAATCTCATATAGAAACCTCCAATATATTTATATTATACAATGAATAAAAATATTTTTAAAGAAACAATATTTTCCAAATATACAATATTTCTAGAATAAGGTAGAAATGTATTTTAAATATTATTATATTTATAAAATAATACTTGAAAAAAACATAAAAGCAATGTATAATGATAACACAATAATAGGGGGATTCCGTAAGGAAATATAAAAGAAGATTGGTATGGCAAATACAAAAAATAAAAAGAAAGGAAGAATATAACATGCCAATTAAAATGAAAAATTTACCAGTAACGGAAAGACCATATGAAAAATTAGAACAATATGGAGAAAAAAATTTAACAAATGCAGAATTATTAGCAATAATAATAAAAAGTGGAACGAGAGAAGAAACATCAGTACAGTTAGCACAGAAAATCTTATTATTAAACGAAAATCGAGATAAAAATAATTTGAATTTTTTAAGAGACATAACAATTGAAGAATTAATAAAGATAAAAGGAATTGGAAAAGTAAAAGCAATTCAAATAAAAGCAACATGTGAATTAGCATCAAGAATGAATTCAATTGACAATTATAAAAATATAACAATAAATAAGCCAAGTGATGTTGTAGATATACTATTTGAAGAAATGAGATTTGAAAAACAGGAAATACTGAAAGTAGTAATACTTGGAAATAAAAACAAATTACTAAAAATAAAAGATATAGCAAAAGGAACTGGAAATTTTGTTAAAGCAAGTATAAAAGATGTACTTAATGAAGCTGTTAAAGTACAAGCAATGCAAATTATACTTGTACACAATCATCCATCAGGAGATGTAACTCCAAGCAAAAATGATATTGAATTTACTAGAGAAGTAAAGAAGGCATCTACAATATTAGGAATAAATTTAATTGATCATATAATAATTGGAGGAAACAATTATATCAGTATTTTTTCAAAATTAGGTGTAGATAATATATAAAAACATTTGGAAGGAATGAGGAAAATGAGTTTTTTATCATTAAAATCTAGAGATATAGGAATAGATTTAGGAACTGCAAATATTTTAGTCACATTAAATGGAAAAGGAATTGTTTATAGAGAACCAGCAGTTATAGCAATAGAAAATCAAACAGGAAATGTTATTGCAATAGGAAATGAAGCAAAAGAAATGCTAGGAAGGACGCCAAAAGAAGTAAGTGCAATAAGACCTTTAAAAGATGGAGTTATTGCAGATTTTACAGCAACAAAACTTTTATTGAAAAAAATAATGGACAAAGTATGTAAAAAATATAATGCAGTAAGACCAAGAGTAATAGTAGGAGTACCATCAGGAATTACGGAAGTAGAAGAAAGAGCAGTTGAAGAAACAATAATACGAGCAGGAGCAAAAGAAGTTTATCTAATTGAAGAACCAATGGCTGCTGCTATTGGAGCTGGAATAGAAATTGAACAACCAAGTGGAAATATTATAGTTGATATTGGAGGAGGAACAACTGAAGTTGCAGTAATATCTTTAGGAGGAATTGTATTAAGTAATTCAATAAGAGTTGCAGGTGATGAACTTAATGAAGATATTATAAATTATGTAAAAAGGGAATTAAATTTAGCAATCGGAGAAACAACAGCTGAAAATATAAAAAAAGAATTAGGTTGTGCATTACCATTAATGTCACAAATGAGTATGAAAATTAAAGGAAGAGATTTAGCAACAGGGTTACCAGCAACGGAAATAATTACATCAGGTCAGGTAGAAGAAGCAATAAAAGATTCAATTGCACAAATTGTTGAAGTAGTAAAATTAACATTGGAAAAAACACCACCAGAATTAGCTTCAGATATTATGGAAAAAGGAATAATGTTATCAGGTGGAGGAGCATTAGTTCAAAATTTAGACAAGCTTATTAGTATGGAAACAGGAATGCCAACATATGTTGCTGAAGATCCATTAGAATGTGTTGTAAGAGGTACAGGAAAAACATTGCAAGATATAGATAAATTAAGAACAGTATTAAAAAATGCAAGAAAAAGATAATTTTTGAAAGGAATTTGTATGGAAAGAAATAGCAAAAGTGGAGTAATTGGAGTAATTATAACAATAATTATATTAGTATTATTAGTTGTATTTACAAATAGAAATACAGAAAATATATCTACAATTGAAAACTTTGCAAATGTTGTTATTGTTCCAATTCAAAATGGTTTAACTTATTTAAAAAATAAAATAAATAATAATGATAAATTTTTTGAAAATGTAAATGAATTAAAAACAGAAAATGAGGAACTAAAACAAAAAAATAGTGAACTAGAAAAAAGTCTAAGAGAATTTGAAGTAATGAAAACGGAAAATGAACAATTAAAACAACAATTAAATTTAGCGGAAAAATATGGTGAATATACAACTGTTCCAGGAACAATTATATCAAGAGGTATAAGCAATTATTCAAAAACACTAGTAATAAATATAGGATCAGATAATGGTGTAAAAGAAAATATGACAGTTATTGCTGATGAAGGTCTTGTGGGATATATTGTATCAACAACAGCTAAAACTGCAAAAATTCAAACAATTGTTGACAGTGCAAGTTCTACAAGTTGTTTAGCAAGTACAACAAGAGATGTTATGACATGTAAAGGAACGATAGAAAGTGAATCAACATTAAAAGCAACAAATTTAAAAATAGGTTCTAATGTAATTCAAGGAGATAGTGTAGAAACATCTGGAATGGGTGGAATTTATACTAAAGGAATACATGTTGGAAGAATAAAAAAAGTTGAAACAGGGACGAATAAAATTGATTCATATGCTGTGATTGAAACAGCCGTAGATTTTAACAAATTAGAAACAGTACTTGTAATAATAAAATAATGAAAGAGAGTTTTTAATACATGAAAAAAGCATTAATATATATATCTTTAATTTTCGTGTTTATATTTATATATTTATTACAATCCGTATTTTTTGTAAATTTTACAATAGCAGGAGTAATGCCTAATATTGTAGTAATATTAGCACTTTTTATAGGACTATTTATTGGAAGAAGCAGAGGAATAATATATGGAATAATATATGGAATTTTTATGGATTTGTGGATTGGAAAAAATATAGGAATAACTTCTGTATGTTTAGCTATTGTCGGAATTATAGGAGGAACATTTGACAAAAATTTTTCAAAAGATAGCAGAATAGTGATTTTATTGATAGGAGCATTTTGCACAATTGTATATGAAGTATTATTATATGTTCTTCAAGGAGTATTTTTTCAAATAAGTGTAGAAGTAATTCCATTTTTGAAAATTTTGGCACTTGAAACAATATATAATATTTTTATAATAATTATTATATATCCAATTATGAAAAATGTTGGATATGAAATTGAAAGCGAAATAAAGGGTGATAAAATCTTAACAAGATATTTTTAATAAAAAAACAATGTGAAAGAAGGTGAAAAATTGAACAAGAGAATTAGCTTTGACAAAGAAACTTCATGGGAACAAGAAAATGGAATAAAACAAGTTAATTTTAGATTTAATATAATAACAATACTTGTATATGCAATTGGTATAATTCTTATTGCTCAATTATTCAACTTACAAGTAGTACATGGCGAGAGTTATAGACAACAATCAAATACAAGACTTTCAAGAATAAGTAAAATAGATTCTGTAAGGGGATCTATTTTAGATAGATCTGGAACTGAATTAGCAGGGATTAGAGCAGTTAATAATGTAGAAATATATAAAACAAACGTATCTGATGATGAATTAAATACGGCAATATTGAAATTAGTTAATTTATTAAATGAACAACAAGCTACATATACAGATACATTTCCTGTAAAAATATCACCATTTGAATATACTATATCAGATAGCACATTAGAAAAATGGAAAAAGAAATATAAACTTTCAGAAGATACAACAGCAGAAGAGGCATTTTATAAATTTAAATCTAAATATCAAATTTCAACAGATAATGTTGAAGATATAAAAAAAATAATTTCAATAAGATATTTGATTACAACAACAGGATATAGTGCAACAAAACCAATAACAATTTCAAAAGATGTAAATGATACTGTTGTAGCACAAATAAATGAAAGAAATGGCGAGTTTCCTGGAATAAGTATAGATACAACTGCTGAAAGAGTATATAATAATGGAACATTAGCAGCACATGTAATTGGATATACAAGAACAATAAGTGATGAAGAATATCAACAGAGAAAAGATAAATATGACATGGATGATATTATTGGAAAAACTGGTATAGAATCAATGTTTGAAGAATATTTAAAGGGAACAAGTGGGCAAAAACAAGTCGAAATGTCTGTTGATGGAACAATAACAGGTGAAAACATAACAAAAGAAGCTGTTGCTGGTAGTAATGTAATTTTAACGATAGATTCAACATTACAATCAGTTACTGAAGAAGCTTTAGCAAATTGTGTAGAAAAAATCAAAAATGGAGGATTTTCTCAAGTTTATGATGCAAAAGGTGGAGCAGCAGTTGTTATGAATGTAAATACAGGAGAAGTTTTAGCTATGGCAAGTTACCCATCATATGAGCCACAATGGTTTGTAGGAAAACTTGAATCAGATAAATGGAATTATATGAATGATAGTGAAACACATCCATTATTAAATAAAGCAATACAAGGAACATATGAGCCTGGTTCTGTATATAAAATGATAACTGCAATAGCAGGACTTGAAACAGGAGCAATAACATCAAAAGAAAAAATCAATGATACAGGTATTTATACAAAATATTATCCACCAAGAAAATGTTGGTATTATACAAGTTACCATAGAGGACATGGATATTTAAATGTAACACAAGCACTTCAACATTCTTGCAATTACTTTTTCTATGAAGCTGGAGATAGAATGGGAATTGATGCAATAGCAAGATATGCTTTACATTTTGGATTAGGAAAATTGACAGGAATAGAATTACCAAGTGAAAAAACAGGAACATTAGCTCAAAGAAAAGATGGATGGGGACCAGGAGATACATTAAGTGCAGCAATAGGACAAGGAGATAATAGTTTTACACCAATTCAAATTGCAAAATATATTTCAGCAATTGCTAATGGTGGAACTGTGGTACAACCAGCAATAGTAAAAACTATTTTAAATTCAGATGGAACAGAAGTATCACAAGAAGAAATCAGAAATTTTGTAAATAATAAACTTGGAATAACAGACCAAAATGATGGAATAGAAATAAGTGCAGAAAGTATAGAAATAGCCAAAGAAGGAATGAGAATGGCAACAAGTGAAGCAGGAGGAACAGCATATAATATATTCAAGAACTTTATTGTAGAAGTTGCTGGAAAAACAGGTTCTGCTGAAACAGCACAAAGTGATATAGTAAATGCTTGGTTTGTATGTTTTGCACCATTTGATAATCCTGAAGTAGCTATAGCTGTAATGATAGAAAATGGTGGACATGGAAATTATGCTGCTGAGGTAGCTAGAGATGTGTTAACACAATATTTTGGAATGAATGTAGTAGAAGAAGTGAGTGAAAGCTTAACAGCTATACCATATACAGAACAAATGAGATAAAAAGTAAAAAAATGGAGGAAAAAGTTGATGAGTTGTATTAGCATAAACTTAAAAAAAGAAGAAACATTAGTAAAGATTGAAGATAATGCAACAGAAGAAGAAATTATAGGAGAACTAAAGATAAAACTTGCAGAATTAACAAAATTATATCAAGAAGAAAAAACGCCAATTAGAGTTACTGGAAAAATATTATCAGAACAAGAATTACAAGATGTAAGGAATATTGTAAAAGAATATCTTGATGTACAAATAAATTTTAATACTCCAACTAGTTTAGGACTACATAGTATTGTAAGAAGTTATAAAGAAAAAATAGAAAATTCTGATACTATTTTTCAAAGAGGTTCAGTAAGATCAGGTCAAAAAATTGAGGCAAAAGGAAGTGTAGTAATTATAGGAGATGTTAATGCAGGAGCAGAAGTTATTGCAGGAGACAATATAATAGTACAAGGAAATTTAAGAGGTCTTGCACATGCGGGAGCTAAAGGAAACAAAGATGCTATAATTACAGCAGGAAATTTAGAAGCATTACAGGTAAGAATTTCTAATATTGTGAAAGAAATTGATAAGGCAGACAATTTTAATGTAGCTAGAGCATATATATGTGTAAAAAATGATAAAATAGAGATAGAAAAATGGTAAATAAAATAGAGAAAATGGTCTTATGAAAGTCATTTTCTCTATTTTTATTAACTAATAAGAAGTAGAACTAGAGCTAAAAATAATCCTTCATCTTTAACATCTTCTTTGTACAAAAAGAAGATTAAACTCAAAACAAGAACATCATCAAAATATAATTTTAAGCCAAATAAATCTAAAACAAAATCTTTATTTGGAGGGAGATTTTTTGAAGAAGTATTTGATTGAATGTTATTATTTTTTAAATCACTTTTTTTCTCACTTTCTTGATTATCCGAAAAAAAATTACTATTGGAACTTTTTAAGGTATTAGAGGAAAAAGGAAAAGAACTATAATTTGGTGGAATAAAATTTCTTCTATGAATATTGTTATAAAAAGGTGAATAACTTTTATTAAAATTTTGCATAATGTCTTTTTCCTCCTTAATATTGAAAAAATCAATCTTTTTTATCTGCATTTGGTTTATTCATAAAATCGGCAATTTTGCTTATGTTTAACATATTTACATATTGATCAACTTTGTCTTTTTTGCTTTCTCTTAAATAAGGTTTTAATGAATATAATAGATTAGCTCTTGGATCGTTTTTATTGTTCATACTTTCCATAATAGATTTCATTTTTAATATTGTATTCATATCTAAATTAAAATTATTTTGATTAGAATTATTATTAGCAGAAGAATTTGGATTAAGAGAAGAACTTAAGTTGTTGATCATTTCAGGTGAGACTTGACTTAGAATTTTGTTTATATCTATATTTGAAGAATTATTAGGAGAATTATTATCTGAGTATTTCATAGAATTCATCATTTGTTGAATTTCTGGTGGAATATTTCCAGAATTAACCATATTTTTGATATTATTAATTAAATCATTCATATTATTATCCATAATTATCACACTCCAGTTTATAAAATATATGTTTTTGTAATTATAATATGAATTTTGTTCATAAAATGTGAACAAAATAAGGATTTTTAATTGACTTTTTAGTGATAAAATAGTAAAATATAAATTGTGAAAATGTTTAAAAATATGAATTATAAATTGGAAAGGAAAAGTAAAATGAACAAGAAAAATTTTAAATTTGTAATAGCATTTATTATATTTTTTATTATGATTTTTGGATTATTGGTAAGCCAAATTGGAAGTTTTGCAATAGTTGCAGAAAAACCAATTTATATAAATTTAGGAAAATCCAAAAATGTTAATGGAAAAAATATAGGTTATGGAATAAATGATCCAACAGAATCTACTGGAAATTATATTTGGCAAATAAACCAATATAATAGTAATAATGTAAATGATAAAGTTACTAATGCAAGAAATTTATATTGTATAAAAGCAGAGTATGGAAAATCATGGGTAAGTAATGGAGGAAAGGAAACTAATATAGTAGAATATAACTTATCATATGATTTAGAACAACAACGAGAAGAGATATTAAAGAAATTAGTTGATTCTTCTGATGAAAATACAGTAATAAAAAATCTATTAACTCCAGAAAAAGGAGCATATAATCAAATTTTATGGATATTAGATAATGCATATATTCCAGGTACAACAAATAAAGAAGAATATTTAAAAAAGTTTAATGCAGTTTATGATGTTGCAGTTGGAGATACATTAACAGATGAAGACATAATAGCAATTCAAAAAATGGTAATATGGTATTTTACAAATTATATAATTCATGATGATATAACTTATAATCCAGCTAATAGATGGGAAATTTATAATCAAACTGATTCAGAAACAGGATCTTGGTTAAAAATAACAAATGACAATTGGGCAACTCAAGCAAGTATTGGAGAAGGAAACAATGAGAACAGAAGAAAATATGAATCAGATTTATTATACAAGAATTTAATAAAGGCTGCAAATGATGGAGCAAGTGAATATAACACAACAAGAACACCAGTAAGTATAAACACAAATGGATTAACAAAAGTTGCAGACAATAAATATAAAATTTCAATAAAAAAAGTCGGAGAATATTATGTTTTAGGACCAATAAAATTAAATGGAACTAATAATGTAAATTCATCAATAACATTAAAAACAACAGACAAAAATGGTAATGAGATAACAGATTATAAAATTTCAGATTCAGAAGGAAATGAACAAAATAAAACAATAAATGATTATATAGGAAATGAAGATGGATTTTATATAAAAGTTTCATAAACAAATGGAAAAACAATTAAAATTTCTCTTAATATAACAAATTCTGGAACAAAGAAAACATTATGGTTAAAAGGAACAGAAACAGATACTAAAATAACATTAGCTGGTGAACAACCATTAGTAGAAATAACAAGAGCACCAGAAACAATAGAAACAGAATTAACTGCAGAATATACAGAATTTGACTTAGCATTACGTAAATACATAATAGAAATAAATGGAAGAAAATTAACAGATATAAATTTACAATCAAGAAATCCAAAAATAGATGAGAGTACATTAAAAACAGGTACAACAGCAACATATAAACATAGAAAAGCTCCAGTTGAAGTTAAAGAAAATGATGTAGTAACATATTCAATAACAATATATAATGAAGGAGATATTGATGGATATGTAAGTAAAATTGTTGACCAGTTACCAACAGGCTTAATAGTATCTCCTGAAAACCCAGAAACAGTAACATCAATAGGAAAAGATGGAAATGCAAAAAATAAATATACTATAACAAAAGGATTACCAACTGTCCCAACAACAGAAGCACCAGCTAATTCAATAGTATTTAATATTGTAAATACTACTGAAAATCCAGCTCAAAGTTTAAAAGCATATTCAGAAACAAATGGATTAGATTATGAGACATTAACATTTAAGTGCATTGTAAAACAAGAACCAGATACAAAAAATGATAAAATATTAACAAATGTTGCATGGATAGCTGATGCAAAAGATTCGAATGGAAATAGTGTGATAGATAGAGATTCATCACCAACATCATCACCAAATGTAAACAGAGATAATATGGAAAATTATACAGGAAATTCATCAAACAAAAACGATTTAGATGATGATAATTATTTTTATAAAGGTGAACAAGATGATGATGACTTTGAAAAATTAGTTGTAAAACCTGTACAAAAGGTATTTGATTTAGAGTTAGTAAAATTTATAGCAGCAGTAAGTAAAGATGCAAAAATAGATGAAGGCGAATATTTAACAGATACCAAAAATTCAGATGGAGTATATACAAGGGCTCCTAAGATTACAATTGAAAATGATGAAAGTAAGCAAAATACAAATAGAAAAATAAAATGTGATTGGTCACCAAGTAATAAACAACCATTGTTAGTAAATCCAGGAGATTATGTATTATATACAATAAGAGTATACAATGCTGGAGAAGTTGATGGATATGCATCATTAATAAAAGATTTATTACCAGTAGGTTTAGAATTTGTTGAAACAACAGACCAAACATCAGAATATTATGGAATATGGAACATAGATAAAATGACTGATGAAAATGGTCAAGAAAGAGAAGTAATCTCAACAGATCATTTAGCAAAAGGAAAAGGAAAAGAATTGAATTCTGTTGAAGGAGATGCAAATTACACAGCAAATTTATTAAGAGCTTTAGATGATAGTAAAAATGTATCAGATACAGAACCAAAAAATCCAGACTATAGAGATGTTCAAGTACTATGTAGAGTAAAAGAACAAACTAATAAAGTATTAGTAAATTATGCACAAATATCAGCAGACACAGATAAAAATGGCAATGAAATTGATGATAAAGATTCAACTCCAGACAACTTACCAAAAGATGGACCACATGAAGATGACGAAGATTTAGAAAAAATTCAAGTAAAAGGTCCAGGCAAATATGATTTAGTATTAGTAAAAGAAGATAAGAATGGAGAACAATTAAATTCAACAGCAGAATTTGAAGTAACAACAAATGGAAAGACAGAAACTAAAAAAATAACAGGAAGATTAACAATTGCAGAAAATGTGACAATAGATGCAGATCATCTAACAGAAGATGTATATGTAATAAAAGAAACAAAAGCACCAGATGATTATTGCAAATTTGATGGAACAATAACAATAACAGTAACAAAGAAAGAAAAAGATGATGGAACAGGTTATGAAAAATCAGTTAAATATACTGTTGTAGATTCAAAAGGAAATGATATTACAAATAGAAAAGATGCAAATGTATATTTAAATAATGATGGAAACATTTATGTGGAAGTTAAAAACTATGAAGAACCAGAAATACATAAAGGAGTAAAAGATGTAACAAATCAAGATTCAGGATATAATGCAGATGAAGTACATACATGGGTAATTGAATCTGATATTCCATCAAACTTAGATAATTATAAACTTTATGACATAGTAGACAATATTGATTATAGATTAAAATTTGAAGGAACAAATAAAGTTGTTGTAAAAATAGGAAATACAACATTAAAAGAAGGAACAGATTATAAAATTTCATTTGTTGAAAATACAAATGGAGTACAAAATAAAACAACATCAGGAAAATTAACATTAACATTTTTAGATACTGAAAATGGAATGAATGCTTCAACAACGTTAAAAAATAATCAAGGAAAGAAAATTCAAGTAATATTCAATACAACTTTTGCTAAAGACGAAAATGGTAATCTTTTAGCAACAATGGGAGAGCAAATACCAAATCAAGCAAAATTAGAATATATAAATACATCAAGTGATAACAAAGTAACAAAAGAATCTGAAAAACCAGAAATTCATACAGGCGGAGTTGTTTTATATAAATATTATGAATTAAAAGATGAAAAACACTCATTAGAAGGAGCAAAATTTGGAATCTATGCAACAGAGGAAGATGCAAAAAATAATAAAAATGTTATAATGACAGCAACATCAGATAAAAATGGACTTGTAAGATTTACTGGATTAAAATATGGTGGAGATGCAAAAAGTAGTGAAAGCAACAAACAACAAGATGGAACATATAAATATGATGCAGATAAAGCAAGTACAAATTATTGGATAGCTGAAATAGAAGCTCCAAATGGATTTGAAAAATATAATGAAATAATAGCTGTAACAATTAATAAAGACAGTTATAATGAAAAAACACCAATATATCAAGTAAAAAATAATAAATTAAATTTTGACTTAGCATTAAGAAAATTCATAACACAAGTTCAAGAAACAGAAGTAACAACAAGAATACCACAAGTTAAATATGAAAATAGTCAAATATCTTATGAACATACAAAAGAACCATTAATAGTGCATGTTAATGATGTTGTAATATATACATTAAGAATATTTAACGAAGGAAATATTGATGGATATGCTAGTACAATAACAGATGATATTCCAGATTACCTAGAATATCTACCAGAAAATGAAACAAATACAAAGTATTTATGGAAAATGTATGATAAAGATGGAAATGAAACACAAGATGTAAGTAAAGCAGTAAAAATAAAAACAACATATTTATCAAAAGAAAATGAAAAAACAGCAGGAGAAAATTTATTAAAAGCATTTGATGGAAATGTTGCTAATATTTCATATAAAGACATAAAAATAGCATTTAAAGTAAAAGATCCAAATTCAAACACATATATAATAACAAACCATGCACAAATTTCAGATGATTCTGATAAAGATGGAAAACCAATTGAAGATATAGATTCAGTACCAGATGAATGGAATGAAGGCGAAGATGATCAAGACGTAGAACATGTAAAAGTTGAATATTTTGATTTAGCATTACTAAAATATGTAACAAAAGCAATAGTAATAGAAAATGGTCAAGAAAGAATTACAGAAACAGGATATAATGGATTAGAAGATCCAGAGCCAGTAGTAAAAGTAGAAATCAAGAAAAAACAACTAAAAAATGTTATAGTAAAATTTGCATATGGAATAAAAATAACAAACGAAGGTGATATACCAGGATATGCAAAAGAAATAACAGATTATGTACCAGCAGGACTAAGATTTGAAGCTGCAGATAACCCTGGATGGACAGATGAAGGAAATAATGTAATATCAACAAGATTGTTAGAAGGAAAATTATTACAACCAGGTGAAAGTGCAACAGTAGAAGTTGTATTAACATGGATAAACGGAGCTGACAACTTAGGTGAAAAGATAAATACGGCAGAAATTTCTGAAGACTATAATGATCATGGAGATGTGCCAGATAGGGATTCAACACCAGATAATCAAGTACCAGGTGAAGATGATATAGATATAGCAAAAGTTATATTAGCAATATCAACAGGTATTGGTCAAACATTCTTTGGAATAACAATTGGATTACTTTCAGTAGTATTAGTTGGAATTATTTTAATAAAGAAATTTGTACTATAGTATAAATAATACAAAAGAAACTAGCGAAAAAATTTCCTAGTTTCTTTTTACTTGTGTCCGTAGATTTATATGGAAAAATATCATAATAAAGGACAAAAAGTAAAAAATGTAATAAAAATGTAATATTATGTGAAAGTTGAAAATCCTTAAGTATAAAAGAAACAATGAAAATCTTTATATAAAAAAGTGTGTTGATTTTTTAAAATTACTGTGAGAAAATGAAATGGATAAAAATTGATGGGAGGAATTAGAAATGAAAAACATCATAAAAAAGATATGCAGTTTATTAGCATTAATAATGATAATTTTAAATAGTTCTGTATTGACCACATTGTCAATGGCTATTGATGAAATAAGTACAAATGTAACTGCAAATGTATCAAATGATAAAAAAGAAAAAGTAAAAATATATACAAGTTATACAAGACTTACTAATAGATTGCCAAATGAACTTACAATAACAGGAATATTAGAAAAAGATACAGAAGATTGTGCTTTATATGAAAATCCAGTTGTTTATTTCGAATTCCCAGCCGAAATTGAAAAGGTGGTTGTTAATGATATTAAAGTATTGTATGATAATGAATTAAAATTGAAAGATTATACAATAGAAAAAAATGATGCTGGAAATCAAGTTATAAAAGTATCATTAGAAGGAAAACAAACACAATATTCTACAGATGGGATTTCACAAGGAACTAATATTAGAATAGTAGCAAATGTAATTGCAAAACAAGATATAAAAACAGGTTATGAAAATCTAACAATGGTATGCAATACAGCAACTGCTGCACAAGGGTTATTAATAGTAAATGCAACAGAAAATGCCATTTTAAATAATGTAGAACCAAAAAAAGAAAATGGAACAATTATATATGCAAATGGTTTAATGTTGAATACAAGATCTTCTATTGGAAGTAATACATTAAAAGATGGAGATACAATACATTCAAATGAAATAATCAATAATCAAATAACAATTACAAATACAACAAATAATCCTATAGAAAATATTAAAGTTTTAGGATATATTCCAGAAGGAATGACATTTGTAAAATATGATGAAGAAGCATTTGGATATTGGGAAGATACATATACATTCCTTACAGACGATCCTGAGACTTCAGACGGTAGTATATTATGGCAAGATGATGATTGGCAATATCCTGCTGATGAAACTGTAAAAACAAAAGAATTTACAATAGAAACATTAAAATCAGGAGAAAGTCAAACATTTAATTATGAAACAAAAGTTAATAAAGTAGATAAAGAAAAAGAATTAGAAACAAAAATAGAATTTCAAATAAAAGATAAAGATGCAACTGAATACAGAAATATTTCAACATATACTATAAAAAATAATGCAAAAGATGCTGCATTTGAAACAAGAATAAGAACATATATAGATAGAGGAGATAACTCAGAAACAGGTTCAAGTAAAAATAACTGGGTATATAATGTAATAGTAAAAAATATTTCAAATGAAACACAAAATGCAACAGTAAAAATAAATGTTCCAGAAACATTATCAATAAAAAATGTTGAAAAAGTAGTTGATAAAGGAGAAGAATTTTCATACAAATTAGAAAATGGTGTATTAACAGTAAGTTATGAAGGAATTGCTGCAAATGATTATAGAGCATTTGGAATTGAAGCAGAAGCAGTAAATGTAATTACAGATGAAAATTGCAGATATCAAATAGAATATTCGGCAACAGTAGAAGATTCAAATAAAGATATTACATCATCAAATTTAAGTGTATCTAAGGGTGGAATTCCAGCTGTAAAAATTACACAAACATCAGAAACAAATGGTGAAACATTAAATGGTCATGATGAAATAGAATATAAATTTGAAATTGAAAATATTGGATATGTAAGAGAAGAAGATGGAGGGTATACAAAATATTTATTTGTTACAAATATTCCTAAAGAATTAGAGGTTACATCTATTACATATAATTCAAATGAGGTAAATAAGGATACAGTAGATAGTAGAACTGTCTATACAATAACACCGATTAGTAAATATTATACAAAAGATGATTTAAAAAGAATTAATGCTCAAGATTATTCAGAGGATCTTAGGGCAAAAGAAATGATAATACTAAAAAATGGAGAGAAAAGTATTGTTACAATAAAAGCAAAAGTAAAATCATTAGTTGGACAGAATGATGATATTACTATAGAAAATATGGGAGCAGTTACAGGAAAGGATATAGAAACTAAAATTTCTAATATTATTTCAAATACATTACATAACAATGAAAATCAAACTATTATAGTAAATCCAGATGATAAGAAAGATGATAATAATAGTAGTACAACAAAACCTAGTGATGATAATACAGTAGAACAAGTAAAATATTATACAGTAGCAGGAACATCGTGGGTAGATACTAATGAAAATGGAAGAAGAGATGATGGAGAAGAAATTGTTTCTGGTATAAATGTATATTTATACGATGTAATAAATAAGAAATTTTTAACAGATAGTAATAATGAAACATTAAAAACAACAACAGATTCAAATGGAAAATATTCATTTACAAAAGTTCCAGAAGGAAGTTATTATGTAATATTTGAATATAATACAAATGAATATGGAATTACAGAATACCAAAAAGTAGGAGTTCTAGAAACAGAAAATAATGATACATTAGAAAAAGATGTAAGAATGTTTGGCGAAATAAAGAAAGTTGCAATGACAGATATTGTTAATTTAACTTCAAGTCAAACTAATATAGATATTGGTCTTCTAGAAAATAAGAATTTTGATTTTTCAATAAATCAAACAATTCAAAAAGTAACTGTTTCAAATAAAAAAGGAACAAAAGAATATACATATGATAATAAAAAATTAGCAAAAGTAGAAATTCATTCAAAACAATTAACAGGTTCTACAATTGTTGTTGAATATAAAATAAAGGTAACAAATGAAGGCGAATTAGCTGGAAGAGTATATGATGTAATAGATGAAATACCTTCAAAATTGGAATTCCATTCAGAATTAAATGAAGGATGGTATAGAACAGAACAATATAAAATATCAAATACAAGTATGGTTAATAAAGATATACAACCAGGAGAATCTATTGAACTTACAGTAATATTGTCAAAAACATTAACAGAAGATTCTATTGGAACAATAACTAATATTTCAAGTATAGGAACAACAGATAATTCAAGACATATAACAGAAAAAAATTTAGAAAATAATACAGATAAAACAGAAGTATTAATTCAAGTTGCAACAGGTGAACAAATTATATTTAGAACTATTTTGATAATTTTATTAGCATTGATAAGTGTTTATATTATCTTAAAAGTTTTAAAGAAAAATAATAAATTAATAAATAATATGACTGTAATATTATTACTATTTTTTGCAGTTATTATAATTGGTCAAAAATTAATTGTTTATAGTGATGCATATAGTTTGGATGACTTTAAAGAAGATCTAGGAAATGCTTGGAATGATTTAAAGGATGCTGTTTCAGGAAATGGAGGCGGAAACAGCGGAGGTGCTTCTGGAAATGGTACAGGAAGTGATATAAACACTGGTGATAAAGAACCAGATGTAAACTACAGTGATCAACAACCAGGATTATCAAAAGAAGAGCAAGAAAAAATATGGATGGATGAATTAAAATCACAATATCCAGGAGCTAACTATGATGGATGTAATTCATTAGAAGAATGTCAAGAAAGAGCAAAAGCACAAGTACAAACAGACTATGTAAATGCTCAACTTGCTCAATATGGTAAATCAATTCCATCAGGATTAACTTCAACAGAAGATGTTGAAAAAGCATTAGATGAAGCAAAGAGAGGAATATTAAGTGAAAATTATCCAGGAATAGATTTCTCTGGTGTTACAAGTTATGAAGATGCATTAAATAGATATAATCAAAAATGCGAAGAACAAAGAAATCAAATAAATCAAACACTTCAAGGATCAAGTGCTTTCAAAGGTGCTAATATATCTGGTGATATGAGTAATTTGGATTATAATGCTTTAAAAGGATTACAAAATCAACTTGCAGACATACAAAATAAATATCCTGAAAATAAAACATTTAGAGGTGATCCAAGTTCACAATATACAGATGAAAAAGGAAAAATACATTATAGAAGATATCTTGATGAAAATGGAAATTCAGTAGCATATTGTGGAAGTCCAGGAAAGGCACAAACAGCAAAGAAAGATCTAAGTTATGTAAGATCTCAATCAGATCTAAAATTAACAACAGATGCAAATGGAAATGCAACTTGGTCATATGATGTAACATATAAACCAACAGAATCTTATTGTGGTAGAGATGTTCAAACAATGAAAGCATCATTAGGAGGAAGTCAATCAAGTAAAGATTTACCAGAAGGAAGTGTTCCGGATGTAGATTTAGATAAACCACCAACATATACACCACCAGATAACCCACCAGATAATCCACCACCTCCAACATCTAATAAAACAAAATTAGTAATTTGGAAAATGGATGCTGACACAAATGAAGAATTGTGGGAGAAAAAAGACACAAGTTATATATCACAATTTAGATTTAGAATACCAGGATATGCAGAAGATTTTGGAGTTGGAGAATATGTTGAAGTAGATCAAAATAAAACATATACAATATACGAAATAGGTTCAGCATTTGGTTATGACATATATGAAGAAGATGGAAGTTATAAATCATTCCAAGTTGAAGTTGGAAGTTATGTAACATCAATGGATGTTAGACTTAACAATATTATAACAAAATTAAAATTGTCAGGAAATGTTTGGGAAGATGGACTAAACGGAAAAGATAATGCAAGAAATGATTTATACAAAGACAATGATTATGATGATCATGATAAATTATTACAAGGAATAAAAGTTAGATTATACAAGGATAATGAACTTGTAGGTGAAACATGGACTGATTCAAATGGACACTATTCATTTGGAGGAAGAAATGCAGATTTATCATATACAAAAGACACATTAACAGTAGCTGATTTGGACAAATATCATGTTGAATTTGAATATAATGGTATGAAATATACAAATGTAAATTTACATACAGATGTTGCAAATGGTTCAAAAGCTATTGAAGGAAATAACAACAGACAAAATTATAATAATAAATTTACAACAATTGCTTCAAATACAATAAAAGATGATAATGGAAATTCAACAGGAAAAGCATTAAATGAAGCAAATTCAGAAACAGGAACATTATATTACAGAACAAATCAAAAATATCAATCATCAATAATATATGGAGATAAGTCTATATATGAAGGAACAAGTGTAAGTGGAAAAACAGGAGATTTTGAAGCATACGGATATGATATATATCATATAACAGCAGATACAAAAGTAGATGAAGCGTCATATAGATATAAATTAGAAGATTTATTTGATTGGGATGTTAATAATCAAGTATATAAAGATAAAGAAATTAAAAATGTAAATTTAGGATTATATGCAAGAGAACAAGTTGATGTTGCAATAGATAGTGATGTAGCAAGATTTATATTAAATGTAAATGGATACAACCATATATATAAGTATGGAACATTAATAAGTGATAATGATATGAATGTAGATGCTAATAATGTAGAACAAGTAGATGCTAAATTAAAAGCATTAAAAGGAAAATATTATGAAAGACAATTACATGAATCATCAATATCATATAGTGCAACACCAGAAGGAACACCAAACTTATATGCAGATATAACATATAAGATATATTTACAAAATAAATCAAACTCATTAATAGCAAAAATAAAAGAATTAACATTAGATTATGATAATGAATTAAACTTAATATCATATGGATATGAAAATTCAGGAACAACGCAAGAAGTTTCAGAACAAGAAATTGTAGCTAATACTGTATATGGAGGTACTGAAAACTTAAAAGAAGCTGTAATTAATTTAGAAAAACTAGAAGATAAAAAAATATCAGCAGGAAAGAAAGAAGTACTAGAAGTAACATTTAGAGTATATGCTGATACAATAGCAAGAATATTAAATAATCCAGTAGGAATTAAATTTGATATGATGGCTGAAGTTAGCAAATATTCAACGTATACACAACAAATGACTGCATATGCAAGTATAGACAAAAATTCAGCTTCAAGAAATGAAAAAGTACAAATAGATACAGATAATACATTTGTAACAGATACATTTGAAAATGATACAACAATAGCCCCAACATTCAAATTATCAAAGGGAACACAAACAGAATTATCAGGAATAGTATATGAAGATAGTCCAAAAGAAAGTACGCCAATAAAAATTAGCGGAAACAATATATATGAAAGAGTTGGAGACGGAATATATAATAATGAAAATGTAATGGCAAACGTATTAGTAGAATTATTAAGTGTACCAATGGAAAATGGTCAATATGATTCAGATACAGCAAGAACAGGAG